>MDSW01207216.1_pt1 | contig 11283 bp, 4 predicted proteins | sample 811171 | NCBI WGS metagenome assembly MDSW01 (sample SAMN05326641, study PRJNA326480) | marine metagenome | isolation source: seawater | place: Atlantic Ocean: North West | collected 2012
CCCCCCCGGCCTCCCCGGGGACGTCCATCTTCTCAAACTACATCGTTTGATCGTTGGACGGTCCGTTCCTGACGACCCGCCCCACCCAAAACCTGTCGCGCACGTTTTTTTTTCCCCGAACCCGCAGCGTCTTCACCCCGGAGACGCGCGCCTCGGTCGAGAAGCTCCAGCAGCAGTACGGTCTCCCCGTGAACGGCATCTGGGGCTCCCTCGAGCGCCAGGTGTTCGACAACGCGCGCGTGCGCACGCTGCCCCCGTCCTCCGCCGCGGCGCTCCTCCCGCCGGAGTCGAACCGCCTGACGGGCGCGGCGTCCCGCCCGGCGGCGGCGAGGAGAAGCTACTACGTCGCCGCCGCGCCGCCGGCGCCCCCCGCGCCGCCCCCGGCGCGCGCCGGCGGACCCTCCGCGCTCGGCGTGCCCGTGCCCACGGACGTCACCGGCATCGTCGGGTGCGCCGCCGCGGGGTTCCTCACCGCCGCCGTCGTCACCCGAGCCGACGCGGAGCGCCGCCGCGCGTTGGCGTACGCGTCGCGCGCGCCCCGAGGGTCCCGAGAGCCGCCGTCCCGCCGCGCCGCGGGACGAAGAACCGCCTCGCCCATCGCCGCCGCGTTCGACGCCGTCGCGGGAGCCGTCGCGAGCGCGTTCCGAGGGTCCGAGCGCGCCGACTTCGACGCCCGCGGGAGCTACGACGGCGGCGAGGATGAGCAGCAGCAGCAGTACGGGTTTTACGACGAGCGCGGGTACTTCCACGAGGCGCCGCCGCCGCGGCGGGGCGCGAACGCGGGGGGTCCGGGTTCGGGTTCGGGTTCGGGCTCGCGGCGCGGCGAGTCGGACGCGCGCTGGTTCTCGGGCGACGGCGGCCTGGGCTCCGCGCGCGCGGACGAGGACCGCGAGCTCGACCTCGTCGGGGGGTACCCCTTCGCGAGCGCGGCGAAGGCGAACGCGGGGTTCGGCGGCGACGCCGCCGGGGACGCCTTCGCGCCCCGCGGGCCGGTGCGCCCGGGGGACCGCGCGAAGATGCAGAGGCGGGAGATGTCCAGCGACTTCGTCCCGCCGCCGCCGCCGCCGCCGTCCACGCCCCCGCCGCCCGGGGTGGTCCGCGGACCCGCGAGGTCCCGAGACAACAGGCGCCGCGACGACGTGGACGTCATGGGCATCGGCCGGGACGGGAACGCGGAGACGCGCGGCGGATCCGGCGGCGGCTTCGGCTTCGGCTTCGGCTTCGGCGCGGGGTCCGGGTCGGGGTCGGGAGGCGACGGCGGTTTCCACTCCACGTCGCGGCCCGAGTCGCGGACCTCCGCCACCGTTCCTCCCTACGGGGACTGGGGCGGGGACGGCGGCGGGTTCCACTCTCGCGCCAGGGCGGGCCCCGCGGCGGTTCCCGAATTCGGCGGCGCGGATTCGACGCGCGCGTTCGAAGCCTCCGCCGGCGCGCGCGCGGCGCGCTCGGCGCCTTCCCTGTCTCCCTCCGGCTTCGGCGCGCAGAGCGGCGCGGCGCAGGCCGCTCGGGCCCCGTCGCCGGCGTCCGCCACGGCGACGCTCGCGCCGCCCAAGCCGATGCCTCCTTCGCAGCGCCGCCGCGAGGAGGCGAAGGCGGCGGCGAAGAAGGCTGGTTTTTTGAACGCCATCGGCGACGGGCTGCGGCGCGTCGCCGGCGCCCCCGACGGCTTTTCCGGCGGCGGCAACTCGGCGCAGTCGGAGTTCTCCGCGAGGGCGCAGCGCGAGCGCGAGCTCCTCGCGCAGGTGACCGAGGCCCAGGAGTACGCGCGCCTTGAGCAGAAGAAGAGGCAGCAGCTCGAGGCGGCGTACCAGTCCACGCGGAACGCGCTGAAGGAGGCGCAGAGCGCGCGGGAGGGGCTCAGGGCGCAGGAGCAGCTCTCGACGGAGATGAAGTCGAAGATGTCGGCGCTCGAGAAGGCGCTCAACGACCGCGACGTCGCGGCGGCCTCGGGGGTGTTCGGCGGGGCTTCGGGAGGTGGCGCGAACCCCGCGGACGTGACGGCGCTCACCACGCGCGTCGCGGCGCTCGAGACGGCGCTGGCGACGGCGTCGGCGAACTCCGCCGGGCCCGGGGACGTCGCCGCGGTGGCGGCGATGACGCATCTGCAGGAGAAGGTGAAGGAGCTCGAGAAGGCGTTCGCGCAGAGAAACACCACCGCGGACGCGGCGGCGGCGGCGGTGTCCAAGGTGGACCAGCTCGCCGCGCAGGTGCAGAAGGACGCGGCGGCGGTTCCCGAGCTCCAGAAGCAGATGGCGGAGCTCAGGGAGACCATCGCCAAGACGCCGGGCGCCGCCGCCGCGGGCGGGACGATGGCGGTGGAGGCGAACCTCAGGGAGATGACAGAGCGAATGACGCGGCTCGAGGCGTCGCTCGCGCAGCTGCACGAGAGCCCCGCGTCGCTGGACGTGCTGTACGCCAAGGTGGGCGCCGTCGAGGAGGGCCTCGCCGCCACCGCCAACGGCAGCGCGAACCTCATCCAGGAGCTCCAGGAGAAGGTGTCCAAGCTCGAGGGCGGCGGCGCGACGGGCGTCGCCCCCGGGTGGAACAACGTCGTCACCGCGGTGCCCGCGCCCGCGAAGAAGGCGGAGCCCAAGCGCGAGCCCAAGCCTCCGCCCGGGTTCAACCCCCCGGTGGCGCCGAAGGAGGCTGAGACGAAGAAGAAGGCGGAGACGAAGCTCCCCCCGCCCTTCACCCCCGCCATCGACCTCGGCGGGAAGGCGGCGCCCGCGCCCGCGACCCCCCCGGGATGGAACAACATCGTCGAGGCGCCCGCGAGGCAGGCGCAGGTGGACACGAAGAAGCTCGGCGACGATTACAAGGTGGAGGAGGGCACCCTCCCCCGCATCGCCACGGGGCGCGAGGTGATGCTCCAGGGGTTCAACTGGGAGTCGCACAAGTTTGACTGGTACTCGCTCGTCGGCGAGCGCGCCGGCGAGATTGCCGAGACGGGCTTCACGCAGATCTGGCTGCCCCCGTGCACGGACTCGCTCGCGCCCGAGGGCTACCTCCCGCGGAACCTCCGGTCGCTGACGAGCAAATACGGCGACGAGGCCGGGCTCCGGGGTTTGATCGGGACGCTGCGGGAGAAGAACGTTCTTCCGGTTTTGGACGCCGTGCTCAACCACAGGTGCGCGACGCACCAGGGCGCGGGGGGCAAGTGGAACACGTGGAAGGACTGCGGCGGCATGGACTGGGGCGAGTGGGCCATCACGAACCGCAACCCGGACTTCGCCGGCCAGGGCGGCGATCCCACCGGCGACGAGTTCCACGGCGCGCCGAACATCGACCACCGAAACCAGCGCGTCCAGGAGTCCATCTGCGAGTGGATCAACTGGCTCACGCACGACGTCGGGTTTGGTGGGATTCGCTTCGACTTCAGCAAAGGATACGGCGGCGAGTTCGCCGGGATGTACACCCGCGCGTGCATGCCCGAGTTCGCCGTCGGCGAGTATTGGGACACGCTGAACTACGGCCAGGGCCTGGAGTACGACCAGGACGCGCACCGCCAGCGCATCGTGGACTGGATCGACAGCACGGGCGGCATCTGCACCGCGTTCGACTTCACCACGAAGGGCATCCTTCAGGAGGCGTGCGCGCGGAACGAGTTTTGGCGGCTGGTGGACAAGAAGGGGCGCGCCCCGGGCGTCATCGGCCTGTGGCCCGGGCGCGCGGTGACGTTCATCGATAACCACGACACCGGGTCCACGCAGTCGCACTGGCCCTTCGCCTCGAACAAGGTGGGCATGGGGTACGCGTACATCCTCACCCACCCGGGCACGCCGAGCGTGTTTTGGGACCACTACTTCGACTGGGGCGACGACCTGAAGAACCAAATCAAGGCGCTCCTCAGGGCGCGGGACGACGCGGGGATCCACGCCAGGTCCAAGCTCGAGATCGTCGCCGCGACGGACCAGGTGTACGCCGCGCTCGTCGGGGAAAACCTCGCCGTCAAGCTCGGGAACGACGGGTGGTCGCCGTCGGGGGGAGGGTGGAACGTCGCCGCCAGCGGGAACGAGTGGTGCGTCTGGATCAAGCAGTGAGGAGGACGGCGGAGGCGTCGCGAGGGGAAAAGAGGGGGGAAGAGCGGGGAATGGAAAAAACGGAAACACCGACGGGCCGCGCGCCCGGGGGGGAAGAGGGGACACACGACGCGCGCGGGGCGGGGTGGAGCGCGAAGCGACGCTCCGCGACGGCGCGCGCGTCCGGGATGAGAGCGTTCGAAACGGGCGCGAGGGGGTGGGGGGCACCCGGCGGCGGCGACTGCCTCGTCGCCGCCGCCGGACCGAACCGCGAAAGAAAACCGCCGGGTTTCGCCTTTTCGCGAGGAGAAGGAGGAGAGAAGCGGGCGGTGTACCACAAAGTTCTATACTATTTTGAATTGCAACTCTACTTTATTCGAAACGGACGTCGTTCGACTCGCGCTTACGCGCCCGTCACCCTGGCGGCGAGCGAGAGCGCGGCGAAGTAGTGCAGCGGCAGAAACGCGTTGTCATTTTGCTCCGTCGTCGCCTCGAGCGCGGCGGCGCCCGCGCTCGCCGCCGCGACGGGGACCCACGGCACGGCCGGGACCGCCGGGATCCCCGGGGATCCCCCCACCTCCGCGCGCCCCGCGTGCGCGAGCCGCCACAGCGCGGCGGACGCGAGCGCGTTCGCGACGGCCCCCGCGACGAACCCCTCGACCGTTTTCCTCCACCCGCGGCACAGCGGCGTTCGACGTCCCCCGAACCCCGACGCGCCCGCCGCCGCCGCCGCCGCGTCCCCGACGCCGAGGGCGACGACGCCCGCGAACGGCGCGAGGGTCGCGGCGACACCCTCTCCCGCCTCGCCCCCCGCCCCCCCCGCCCACGCCTCGGGCGTGAGCCACAGCGGGAGCGCGACGCCGACGAGGAGGGAGAAGTGGCTGAACAAGACGGTCCGCCTCGCGCCTCCGGCCAAGCCCGGGTCGCGGTGGTCCGCGAACCGCCGCGCGCGAGCGTCCAACGCCGCCCCGACGCGAACGACGCGCCACGCGCGTTTCGGGCACCCGTCGTCGTCGTCGTCGCCGCCGCCGCCGCCGCCGCCCCCGCGCCCCAGCGTCGGCACTCGGACCTCGGGGTCCGCGAGCCTGGCGACCTCCGCGGCGGCGAAGAGCGCGAGCGCGTGCGCGTACGCGAGGGCGAGAATCTCGGGCTCGGGAAGGCCCAGGCCGAGCGCCGCCGTCGCCGCGGCGGGAAGCGCGGGGGGCGCGAACGCCGCGACCGCGAGCGCGTGGTACAGTTTGCGGAGGAAGAGCGTGCGCGGGGCCCCGGGGAGACGCGCGACGCGGTTGACGGCGGAGAGCCCTCCCCCGAGGACGACGGACCAGAACGCGGCGAGGCGACGGGCGGACGCGCCGCTTGCGAGGACCCGGCGGGCGGTCCACGCGACAGGGTTCGGGAACGGCGCGAGGCCCCACGCGTGCGCGAACGCGGCGGCGAGCGCGAGCATCACCGCCGCGGCGGCGAGGGGCGCGCCGCGGGGACGAGCCGGCGGGGGGGACGCGCGCGCGGAGGCGGTGAGGCCGCGCGAGGCCGCGCGAGGGGTCCGCGTCGGCGTCGGCGTCGGCGTCGCGCCTCCGACGAACGCGCGCGCGGCGACGAGGAGCGCGCACGCGAGGACGACGCACGCGACGATCATCGCGCGCGCGCGCTCGAGGGCGTCGGGCAAGGCGCGCGCGTCGAGTGAGGGAGGGAGCCACGCCGGGGCGAGGTGGAGCTCGCGCGCGGTTCGCGCGGCGGCGAGCGCGACGGCGAGGGTGAATCCGTTGGCGGCGAGGATCGCCTCCGCGCGCGTGAGCGCGCCGGGGACGGCGGGCGGGATCCACGCCGCGAGCGCGACGGCGAGCCGCGCGTGGAGCGCGAGCGCGGCGGCGAGGGCGAGCGTCGACGCGCGGTCGCGGTCCGGGGGAAGAAGGCCGGCCGCGGCCGCGACGCTCGCCGCGAGCGCGGCCGCGGCGAGCGCGGGGCGCGCGAACTTCGCGGCGCCCCGCGTCGTCGGCGCCGTCGACGCCGCGATCGCGGCGAAGCCGGCGACGACGCACGGCCACAGCGCGCCCGGGTGGTCCCGCGCGGCGAACGTCCAGGGGAGCGCGAGCACGCCGAGGTGGACGCCGCCCTGGACGCCCTCCCTCGCCTCGGGGAGGAGGCGCCACCAGCGCGCGCCCTCCCCCCAGAGCGCCGCGACGCCGAGCGCCGCGAGCGCCCACGACTCGCGCGCGCGCCCGCCCGCGCGCAGGCTCGCCACCGCGAGCGCCGTCGTGAGCGCGGAGACGCACATCTCCAGGACCGCGCGCGGCTCGAGCGCGGCGAACGGCCGCGCGCCGGATCGCGTCGACGCGCGCGTTCGCGCCATACCCGCCCCCGCCGCGACGACCGCGCGCGCGCGCCTCTGACCGACGCGTCCGCGACGCGTGACGAGCAGCGGTATATATTTTACGACGAGGTCGTGACTTGTCTGACTCGCTAGATCTCGACTCGCTCGGATCGACGCGAAGGATCGACGTGTACGTTACATCCGCGCCGCTCCGTGTCTACGCGTGCCGCTCCGCGTCGCGCCTCGCCTTGCGCGCCGCCTGAATCACGGCGATGCGCGCCTCGATGGCGCGCTCTTCCCTCGTCTTCGCCGCCGCGCGAGCCGCCGCGTCGCTCGACGCGGCTTCCCTCTTGCCCGTCGCGGCGACGGCGTCGCCCCCGGTAGCCCTCCCCTTCGTCTCGGCGGGACGCGGCCTCGCCGCCTCCGCCCGCGGCGCAGCCTCCGACCGCGGCGCAGCCTCCGCCTTCGCCTTCGCCTTCGCCGCCGCCGGCCGTCGCGACTCCGCCTCCGCCAGCTCGGGTTCCGCCGCCTCCGCCGGCGCGGGTTCCTCCTCCTCCGCCGGCTCGGGTTCCTCCTCGTTCGCCTCCGCCGTCTCGGAAGAGGAAGGGGTTTCCGACGAGGTTTCCGCGGAGGATTCCTCCGCCGCGGGTTCCGCGCGATCGCCGCGGGGCGCGAAATCGCGGACGGGGAGTTCGGTGTCCGGGATGACCTCCGCGGCGGCGGCGGCGGTGGCGGCGCCGCGCACCGACTCGTCGGCGGCGGCGGCGTTGATGGCGTTCGCCTCCGCGATACCCTCGCCAACCTCCGCCTCCTCTCGAGCGGCAGCGGCCGCGGAGTGCGCCTCGGCGAACTTGCTGTCCTTGGTGGCCACCTCGGCGTTCTTCACCACCTCGCGCTTGACGTCCTCCACCTTGGACACCGCCGCCATCTCCTCCGCCTGCGCGACGTAGACCTCCGCCTTCGCCCTGAGGGCGTTGGTTTTGGCGAGGGCGGCGTCGTACTCGCGCCTCCGCGTCGCGACGATATCCTGCCTGAGGTGATCCCTCTCGTCCTCCGCGGCCGCCTGCGCGGTCCTCGCGGCGGAGAGCTTCAGCCTGGCTTGCTTCAGCGCCTCTTTGGATTTCGTGCTGACGTCCGCGGCGGCGGTGGCGTCCTGCGCGGCGCGGTTGGACGCGTCCACGAACGCGCGCTGGTTTTTGGTCGACGCCTCCTTGAGCGCGTTCCGGCGCTTCAACTCCGCGTCGAGCGTCTCCCGCGCCGTCTTCTCCGCGAGCAAGGCGTCCTCGAACGTCTTCTGCGCGTTCGCCGCCTCCGTGTGCGCGTCCTCGGCGTCGATCTGCGCCTTGGTCGCGGCGGCGGTGATTTGCGCCATCGTCTGCGCGCGCTTCACGCCGTCGCCAAACGCCTCCTCCCCAACCTCGGGCGCCGCCTTCGTCTCCTCCTGGTGCGCCTCCATCGCCCGCGCCATCTCGTCGGACTTGGCCTTCGCCGCGTCGGCGACGGTCTTCGCGTGTTCAAACGCGGACTGGGCCGCCTTGGTGGTCTCGACCGCGGCGTCTAACTCGGTCTTGCGCGTCTCGACGAGCTCGGTGGACTCGGCGTACGCGCCGCGCGCGAGGAGGTAGGCGCGCTTGTCCGCCGCGAGATCCGCCGTCTCCTGCGTCGCGGAATCCGTGGCGGCGACCGAGGCGGAGCCCTCCGTGGCGTCCGCGAGGGCGACGAGGACGTCCGCCTCCGCCGCCTTGGTCTCCTCCGCGCGCTGCTTCGCGAGGAGCTCCATCTTGTCCGCCTCGGCGACGGCGGCGGCGAGCGTGTTCTCCGCGAGCGTCAGAGCCTGTTTCTCATTCTCGAGCTCCTCCCTCGCGCCCTCGCGCGTGACCTCGGCGTCGGAGAGGGCGACCGCGGCGCGCGCCGCGTGCGGGTGCTCGACGAGATCGTCGTACATGTGAGCCGCCTCGGTCATCTCCGACGAGTCCGCGGTGGGATCATCGGGGGAGGTCGCCTCGATCGAGCGCACGTCATCCACGGGATGGTTCGCGTGATCCAACGCGCCGTGGTCGTGCGGGTGCTCCGCGTCGGACTGGCCGAGGCGGGAGGACGAGGAGACGATCACGCCGCCGGCGCTGGGGTGCACGGCGGCGATGCCGGCCGTGGCGACGATCGCGAGGGAAGCCGCGGCGACTGATGAGAGGGGAGGTGCGCGAAAGGGGGGGAGGGATCGCGTCAGCGAGAGAGGGGAGGCCCCGCGCGAGCGGGGTGTTATGTTGCGGACGGGCGAGCGCACGGCCGACCCCGACGGCCGTCGCGCGAGGAACGACGCGACGCGGGACCCCTCGTCGGCAGCCAGGTCGTCACCGCGGCGGTGATATGAGAAGTTTTGGGCGCGGCGACGCGCGACGGCGCGAGAGGCGTCGAACCGGGCGTCGCGACCCGCGCATCGAACGCCCCCGTCGGGATCGGCGGGGTGTTGTGAAGGGGGAAAAATGCGCGACGGACGCACCCGCGAAGCGCAGGGCGCGACGAGCGGAGGTGCGGTTCTCGCCGACCGCGGGCTCCGCATCGGTGATGAGGAGAGGAGCGTGCTCGTTCTCGGATGCCATCGCGGATGCGCGCGCGGCTTCGAACTGCGGGGCTGCGAAGGCGCTCTCGGGAGAAGGCGAAGCCTCCGAGGGAGAGAGACCCAATCGAGGGTCGGTCGGACAATGACCGACCTTTCGCAAATGAGATTCACGAACCCATTCCGAACTCCCTCGAACACGACCAAACGTAACAGCACCAGTATTAGCCTGGACTACTTTCGAGAGTACACATACCTGGTACGCGCGGTTCTCCGCTCGCTTCCCTCGACGACGCCCTCGACGATGCTCTGCGACGAGCGAACGCGTTTGCAGCAGAGCCTGGAACCGTACGATGCCGCGTCGGTCCCTCCCCTGGCGGTTTCGGCGTCTCGCGGGTCCCCGTCCCGTCGCGCGTTCCTGTGCGCCTCCCTCTCCGCCTTCGCGGCGTTCGCGGTGGTGTCTTCCACCGTCGCGTTCGCCTCCGGTCGCGGCCTCGTCGCCTCCCTGGGCGCCTTTTCCTCGTCCGGCGCTCTCGGCCAGGGCGTGATGACGGACCCGAGCGCGAGCCGCGAGGTGACGTTCACGATCGACGTCGCGTGTCCTCCCGATTGGTACAAGGATGAGCACCGCGACTTTTTCGACGCCGGGATCGCTCGCGTGCAGCTCGTCCTCCGCTCGCGTTCCCAGCCTCCCCCCTTCGAGTTTAACCGCGAGCTCGCCGGGTACGAGGGCCTGTGGGAGGAGCTTGAGCGCGTCGGGGACACGAAGACGTTCACCGGCACCAAGCTCGTGGACAACACGGTGGAGTACGGGTTCGTGCTCATCAACCGCCGCGGCCAGGAGCTCTGGGAGATCGGCGGCGCCAACGTCCGCCCGGCGCTGATGGGCGCGTCGTGCTCGAGCGACACACACGCGGGCGGGAACGTGTACCACAACCGCCTCATGGCCGACACCCCCGCGAACACGACGATCACGACGATCTTCGGCGGGTGCCAACCCGAGTGCCCGATCCCGTGCAAGGTGATCGCGCTCAGCGACGAGCCGGGCGACAACATCTACTCCGTGCTCGAGCGCGACCGCGACGAGGTCTGGCGCAAAGCCGAAGGCCACATGATCGACGTCGCCGCGGGGTACGACGATCTGTGGGCGCTCGACGGGAGCGGCGTCGCGAAGTACACCCACATCTCGGCCCTCAACGAGACCGGGAGCGGGTGGACCAACCCGAGCATGCCGGCGGCGCCGACGACCATCGACATCGGCCTCGAGGAGGCGTACACGATCGCCTCGAGCGGGGCGTACTGGAGCAAGCCCGCGGACGGCTCTGGGTCCTGGAACCGCCTCCCGGGTTTGATCAGGCAGGTGGGGGTGGGAAAGACGTGGATGTGGGCCGTGGTCCAGGACAAGAGTTGGGTGTGGGCGTGCGAGCTGCCGTGCTCCGGAAGCGGCGTGCATCACAGACTGCCGGGGACGGCGAAGCCGCGCGCGTGCGAGGTCGGTCTGGACTGGGCGTTCTGCGTGAACGAGGCGGACGAGGTCTACCGCAGGTCCGCGGCGGTGGACTGGATCGACGAGGCGACGGGGACGAGGTGGAGGTACCCGAGCCACCTCCCGAGCCCCGACGTGTGGACGAGGATCCCGTCCATCGCCGCAAAACAGGTGACGGTGGGGGAGGAGTACCTCTGGGCCATCGACACGCGCGGCATCATCCGGTTTTGCGAGCTGCCGTGCGACGACGGCCAGTGGCGAAGGCCCTCGGGCGTGCCCGCAGGAATCACCTACATCGACGCCAGCAAGTTCGTCTCCAGGGTGTGAGCGCGAGCGTCGTCTGTTTGTTCTTGTCTTGTCAGCCAGTGCCCAGAAGTTATTAACACCGTGCGGTCAGGTTTAATTAATACGAAAGTAAAAGAGAACATATGACAAGTTGACTGAAACCATCGCTACTTATTTGAAAACTTAAGTGAAGTTAAGTGTGCCACGTCGGACGAGTTAAGTTTAACGTAAGTGAAATTAAGTATGCCACGTAGGACAACTTAAGCTCAAAGTTTTGGGAACTTAAGTCATGAAGTTAACGTTAAGTCGTCCGACGTGGCACACTTAATTAGGTTTCTCCCAAGGTTTCTCGCGCGTCCGCCCTCTTGGCACCCCAGACCCGCGTCACTTCCCGACGCGCGCGACGTTCATTTGGCGTCGTGCGCGGCACGCACACCGCCCGCGGCGGTAGTGCGAGGTCTCGTGATCGTCGGCGACGATGGTCACGGCGGGTCGACCTCGCATGCCGACGAAACCTCCTCTGAGGTTCGTCGGCGCGCGTGCGGTTCACGAAGGACCTGGCGGTGGGTTACCCTTCTTTGAAGAACAATTAAGTGAAGTTAAGTGTGCCACGTCGGACGACTTA
>MDSW01151159.1_pt1 | contig 11282 bp, 5 predicted proteins | sample 811171 | NCBI WGS metagenome assembly MDSW01 (sample SAMN05326641, study PRJNA326480) | marine metagenome | isolation source: seawater | place: Atlantic Ocean: North West | collected 2012
CGGTGACAGACGTCACCATCAGACTGACAAGCATGACGCTGACAACCCAACCTAGAAAACACTGTCGCCATTTATAAAAACCAAAACTCATACGGTGATTATAAAAAACTTTTCCGGCTGTCTCATCCGGATTTGAACAAGAATCGGGTGCCACCCATCCTGCGTTTATGATATTCGACCAATTTTGAGCAAAAAAAATGGGTGGCATCCGATTGGGCTTCAGTTTCGGAAAGACATTACGCGACAGAGTCAACGCACATTCTATTGAATAATAATGAATTCCAGCGTATTAAAGGCGATAAGACAGAATTCTGAATAAACAGCAGCTTCTCGAATGCTTAGATCAGCAGGCAGTGGAATGGGTGTCACCTGTTCAAGTTGATCGAGAGATATTTCCTGAGCCGATTTACGATTCTTAATAAAATAAGCTCGCGCGACTTCCATTACTTCGGGCTCGGGCTCCCGACACCAGCAGCGTCGCAAAACCTCCCGAATAAACTCTTCATCATTACGGACTGTCAACAGAATGTCACTGGCCATGCGACGAGCCAAATCCAAACTCAATTTGGAATTAAAAAGGATCAGAGCCTGAGGAGCCGTGGTTGACTTTTGTCGCTGAGGGCAACTTACATTTGCATCAGGTCGATCGAATGCCTCAAACAATGGATAGCGGAGATTCCTACGTGCAAAAATATAGATGCTACGTCGATAGTGATCCTTTTCATCCGGCGATACATTCCATTGATTCTTGAGCAGGGTCTGAGATACCTCTTCTTGAATCGGGGGGCGGACTCCCGGCCCCTTCATTTCGAATTCTCGAAAACCAGCGGCAACCAACATCGCGTCACGAATGGCTTCGCCATCAAGTCGCTGTCGCGGAAACCGACTTAACAGAACATTATCCGGATCTGCCAGTTTATTCTTTCTATATATCTCGTCTTCTTCGCTTGCCTGCATATAGGTAGCACTGGTTACGATGAGGCGATGAATTGCCTTTAAATCCCAATTCTGATACTGAAGTTCTGCTGCCAACCAATCCAATAGCTCAGGATGTGTAGGCGAAGTCCCCATGATTCCAAAATCACTAAGAGTGGAGACCAAGCCTGTGCCAAAATGCTGCTGCCAAATACGATTGACCATCACCCGTGCCGTTAAAGGGTTTCTTTTATCAGTCATCCAATTAGCCAAAGCAAGTCGACGTCCAGAAGTTCCGGATTTAGATTTCTGGATCTCAATCGGGTCATCGGTCGCCACGACGCGTATGACTCCTGGTTTGATCTCCGGGCCAGGCTTGTCAAAATCCCCTCGAACCATCAAGTATGCCTTAGACGGTTCACCCTGTTCACGCAACTCTCGCACGCTTTGGTTTTTCACAACATGAACGGCGGGCTGAAATATGGCCCGCATACGATAGAAATCGGCCTGACTAATGGGATCAAACTTGTGGTCATGGCACTGAGCGCAGCCCACCTGCAATCCCATAAATACAGCCCCCACCGTACTTGTCATTTCATTAAGCAGGGAATGTCGTCTTTCATTTTGGGAATTAATATCCGGCATATCCGGCCCTGACAAACAAAACATCGTAGCGATCCGCTCGTCTTCTTCAAATTCGTCTGCAGCCAACTGTTTACGAATGAACTCGTCGTAGGGCAAATTACGATTAAAGGCATCAATCACCCAATCCCTGTATTGCCAGGCATCCGCTCGGACTTTGTCGTGTTCAAATCCATCGGTCTCGGCAAACCGAGCCAGATCCAGCCAAAACTGTGCTTGACGCTCCCCAAATCGGGGAGAGCTAAGCAATTCATCCACCAACTGTTCGTATTGCTTATCCGCCGTAACTTCCCGATAGTCAGGGAGCAGGCCTGTTAGATCTAAGTACGCTCTTCTGACAAGTGCAGCATGACTTGCCTTCGTCAGCGGCTGCAGCCCAGCTCGCTTTAGTTTTGCGAGAATAAATATATCAATCGGATTATTCGACCAGCCGTCCTCTTTCAACTCGGGAAGCTCAGGCCGCTCGATAGGCACGAAGGACCAGTGTTCCCTATCTTCTTTTAGGATTGGTAGTTCCTGATATTTCTGGCCCTTCGCAAGTGCGCTTACCAGCATGAATATCAGAGGGATACAGACTCTCATCATATTGCCTCCACAACGTGAGCTGTCTGCGGTCCGGTCAGTCGCTCCTCCAGTCCATTATGGAAATACGATAATTCCATATGATCGATACCCATCAAGTGCAGTAATGTCGCATGAAAATCTCTTACATGCACTTTGTCTTCTGTAGCTCGTAATCCGATCGGATCCGTAGCTCCAATCGCTCGGCCTCCTTCGACTCCGGCTCCTGCTAACCAACTACAGTAGCCCCAGGGATTATGATCGCGACCTTTGCCCTGTTCACTCATAGGCATGCGGCCGAATTCACCACACCAGACAACGAGCGTATCATCGAGCAAACCTCGCTGCGCCAGATCAGTTAGCAGCCCTGCCATGGGTAAGTCCGTGCTGCCGCAGTATTTGGTGTGATTAGTTAGAACATCTTTATGAGCGTCCCAGCCCAGCGTATCCCCTGAATGAACCTGCACAAATCGAACGCCCTGCTCTATCATTCGGCGTGCTAACAAACAACGCCGACCAAATTCGGCTGTTTCTTTGTTTTCGAGTCCGTACAAACGGTGAGTCGCTTTTGTCTCCTGAGCAATATCCACAAGTGCCGGTGCGGCCGCCTGCATGCGAAAAGCCAGTTCATATGCTGCAATTCGAGCTTGCAACTGATCATCGTCCCCAATACGACGTATAAATTCACGATTGATACCCCGAAGCGTTGAAAAGGCGTCAGCCTGTCGTTGTGGAGTAATCCCAGGTTGCGGTGCTAAATTGAGAATAGGTGCTTCCCCCGGACGCATTGTCACACCTTGATAGCCTGCTGGTAAATATCCACTACCCCATGCCGGTGGCCCGCCTTTCAGACCACCGCCCGGATCCGGAAGTACGACAAACGCCGGCATATCGCGGTTCAAGGTACCCAACCCATAAGCCACCCAGCTACCAACACTTGGGTGTCCCATGAGAACGTTACCGGTATTCATTTGGTAAACGGACTGCGGATGATTCACACTGTCACCATGCATCGATCGGATTACGCACAGACGGTCAGCATGTTTTGCGGTATGAGGTAGGAAATCGCTAACTTCAAGCCCTGACTCCCCTCGTGGCCGAAACGGCTTAATAGGTCCGAGTAACGGATTTTTAGCAACGTTGCGACGTGTCATTACATTGCCAAATGACTCCGGTATTGGTTTGCCTGCGTATTTTATTAATTCCGGTTTGGGGTCAAACAAGTCAACATGACTTGGACCACCATGCATAAACAACCAGATAACTCGGGTCGCGCGAGGAGTATAATGAGGCTCGCGCGGAGCATATAAATCCGGAACCGCTGCATCTGCCCGCTCCTCAGTAAGCATGGCCTGTAATGCCAGCAAACCAGCTCCTCCTCCCATCGATGCCAACATTTGCCGACGAGATAGAAGCGACAAACTAGATGCGATACTGGCCATTGTCACTTTCCCGGCGTTGTTTTAACAAGGCACTGTATCGTTGGAGCGTTCTACGTTGACGAGTGTTTAAGCTTGCTTCTCCCTTCTCATGTACCTGCTGAAGGATTTCTTCACCCTGAGTAATTAGCTGTGCCTCTGCACTCGGCTCATCTTCAACCATGACCCTGTTTTCAGTTTCACGATAGATCGCGAGTTTGGGGGCACGTTTAGAGAAGGCTTTCCCCAGAAATGAGAAGTCCCACTTCAACAAATAATAAGCTGCTGCAAATGCCATACCGCCAAGGTGGGCCTCCCAGGCTATTCCAAATCCTGCACCGCGGGCTTCGCCAATTCCAGTCATTACATCCAGTCCGACAAACAGAATACCTGCAAGCCATGCTGGAATAGGAATGATTCCATAAATCAATAGTTTTTCATGAGGATATAGAAAACAGAACAGAATAACGATAGCGGCGACAGCACCCGAGGCTCCAACGGCCTGACTCAATTGTCCGCCAAGATTTGCGACAACAAAAACCAACCCGCTAAAAACAATGGCAAGCAGGTAGAACCGGAGAAACTCAGCACCGCCATAGCGTTGTTCAATGAATCGGCCGAACATCCACAAAACAAAGCAATTGGTAAGGATATGGAAAAAGATCCCATTGCTTTCCCAAAATGGTGAGTGCATAAATCCATAAGAAATCAGCCGCCACAATTCGTAGGGATGATCGAAGAAATCATTGCCAATCGACAACGCATCGTAAACGCTTGCTGTTTGCAGCCCTCCTTCAGTGCAAAGCAACCAGCAAACGAGATAAACAACGATATTGGCAATCAGCAATTTAGTAGTGACCGATGCACCACGCAGTTGACGCACCACTCTTGTGCGTTTTGGTGTTTCTTCCTGCTGATAATAGTCGCGGTCGTAGATTCCCATAATGTTTTATTTTACCCAAGAGTGGGTAAAGGGCGACCTTAAGGCGATCTTTATTCTTCTGAATTACCGGTGGCGTTTTCAGCTTCCTGCGTCCGGGCGTCAATAGCTTCTTCGAGCTGTGATTGACGATCGGCCAACGTCTGGGCCAATGCTCTGTTACGATCGAAGATTTCGGCAAGCGAACTCGTCAGATTTGCCACTTCGGATTGCAATGTTGCTGAATACAATTCAGCTTCATATTCATCACGTCGATGCAATTCTAAATCAAGTTCCAGCTCTTTCTTTTCCTGCTTGCGATATTCGATCTGTCCAACTGCATCATTTCGAGCTGCGGTAGTTGCTGTGATATCGTATCGAGCATTGTCATCACTAAATGCCAGTGTTTGCAACCGTGCTTCGTAACTATGGAAGATATGGTTGTAGTCGTGAAGCGGCCTCACGAAGTATTCAACAATCTTTCGAGCCACCGGAGCTACACCCTCTGCGCCTGAAACCAGGACCTCCACAGGTACAATTCGATTATCCTGCACAATTTTTTCCGCCGCACCAATGTAGGCAATATCCTCTTCTTCGAATGTTATCGAGTCCGTTTTAGTACCGGGAGTAATTGAAGTCGTTCCGTTATCAAAATTAACCGAACTGGGTGAGCGGTGATAGAATAACGGAATAATGGCTTCACCAGCCTGAAAGATGCCGGCTTCGGTGAGTGCGGCCTGCGCGTCATCGCCATTTACTTTCTGAGACAATGTTGTCTTCTCAGTGAACTGGAGCTTGTACCAAATGTTTCTCGGGTCAACCTCCCTGCCATTAAGCGGACTGCCGTCGGCAACAAATTCTTCGACTAGTTTATCGCCAAGTGTCCCGATCCTGACCTGACCTTTCGCCAAAATCTGATTAGTATTTGGTATCTCATGTTGATTCTGGATCAACGGTAAAACGACCGTTCGGAAAATGCTGTTGATTCGCTGTGGATCCATTTGACCGAATAGTGGTTCGGCGTTATCGCGGCCGCCCTGTCGTAATTCTTCATATTTGTCATCTGCCCGCGAAGCGAACTTGAAGTGTGAATCAGCCGGTATCGTTTCATACATCGCCGCACTAGTGCCATTCGCCATTAAAGCGGGATTGAAGACTCGTGGGGCAAAGGCGCACTTCAACGAAACCGTCGCACCATTGACGGTTTCGACATCGTATTCACCAAAGTAAACCGCTGGGACCTTCATCTTTTGCGGTGCCGGAGCGGCTGCAGGAGGCGCACCCGGCGCTCCCGCATTGGGATCGTCGTTTGGCTCAGCGGCAGGAGCTGCAGCAATAACGTCAATTTCCTGTTCACCAAACAGGAAGATCCGCGAACCAGCCTCCAGTCCATGTGTCTCATTCGGTAGTGTAACCGTGGTGGTGGTTCCAATGATGGCGGGTGTTCCCTGCACTGCCCCCAATGTCAGCCCTTCCCAAACACGGCCCCGACCTTGTAAGGATCGTTCGAGCTGATGTCTTAACGAAACCAAAGAATCCTCCGAAGTTCGAGCACTCTTTTCGTCCAGCCCATGCAGAATTCTTTTGACGTTGGCTTGTAGATTATCTCTAGTTTCGACCGCCTCGTTATAGCGAATGGTTGCAGCCTGACGGAAATCCAGCACATAGGCCGTAAGCTGAGTCAAAAGCAAGGTAGAGATCAACAACAGGTTCGCCATAACGATATGGAACCAACGCCATTGTTTGATGGAAAGGAATAGCATTACCGTGAACACTAAACCGTATCCGATGAAAATCATCTCTACTGTTGACATGGTTAATCCTAACCTAGACTCTCGATTGGAGACTTTCCCGCTTCTTTACCGGCGTTCTATATATAGAAGCCACGGTTTAAAGCGTGGAATTGTAGTGAGGGTGGTATTAAACCAACACCTGCACTCATCCTCTACTATCGACAATTCAGGGGTCAAGCATTTACCACCTTTTAGGTGGTCCTTTCAGTAAATCCGCTAGTTTTTAACACTATTTTGTAAACCCTTGCGATTTACTCCCACTGGCTAGCAGTCTTTCACCCGGAAAAGAAGCCAATATTAGCTTTCTCAGATCGTACGGCTATCAATCTAGAAAATCAAGTTTTTTAATACTTTGTGCCTAGAAGGCCCCCCTATTCGCACACCTACAGATGGATCTTTAGCAGTTCTAGCCGTCGTGACATACCAAGATTTAGACCGAAAACGATCAGAATAATTCAAGGAATCACTCTTCTCCGGCGATTTCTACGCCAAGGCAGCGAATTCTGCGCAACTAGAAAAGGTAACTCATTTTATCTATTTGCCCGACTAGCCTTCACTGCCGCGTATAAACCTATGTTTTGTTCGCCCAAGCACGAATTATTCGTGCCCCCAAACAATTAGATTGCTCCTCCAAAAAGGCACGACAATTGAATTCTTACTTTCGTTACCAAGCTATTCGGAAAACATTTACGATCGGCGCAAGCGTTGCGGCATTACTACTAGTCAGTATGACTGGCTGTAGTCGCTCGTTCTACAGAAAACAAGCCGACCACGAAGCTCTTTATATTCTGAATGAAAAGGGAACGGATGAACGTTGGGATATGAGCAATTTTTCAATCAATATTGATCCAAAAAGCCGGATGTATATGGATTATGATCCAGATAATCCGACGATGCCTCCCGACGACCCTGCTGCTAGCATCTATATGAAAGAAGTAGATGGGATGCAAGGCTATGAAAATTGGGGCAAAAATGGTGAGCTGGAATCCTTCGAGAATCCTGAATGGCGGAAACATTTGCCTCTTGCTGAAGATGGAAAGTTATATCTTGATAGCGACAAAGCTTTTGAATTGGCCTTGTTACACTCTCCAACCTATCAAGGCCAGCTAGAGCAAATGTATCTCTCTGCATTAGACGTGAGTGCTGAGAGATTTGACTTTGATACTCAGTTCTATGGAGGCTATGGCGGGGACTATAGATCACGAGGATCGGCTTTAACGGGAAGCCCGGCAACAGATTTAAGTCTGCAAACCCGCGGTATCCGAATGCGACAAAAATACGCCTCTGGAGCGACTGCACTAGTCAACTTTGCAAACAGTCTAATGTGGCAATTAAGTGGTCCAGATTCCTTCGGAACGAATACATTACTCGATGTGAATATCGTTCAGCCTTTGCTTCGACAGGGTGGAAAAGATCGGGTACTGGAACGTCTAACCAGATCTGAGCGTCAACTCCTTTATCAAGTCAGGAGCTATCAGCGATATCGCAAAGGATTCTACATGGATATTACCACCGGTCAGGGAACTGGGGGAGTTTCACGTATCGGAGGACTGTTTGGAGGTTCTGGTCTCTCTGGATTTACCGGCGTAGGAAGCGGTGGCTTTGGGGGTATCGGAGGATTTCGTGGAGGAGGAGGAGGAAGCACATTCGCTGGAGGCTATCTGGGGCTTCTTCAGTCTCAAAAAGCGCTCATAAATAGGCGAGCCAATATTGTTGCTCTAAAAGGCTCGCTAAAACTTTTTGAATCTTTCTTCGAGGCCGGATTTATAGACTTTAACAATGTGCAAACAACTAAATCGCAGTTCTACAGGGAAATCACTCAGCTCATTGACCAAGAAGCAGACTATGACGGCCGATTGGATGGCTTTACTAATGAGCTCGGGCTTCCCCCAGATGTTGAAGTTGTTATCAATGGAAAAGAATTAGAGCAATTCAATCTCATCGACGAGGAGATGCAAGCCTTACAAAATGCCATCTTGGACCAACAGGAAGATGTAGGCGAAATTATTAATAATTCCCTACGTGCCGAGCAACCGCAGTTATTAGCTATCGAGTGGGGACCAGAGGTGGAAAAAGGGCTCAAAAGCTTGCGTCAAGAAGCCACTCTGGCCAAGCAGTTGCTGGATCAGCTTTCGATGGAAGCATCATCGGCTCGCGAAGATGTAAAAGAGCTCATCGAAATCGTACCCGAACGCCAGGCAGCGATAAAAACCCTTCGAGAACAAATTGAGGACAACCCACTCGTGCCCGCATCGGCATTAAACTCTGATCTTCTTGACGGTACCTATTTGGATCAACTGCCAAATTTACTTACCGCCGACTTGGATGATATAGACCAAAGACTGCAGGAAAAGGAGGGAGGTATCCTTCTTTTTCGAGAAGCCCTCGACAGCCTGATAGAAAACGGATCTGCGATGGATGACGAGCAGCTATATCAAGAACTCGAAGATAAGATCATTTCCAAGCTTCCAGAATTGCTCATCAAGTTATCCAATGATGCTTTAGAACTTTCTTTAGTACTTACCAGTGCACGCGCTGAAACAATTACATTAGTTCCTGTGGATTTATCAATCGACGAGGCTTACCAAATAGCTTCGGAGAACCGGCTCGATTGGATGAACGAACGTGCACAGGTCATGGATCAATATAGACTGTTAGCTTTTAACGCGGACGGTCTGGAAAGCGACTTAAGTCTTCAGCTCAGTGGTAGCATTGGAAATACTGGTGACGATCCCTTTCGATTTCGAGATACCACTGGAACATTGCGTGCAGGATTGGCGTGGGATGCTCCTATTACCCGACTTAGAGAAAGAAACATTTACCGACAAAGCTTGTTGGAGTACCAAGGCCGACTTCGATCCTATTATCGCTATGAAGATCAACAGTATCTGAGCTTTAAGAACTCTTTGAGATCTATTATGCTTCAAAAAATCAATTTTGAAGCCAGTCGGAAGCAATTACAGGTTGCTACTCGCAACGTACTTTATCAGCGCACAAAAATTCAGGAGCCACCAGGACAACAGGGTAATACACTTGATCCCCAAACAGCCCAACGGCTCATTAGCTCATTACAAGGCTTGCAAGGCGTGCAAGATGGATTGCTAGCTGTATGGGTTGGGTATGAAATCAATCGTAGCCAGCTGGATTTAGCATTGGGAACAATGCGGATTGATGAAAATGGGGTTTGGATTGATCCAGGGCCGATCGGTCCCGTACACGGCTACCCGAGCCAAAAAAGTGATGGGGACAATACCGAGAATGAAACGATTGAAGAGAACGAACCCAGCGACACTGTCGACGAAGACAACGAAAAATAAATGAACCGCACCTATGATCGCTTCACCTCTTGAACGAAACTTTATAGCTGTAGCGGAGTTTTATACTTAAAAACTTTATGAATTGCTATCATAATTAAGTGGCTTTAACTGATCTAAGTGATTCAATAATAAGACTATCTTTCCCTCCCATTACTCCTTACTCATTAGAGAACTATGATTTCAGCAAAACCCTCCTATCTTCGTGGTAATAGCACAGTAATCGTACTCTTCGCGATCATTGTTGGTGCAATGGCAACAATGGGTTGGTGGGTGTGGAATACGGTGCAAGACGCAATAGACCCTGAAGTAGTCTATAGCTTCCAGTTTAGTGAAGCGGAAGTCGGCCTCTTCAAGCATACGATCAACGAGACGGGGGATATTGAGGCTGCTGAAAATGTAGAAGTCAAATGTGAAGTACGATCTTCTGGCGGAGTCGAGATTATCAGCGTAGTGGATGAAGGTGAAGTCGTTAAAGAAGGTGATTTGCTAGTGGAATTGGATACTTCCACGCTTGAAGATCAGAAACAAGCTCAGCAAATTCTAGTGAACCGCGCTCTTTCCACAAAGACTTCGGCTGATGCTGCTTTGCGTCAAGCAGAAATAACAAAACAAGAGTATTTGGAAGGTACTTTCGTTCAGAATGAGGCAACAATTGAAGCCAATGTCTTAATCGCCAAGCAAAACCTAGCAACATATCAGGACAAAGCGTCTTTTAGTGAACGGCTTGCAGCGAAAGGTTTTGTAACGCAACAGCAATTAGAGTCAGATCGCTTTGCCGTTGAACGCACACAGTTAGAACTGGCACTAAGACAAACCGAATTGAAAACATTGCGTGAAATCACTCGTCAAAAAATGCTTGTTGGGTATGATGCCGACATTGAAACACGAAAGGCTGCGTTAGAAGCTGAAAATAAAAACTATGACGAAGAGTTGAAAAAATTAGAAGAAATTAACGACATGATCAGCAAATGCACAATCTACGCCCCTCAAGATGGGACAGTTGTACATGCTAACTACGGAGACGAAAGAGGTCAGCAGTTTACTGTCGAGCCCGGAGCAAGTGTTCGGGAAAGACAGACTATTATTTACCTTCCAAATCTTGAGAGGCTTCAAGTCAAAACTCCAATCGCCGAAGGAAAGATCGCAAGTGTGCGGGAAGGTCTTCCTGTAAAAATTCGTGTAGGTGCTTTAGAAGACCGTGTATTCGACGGTAAAGTCTCCTCTATCAATCGATATGCTGAGCGTCAGCATTGGAGCCAAAAAGTTAAACGATTCGCCACCTTTATAGAAATTGACGGGGATTCTGAAGGGGCGAGAGTTGGCCTTTCTGCTGATGTTGAAATCACTGTGAACCAGCAACCGGACCGATTACAAATCCCTGTTCAATGCTTACACGAAGACAACGACCAAAGATTCGTTTTAGTTCGCGTCGAACACGATCCTAATAATCCATTGCATGGCGAAGATCTTGGAAAGAAACATGGCGAAGAGCAAGCTCCATTCTCGATTGAAGCTCGAATGATTGAATATGAAGCAAGTAATGACAAGATGCTTGTGCTTCAGGATGGAAGCGAGATCAAACGAGGAGATCAGGTCGTTCAGAATCCAAGGGAATACCCTGATTTTCTCAGGCGTTTAGTTTCAAATCATCGAGCTCGCACGGCCATGAAACGATTCTCCCCCAATAAGGACGAAAACGGAGAACTTACACAGGAAG
>MDSW01041035.1_pt1 | contig 11281 bp, 7 predicted proteins | sample 811171 | NCBI WGS metagenome assembly MDSW01 (sample SAMN05326641, study PRJNA326480) | marine metagenome | isolation source: seawater | place: Atlantic Ocean: North West | collected 2012
CGCGTCGTCGCGTCGTCGCGTCGTCGACTGCCGCCCGACGGACGCGGCGCTCGACACACCACCGCGCGCGGCGCGACGACGCGACGACGCGACGCGACGCGACGACGCGACGACGCGACGAATTGATTCGAATCGAATCGCCGCGACGCGCCGCGACGCCGCGCGCGACGCCCGACGATGTCCGCCAAGACGCCGATCGCGCTCGTGCGACTCGTCGTCCCCGCGGGCGCGGCGAAACCGTCCCCGCCCGTGGGACCGGCGCTCGGACAGCACGGAGTGAACATCATGAGCTTCTGCAAGGACTTCAACGCCAAGACGAGCGAACACAAGAGCGACGTGCCGGTGCCGGTGGAGATTGCAATCTACGGCGATAAGAGCTTTGAGTGGCGCATGAAGACGCCGCCGGCGTCGTACTTCATCGCCAAGGCGGCGGGGGTGGCGAAATCTTCCACGCGACCGGGACACGCGTTCGTGGGGAGCATTAATTTGAAACACGCGTACGAGATCGCCAAGGTGAAGGCGTCGGACGAGACGATGGGACACGTGGGATTGGAGAGCGCGACGAAGTCGGTGTTGGGGACGGCGCGAGCGATGGGGATACGCGTCGTCGATCCGCGCGCGACGAACGTGAATTAGTCAAGTCGCGCGTTAGATTTTGAAATCATTCGATGAATAATAGATTAGCTACAAAAGTTAATTCTACACCCTGCGTACGCGATGTTGTTTTCACACGCTCGGTCGTCTCGTCTGCGCCGCGTTCTCTTTTTCCAGCGAGGCGATGTGGGAGTAATACGATATCCCCGCGATAGCCACTAACCCACCGATGACGTTGTTCCAAGTCACGGGAATGTCGAACAAGAGCCAGCCGAAGAAGAAGATGAACACCGTTTTGACGTGGCCGATGACTTGAAAAGACAACGCGCTGAAAGTGCCAATGCACATGTACTGCGAAATGTTCACCCAAATCGCCAGCAAACACGACGCCGACAGGAACATCACCGACTCACCGGTCCAATAATAGTCCGTGATAAAGCTTCCAGTCAATATTTGATCGAGAAACGGGCCGACGGTGAGCATGGCCAAGGCCATGAGCGGCGCCGTTCGCCCGAGTAAATCGTTACTACTGATTGAATATTCGCTCTGTAATCGACTGACGAGGATTTGCTGCGCGCTCGTGGACAACACCGCGATCGCGGCCACGATGGTTCCCCAAAAGTTCATCGTCGTTTCCTGCAACGTCGCGATACCGACGCCGAACATAACCACTCCGATGGCGCGCGCGAGCGCCCAAGAAACCTTTCGCCCGAAGAACGCCACCTCGATCAGGCACACCGCGGGAATTTGCAACAGCTTGGCGAGCTGATAAAACCCGACGTGATTCAACATCAGCGACAAGTTAAGCGATATGATGCTCGTCGACGCAACGGCGACGAAGGCGAGCAGTTTCTTTTGCGGCAGCTCGCGGCCGCCCTTCGCGGCCTCCGCGCGCGCCGCCGCCGCCCCGCGCGGTCGACACCACCGCACGCTCATCGTGCACAGGAAGTGCATCCCACACAGCGTCGTCGCGTACTGAAACGCCAATCCAGACGCTCCCATGAGCTGTTTATTCACCATCACGATCGCCACCGAGCTCACAAAGTTGGACGCCCACTTCATCGCGTCCGCGGTGGACAGCCGCGACGAGGACGCGGCGATGGACATGACGACGGATTCGTGGACGGATTCGCGATCGTGATTCGCGTCCACCGACGCGCGCGCGCTCGAGCACGCCGCGCGCGGACGAGTGGCGACGCCGCGCGGGACGCCGACGTCGTCGCACACGCGCGCGCGCCGTCGCCGCGGACCGCGCGCGGCGAGGATGATGCGCGCCGAGTCGCTCGGGCCCGAAACGAAACGCCTCGTCGTCGGTGACGTCGCGTGCGACACGGTGCGAGACGACCAGTTCAGCGTCATTCGTCGGGCGGAATCGATCGGAGATGAATTCTTGGTGGGAAACTTTGATTTCGGCGAGTTGGGATCGGGCGGGGGGAAAGGCGGTGATACCATGGCGCGAACGCGCGATGGGAGATATTTCATCAAGACGCTGAGCGAGGGCGATGGTAAGAGCTTGCTCGAGGACGCGTTCCTGAAGGATTACGTCGCGCGGGCGACGACGGGGCAGAGCCTGCTGTCAAAGATTTGCGCCGTGATATCGCACGATAAACTCGGACGATTCATCGTGATGAATAATTGCGTGAATCCCAGGGTGAAGTGCTGGAGTCGGTTGTACGATTTGAAAGGCACCGCGGACGACAAGACGCTCGTCGCGGACGGGGCGGCGGTGTATCACGCGCACAAGCGATTTTACAACGTAAATTTGCTAGTGCGCGAATGTTTCGGGTGTTATCGCGACGTGCCCGTGCTCAGGCAGAGATACGTCAAGGGTAAGCACGAGGCTTTCGATGCGCCGATATACGTCACGAAGGCGCAGAGGGAAGAGATTTTAACGGCGCTGAAGAACGACGTGGCGTTGTTCGACAAACACGGGCTCATGGATTACTCCTTGCTCGTCGGTATCCAGCGCGTACCCGCGAACGAGGTCGACGAGGCGATGCGAGCGTTTGAGCATGACGTGCATAATAAGCCTTACGTCATCGAATACGGTGGAGAAACGTTAATACTGTATTTTGGGATCATAGACTTTTTGCAGCGCTGGACCGGGGGCAAGAAGGTCGCGCACGTCATCAAATATCTCTTCGCCCCGCGCCCGATTTCGACGGTAAACCCCAAGACGTACGCCAAACAGTTTCTGGACTTTTTCGACTTCAAGTTCAAGGGCGTGGCGTTCGAGCGCGAGAACCTGGCTCGAACGTCGAGCGTGCGCCGTTCGTTCAACTTTGGCGGCGAGTCGAGAAAGGGCGGCGCGTCGCCGACGGTGCTAGAACGTCTGAAATCCGCCGCCGGAGTCACTATCATGGCCGCGGAAGAGGACTAAATAATCATATTCATCGAACTCTCGCGAGTAGTAGTTTGCATTCCACCAAAAACCGCGACGCGCATCCTAATCCGCGACGAACGATTATTTCACGCGCGAGGCGAGGCGAGCGCGCGAAGGCAAAGGTCGGACGACTCATCATCTAAACAGATGCGTTTTGCTCAACAAAGAAGCGCTAAAGTAGTTTTAATGGTGATCCCATCGCCGCGCGCCGAGACAAATTTAGTTGAAGTAACCTTGCTTGCGCGCTTGCACGCCGATTTGCCCGAACATCATGCACGCGAACAACCCCATGTGCCACGTGAGCATGTACAACCAAATCTTGTCGTCGGCGGCCGGACCTTGCGGGAAGTTGGCCAAGTTGGCGCCGATGCGATCGCTGAACACCTGGAACAAAGACGCGTTGTTCTCGAACGCCGGGCACGGCGACGCGGACGGGACGACCCAGCCGAACAAGGACGCGAGGTGCACCGGGACGGAGGACTTCTTCCAGTCGTCGTCAAACTTCAAGTCGGACGACGCCGCCACCTTGACGGCGGCGCGAGCCTTGACGGTCTTGCGACCTACGCGCGAGCGAAAGCAAACGACAAAGCTCCAGTCAGTCTTCCGCGCGCACTTCTATCGCGCGCTTCGATCGCAGCATCCATCGTCCCGCTTCGGTCGCGCCCAATCCACGAGTCCCGACCCAGCCCCGACCCCCTCGCGCGCGTCGTTCGAACCGAACCCGCGATCGGCCTCCGCGCGATCGACGCCGACTCGTCGCCGTCGCCGCGCGCGCGACGCGCCGTCCGCGTCCCGTCCGCGACGCGCGCATCCTCCGTATTCCGCACGACGTTTCCACGCGCGCGTCGCGTCCGCGCCCTCGCGCGTTCGGCGCCCTCGCGCGTCATTCCGATGCGTCGTATCCACCGCGTATCCCACGCGACGCGATTCGCGCGTCGCGACTGCTCGCGTCGACGCGACGCGACGCGGCGCGCGCGCGCGTCGTCGGCGCGCCCGATCCAACGCGAAACTTACCTCGCACATCGCGACTGAGCGCGGATCGACGGGCGACGGTGATTTGCGTGAGCGCGAGCGCGACCATGGTTCGACGCGAGCGTGCGGCAGTGCGGTGCGGGCGACGACGCGGGGCGGGGCGACCGACCGCCAGACCGCGGCGACCGACCGCCTGCGATCGACCGATCGTGACTCGAGATTTGACCCCATGCCGCGCGCGCGTCGCGTCCGCGCCCTCGCGCGTCGTGATCATGGGCCTCCGCGGACGCGAATACGTGGACACGCGACGCACGCGCGCGACGTCGAAAACGCGCGCGCGCCCGCCCGACCGTTGCCCGCACACGCGCGCGATGGGGACGCGGCGCGCCCGCGCGCGGCGCGACGCGCGAGACGCGACGCGCGCGTCGACGTCGATGTCGACGTCGACGTCGCCGGCGCCGGCGCCGGCGTCGTGGCGCGCCGTCGTCGCGACGCGAACGGCGCGACGCGCGCGACGCGACGACGAGGCGACGCGCGCGACGGACGCGCCGGTGGTGTGGCGAGAGTACGCGCGCGACGACGCGCGCGCGACGGCGAGCGAGGACGCGCGAAAAAGTATCGCGCGAAGAAGCGCGCGCGCGGCGGACGAGGACGAGGACGCGGACGAGGACGCGGACGAGACGACGCGGCGCGCGGAGGATGAGGACGAACGCGAGACGCGGGCGGCGTACACGCGGGCGTACGTCGACGCGCTGCGAGCGCCGTCGTGGGTGCGGGACATGGGGAATCGCGCGCGCGGCGAGCATCGGATCGACGAACGGGCGTGGGACGCGGACGGCGCGGAAGACGAGGAAGAGGACGAAGAAGACGAGACGACGACGTCGAGCGAGAATGAGGAAGAGGACGAGGAAGAGGAGGACGCGCCGTCGAAAGCTGCGACGAAGACCGTGGTCGGTGTGAGTGCGAGTGCACGTGTGTGCGTGCACGCGGAGGATGAGCCAAAGTCGGGAGAGCGCGGTGTCGTCGTGGATCCGCGCCGGGCGAATAGAGTCGCCGCCGCCGCGGTGGCGGCGCCGGCGGCGCGAAGCGCGGCGGCGATTTCCGCGAAGTGGGTCGCCGCGCTCGCCGTGGGTGCCACCGCGGTGGTGGCACCGTTCGTCATGCGCACGTCTGGGTTGAATTCGCTCGCGCCGGGAAGTTCGAACGGGGTGCAATTTCGTGACTTTGGTTTGTCGAGCGCGCGCCGATGGATGTACGACGGCGATCGTTCGCTCCTCGAATCGTCGAGTGACTTCGAGACTTTGCAACGGCGTCTCGCGGAGATGGAACAGCGGCTGCGCGACGCAAACGAGGAAATCGATCGCGCGAGAGAAGACGCAAAGGCTGCTGCGAAGATGAGGCGCAAGTTAGACGAGGCGCGAACCGAGGCGAGCGAAGCCAACGCGCGAGAAGCCGCGGCGGTGGCAGATCGTGACGCCGTGTGGAAAGCGCTTCGCGGACAGCTCGCCGACGCTGCGAAGGCGCGCGCGGCGATAGAAACTGAGAGCTTGGCCATCGCCACAGACTTGGAACAAGCGAAGACAGCGCTTGACGCCGCGCTGACTTCTCAATCGTCGTGCGGTGGCGCGGTGGACGAAGATTTGCGCGCCGCGCTCGATGACGCCGAGGCGAACAAAAGAACGCTTCAAGAAAAAGTTGATAACCTTTCGAACACAGTCGATCGCTTGAATCGACAGTTGAGTGAGCTGAGCGCATCCAAGTCCGCCGAGCTCGACGCCGCGGAGGAGCGCGATCGCCTTCGCGAGGAAACGCGACGTGTCACGGAGACGCTCGCCTCAAAGGAACAACGACTGGGTGAGCTCGAGCGACGACTCTCGACTTCAGAGATTGATCTTGATGTGCTTTCAAAAGAGCTTATTGATCGTGAAACGAAGTTGCGCGATGCTTTAGCGCGGGCAGAGGAGATGGAATCCGCCAGCTCGCTCGGCGAAGACGAATTCGCGCGAAAGCTCGCTGTGCTGCAAAAAGAATTGGAGACGAGCAAACGCCGTGCCGAGGACGCAGCGGCGGCATCAGACGAAGCCAAGAATGCCCGAGATGCCGCCCTCGACGAATTGCGCAAGGCACAAATCGAGGCGCAGAGCGAAGCCGACAAATTTGAACGCGCGCGCCAAGCGTCTTTACGCGAAACGAGCGCCAAAGTGACGCAATTGGAGAACGAACACGGCAAGCTGTTAACGCAGTTAAATCGTGCGGAAGCCGCGCTATCGGAGTACATCGTCGTTTCCACCGCGCATGTGAGCGCTGTAGTGAGTGAGCAAAAGATGGCGTTCGACGGGGAAACCAAGGCGCTTCAATCGCAGCTTGAAGGAAATTCGACGCTCGCGACACAGCTGGAGCAAACGCTCAAGTTGACTCGCGAGGAGCACGAGTTGACGAAAGTAGCGCTCGAAACCATGGAACAGGATATACTCGAATCGCAAGAGCAGTGCATGAAGGAGGTCGTGCGCACGGCCACAGAGTTGTCGGAGAGCAACGCCGCTCTGACGCAAGCGCGCGAGGCGCTCGACGCGCTGGAACTCGAAATGTCCGAGTACAAGAATCGCACGACGACTTTAGACGTCGATATATCCAACGCTGTTGATACTGGTGACGAAATCGATGTCGATGCTCTCGTGACTGCGCGAGATGAGCTCAAACAAGCTTTGGACGCCGCGCGCGAGGAGCGGCAAAAACTCTTGACTCGCCTCGCTTTCGCTGAAGAGGAACGCGCGTTTCGTCGTAATGAATCAATAAAGTTCCAGGAAGCCGCGACCGAGGCTGGAAGACTTCGGAACGAAGCAGAGTCGAGACGATTAGCGCTCGAAGATGAGCTCGAGCGCGTCAAGGCTGAAGTCAAAGAGGCGGAACAATCGCGCGCTGAAGCCGAAAGCGCGCGAAAGCGCGCAGAAGAGCAACGAGTGTTGGCCTTGCGCGCCGTCGAAGAGGAGCGCAAGATGGCGGAAATCGCTGTGGCCGAGGCGCGCGAAGCGGTAAATTCGAATCAGCAAGCTTTGAAAGCGCAGATTGAGGCCGAAGCAGTGGCGGCTCAACGCGCCGAAGAGGAAGAGGCGGCGCGTTTGCGAGCCGAAGCCGAGGCGGCGGAACGCGCGCGCGTCGCCGAAGCCGAAGAGGCCTTAGCGCGAGCAAAGGAGCGAGAGCTCGAAGAAGCGGAGCGTTTACGAATCGCCGCCGTCGAATCAGCACGTTTACGAGCCGAGGCCGAAGAAGCAGAGCGTGCTCGCTTGGAAGCAACGCGACTCGAAGCCGAAGCCGAGGAACGTCGTCGCGTCGCGGCGGAGGAGGAGCAGCGACAACGTCTCATCGCGGCTGCGGAGCAGGAACAGCGCCGCGTCGCCGCCGCTGCGGCGGCGAAGCGCGAGGAAGAAGCGGCATTGGCCGCGGCGTCGCGCGCAGAGGCGCTGCGAGAGCGCGAGCGTGCGCAAGCTGAAATGGTCAAGGCAAAGCAAGCGCAAGCTGAAAAGCGCGTGCAGAAGCTTTTAAAAGCCGCCAAAAAAGCGTACAGGCTCGCCGAAGACGCTCACGCGCGCGCAAAGACGCTTCAAGACGCCGTGTCGAGCGTACCGCTCGTGGAGCGCGAAGACGCCCTCGCGCGCGCCAAAATCGCCGCCGACGAAGCCGCGGCGGCGCAAGAGAAGTGGGACAAGACGTACGCCCTGGCGAAGGAGGCTATGAGATCCCTAGAGTAGCATCACTAGCATTCTGTGAACGAGCGCGTCTAATTGCTTCGCGGAGTGCCAAGGATTTTTCGCGCCACCGCGTGCGCGTCGAAGTCGCGACTTTCGCGGCGTCGCGCGCCCGCCCAGTCCAGCCGATGCCCAAAAACTTTGCCAGCGCCGTACCTCGCCAGCGCGCGGCGTACGAATCGAATCGCGGTTTTGCGGCGAAAGACATCGTCGTCGTCGCGTGACGCTTTGGAGAATAGGCCACGCGCGCGTTGACCGTCGCCGCGTTGACTACCGCTAGTACTTTTACATAACATTCTTTCTATCGCGTACGGATGACTCAAAACCTCCCGAACGCCGCGCAGTTGTGATATTCGTTGTATCGATAGACGGACAACAGCGCCACGGCTAAGATGCCATCGATCAAGACGAACTCGCGCCACGTCCACGCGCGCGCCGCCGGCTGGTGCGCAAACGTCCCCGCGCGATGCTTACTCATGCACCACCACCCGAAACTCGTCGCGGCCAACGCTTCGCCGCGAAAGAACTCGGTTGAGTTGGTGTAATAATACTTCATCGTGATGTAGAATCCCAACGCGTACGTCAGCTGCGGTAGCGCGACGTCGCTCGTCACCACGCGTTCGCTCCGTCGCGCCGCGCTTCGGACGCACTTCAAATCCAGCGCCCACTCCAGCACCATCGCCCCCAGCGCGCTCCACGCCCACCACACCACGCACCGCTGATGCACGCCGAACATGCACCTCGGAAACGCGAACGTCCCCGCGAGCGCCGCCGTCGGAACGACGCCCGCCAGCGCTCTCGCGCACCTCGCCCAGCCTCGCGTCTCCCCTCGCGTCGCCATCGCGCTCGACCACGCGCACGCGTCCAGCGCTCCCGCCACGCTCATGAAGTACATCAACGCCACGTGATTCGGCACCACCTCGACGTATCCACACAGCGACACGTTCGCCGTTCGCGTCGTCGCGTACGCCGCGACTTCAAACAGTTGCCCGAGCGCGATCATCATCACCTCTCCGTGCGCGTGCCACGGCTCGCGTCGCTTGTCGTACCACACCCCCAGCTGCGTGCGACAAAATCGTTCCGCCAGCGTCCGCCGCTTGGGGTCCGCGCGCGCTCGCGCCGCCTGCACCGCCGCCGATGTCGACGACGCCGATGTCGTCGTCGTCGTCGTCGTCCCGACGTCGTCTCCCGTCGCGCCCTCGCGCGCGCGTCGCGCGCGCCCGAGCGCGAGCTCCGCGTCCTCGCCGTCGCCGTCCCGCGCGCGCGCCATCGCCGTGTGCCGCGCGCGGGCGACCCGCGCGCGTCCACCGACGCATCACACATCACAGACGTCGTACTGTTTGCCCATACGACTTCACAAACACAGGGTTTCGCGTCGTCGTCGTCGTCGTCGCACACGCCGACGCGCGCGCGCGGGCGCGATGCCGTTCGGATTCCTGAAGAATCTCGTCGGGCACATCGCGCACAAGGGGCACAGGGACGGCGACGCGAAGGCGACGACCGAGGACGCGACGACGGAAAGAACGGCACCGACGACCGAACCGACGACGACGAAGGAACCGGAACCGACGACGACGACGAAGGAACCGGAACCGACGAAGGAACCGGAACCGACGAAGAGCGATAAGTACGTGCCGCCGAAGACGCACCTGCCGAGCCTGCTGCCGCTGGAACAAGCGGGGTCGTGGGCGGATTTCGAGGACGACGGACCGCCGCGGGACGAAAACCTCTTGGCGCGCGAGCGAGAGGAAACGGAAGCGCGAGAGCGGGCGGAGGCGGAGGCGGCGGCGAAACGCGCGGAGGATGAGGCGAGAGCGAAGGCGAAGGTCGAGGCGGAGGTGAAGAGCGTGTTGCAGAGCGAGGGAGTTGAGGATATGTTGCGCGAGTTGCCGAGCGACGACGAGGAGACGGAGACGGAGACGAGAGCGTCGGAGGATGGCGAAGCGCGAGCGCGCGCGGCGAAGGCGGCGAAGGAGAGCGAAAAGGTGCTCTCTAAGAAGGAAAAGGCGCGGTTGGAGGCGGAAGAGTTTGAGAACGCGCTCAAGGAGCTCGGGTTGGCCGACAAGGTTGACTCGGGCGACGCGAGCGACCCGGCGAAAGCCGAGGCGAGACGCAGGAAAAAGGCGGCTCGCGAGGCGAGAGAAAAGGCTGAGGCCGAAGCCAAAGCGCGAGGTGCGACAACGCAAACAGAGAGCGTCGCCGCGGAACAACCCGCGGCGCCGGTGGAGCTCGTCGATCCCGAGGTCGCTCGCGCCAAGCTCGCCAAAGCCGCGGCGGCGAAAAAGAAGAAGAAACTCACGGGCGCCGCCGCCGTCGCCGCGGCGGCGAAAGAGAAGGCTGCGAAGTCCAAGAAAAAGGGCAAGCCTGAAAAGTCGAAATTCAACGAGTTGCCGTCTTAAAGACTGAAATCAACGACGCTCACACGCAAAGGGAAAGATTTACACATTACATTTAATAACACACACGAGCGGAACGCTCTCATTCGAACTCGAGTTCGCGAAGCTCGCGGACTTCGCGTTCGCTCATCAATCTCCACGCGCCCTCGGGCAAGTCCCCGATCTGGACGTCCCCGATTTGTACGCGATGTAAATCCACGACGCGCAAGCCGAATTTCTCGCACACGCGTCTGATTTGTCTATTCTTCCCCTCGCGAAGGTTGAACTCGAGCGTGCGCGATCCGTGACCGAGACGTTGGACGTTCATGGGCAGTAGTTCCACGCCGTCCAGTTGCACTCGGCCGTTGAGCGAACGCATGTGGGACTCTCGCACGTCGGCGTCCGTCGTGACGACGTACTTTTTCAACACTCCGTTCCCGCCGATGACGCTCCGCGCCAGCGCACCGTCCTCGGTGAGAATCAACAACCCTCGACTGTCTTTATCCAACCGTCCGCACACGTTGAACGACGAAACGTCTCGCGTGACGCGCTTTAAATCATCCATCGGCGTCCCCTCCATCGCTCGCATCCACGCGTTTCGCGGCTCCACGCACGCCGCCGCCGCGATCTCCCCCTCCGCGGGCAAATTACTGACGTACCCCGGCGGTTTATTCACGATCACCGTCAATTTCTCCCTCAACCATCTCGTCCCCTCCCCCGTGATCTCGATCCTCGCGTTCGCGCGCGCCTTGAACCCGAGTTCGATCGTCTCGCCGTCCACCAGCACGCGACCGTCCTCGATCAACCGCTCCGCCTCCCGTCGACTGCACGTCCCTCGCCGCGCCAGTATCTTACTCACGCGCTCTAACTCGTCATCTTCCCACGCTCCTCCGCGCCGTCCCTCGTCCCCACCGTCGCCCTCGCGTTCGTCGTTCGCGAACGCGCCGTCGTTCGACCTCGACGTGAACCCGCGCGCGCGATTCTCCCACGCATTCGTCGCCGTCCGCGTCGCCGCGCGGTTCCGTTCGCTCCCGAATCCCCGCTCGCGCCTCTGGTCGATCGTCCGCCGTCGCCGTCGCGCCGTCGCGCCGTCGCGCGCGCCGTCGTCGTCGCCGTCGCCGTCGCCGTCGTCGTCGCGTCGTCGTCGCGCCTCGCCCGCCGGTGTTCCGCCGGCGCGCGACGACGCGACGCGCGACGGCGCGACGCGCGAC
>MDSW01050134.1_pt1 | contig 11281 bp, 9 predicted proteins | sample 811171 | NCBI WGS metagenome assembly MDSW01 (sample SAMN05326641, study PRJNA326480) | marine metagenome | isolation source: seawater | place: Atlantic Ocean: North West | collected 2012
ATAAAAAAGTTACAAAAATCTTCATCAAATATCATTGTAATGGGTGACTTTAATGTCGCTCCTTCTGGAAAGGATATTGGGATAGGTGAAAATAATGCAAAAAGGTGGCTACGAGATGGCAAATGTGCATTTTTACCTGAAGAAATTGAGATGTGGAATTCAATCAGAGATCTTGGATTTGTTGATAGCTGGAGGCTACAAAATCCTAAGGAGGATTCTATTTATTCATGGTTTGATTATAGGTCCAGAATGTTTGATGATAATCCCAAAAGAGGCCTCAGAATAGATCATATTATGGTTTCAAAAGAACTATCAAATTCTATTGAATCAACTGGGATTGATTATGATGCTCGAGCAATGGAAAAGCCCTCAGATCATTGTCCGGTTTGGCTAGAACTTTCATGAGTTAAATAGAAAAATAGATTGTGATTGAATAATAAGATTTATCTTCTAGCTTTAAAAAAACTTTTAATCAAATTTGTGCATTCTTTTTCAAGAATACCTTTTTGGTAATCCAAATAATGATTATGTTTGTGACGATCAAAAAATTCGTCTATTGAAAAAACAGCTCCTGTTTTAGGCTCAGGAGCACCAATAAATAAATTCTTGATTCTTGCATCAAGAATAGCTTTGGAGCACATATGGCATGGCTCAATAGTTACATACATATCACAATTATTTAGTCGATAGTTTTTAATTTTTTTTGATGCATGCCTGATGGCATTTATTTCTGCATGAGAGCTTATATCTAAATCATGAATTACACGATTATGTCCTTCACCAATAATTAAATTATCCTTTACAATAACTGCGCCGATAGGTACTTCATTTTTCTTGTATGCCAAGCTAGCTTGTTTTATTGCTTCTTTCATAAACTTTATATCCATAACAAATTAGGTATTTTATAATTATTTAAAAACATAAATGCATAAACCATTATAATTTCAAAAAAATCATAAACTCCCACATAAACATGAAAAAAAATAAAATAGCCTATGTAGCACTATCAGCTGACCTACTACATCATGGACACATGAATATTATTTCTAAAGCTGCTGAGTTGGGAGATGTGGTAATAGGGCTTCTAACTGATAAAGCAATTGCAAAGTATAGGAGACTTCCACATTTAGATTATAAACAAAGAGAGTTAATTGTTGCTAATATCAAGGGAGTTATAGATGTGATTCCTCAAAAGTCTATGAACCATAAGGATAACTTGAAAAAAATTAGGCCAGATTATGTCGTTCATGGGGATGATTGGAAGATAGGCATTCAAAGTAAAGATAGGGCTGAGGTTATACAAACCTTGAAAGAGTGGGATGGTAAGTTAATTGAAGTGCCATATACACATGGTGTAGATTCATCTTCTCTTAATCAATCAGTTAAAAGGATTGGAACTACCCCAAACATCCGACTCTCACAATTAAGACGCTTGCTTGCTGCAAAGGAAATTATTTCCATTAATGAGGTACATAATGGTCTATCAGGACTAATTACAGAAACTGCTTGTATTAAAACCGATCAATGCTTAGCTGAGTTTGATGGAATGTGGTCAAGCAGCTTAACTGATTCTACAGCCAAAGGAATGCCTGATATTGAAGCAGTAGACATATCCTCAAGGCTAAGCACTGTCAATCAAATCTTCGAAGTAACTACTAAACCAATGATATTTGATGGAGATACTGGCGGAAAAATAGAAATTTTTAACTTTACTGTTAAATCGCTAGAAAGAACTGGTATTTCTGCAGTAGTAATTGAAGACAAAATTGGACTTAAAAAGAATTCTTTACTTGGCAATGAAGTTCCTCAAAGTCAGGACTCAATTAAAAATTTTCAAGAGAAAATTTCTTCTGGTAAGAGATCTCAAATTACAAATGATTTTATGGTTATCGCTAGAGTTGAAAGTTTAATTTTAGAGAAAGGGATGAATGATGCCATAAAAAGAGCACACGCATATGCTGAAGCAGGTGCAGATGCAATAATGATACATAGCAGGGAGAAAGAACCGGATGAAATTTTTGAATTTTGTAAGCTATTTCAGCAAAGTGATAAGCAAACGCCGATAATGGTAGTCCCGTCAAGCTTTAATACCGTGCATATCGATGAGTGGAAAGAAAAGGGAGTTCGAATTGTATGTCATGCAAATCACATGCTTAGATCTGCATACCCCGCGATGCTAAAAACAGCGATGAGCATTCTCAAGCATGGTAGAAGCAAAGAAGCAGCTGATGAAAATTGCATGCCAATAAAAGAAATCCTGGAATTGATTCCTGGAACTAAATAATGCTTGATCCTGAAAAATACTTTAATTACATAAAATCTCTTGATGTAGAATTTTTCACTGGTGTTCCAGACTCTTTACTAAAATCATTTTGTGGATATGTAAATGATGTAGAAACAAAAAATCATGTGATCGCCTCAAATGAAGGAAGTGCTGTTGGGATTGGTATCGGGTATCATCTTGCTACAAAAAAGATACCTTTAATCTATATGCAAAATTCCGGACTGGGAAATGCTATTAATCCTCTAATTTCATTGTGTGATAAAGAGATCTACTCCATACCAATGCTATTGATGGTAGGGTGGAGAGGTGAACCAGGAAAAAAAGATGAGCCACAACATGTAAAACAGGGAAGAGTCATGTTGTCCATGCTTGAAGCTATGGATTTAAATTATTTCATTATTAAAGGTGATAAAAATGAAGATTATGAAACAACTAAGAAAGCTCTTGATTATGCTTCGAAGAACTCCTCTCCGGCAGTTTTGGTTGTTTGCAAGGATGCGTTTTCAAAATATAGTTACAACAAAGTACAAAATAATAATATTCGATTTGCAGCAAAATCAAGAGAAGCTGCTTTAGCTCAAATACTTAAAAAAATACCAAAGGATGCAGCCGTGGTTTCAACGACTGGAATGATTTCAAGGGAAATATTTGAAACAAGAGAGGCTTTTAATGATGGCCATGAAAGAGACTTTCTAACAGTTGGAGGAATGGGTCATGCAGCTTCAATTGCATATGGATTATCAAAATATATTAAAAAATCAAAAATGGTATTTTGCATTGATGGTGATGGATCAGTAATTATGCATATGGGAGCACTCTCTACATCAGGAATCTTGGGAAAAAGTAACTTTAAGCATATTCTTATCAATAACGGCTGTCATGATTCTGTGGGAGGGCAAGAAACGGTAGCATTTAATATTGACTTTGAAAGCCTCTCAGTAGCTATGGGATATAATTTTGTTAAATATAACAACAATATCTCAATTGAAGAGAATATTTCTAATTTAATTGAGTCAGAAGGCCCATCATTTACCGAGATAATTGTTCCATCGGGATCAAGGCCTGACCTGGGTAGACCTACTTCATCTCCACTAGAGAATAAAAAAGCTATGATAGAGTTTTTATCAAAATAGCTATTTTGTAGTGTATAAAATTTTTAATAACACTAAAGATGACCATGAGGTGGAAACTGATCTTTTAGATTTAACAGCAAAATTTGACGCAAAAAAGATTTTGATTTTGACTGGGCAAAATTCTTTTAGTGAATCAGAAGCAGAAAATTTTCTAATAACTGAACTTAAAGATAAATATACAAAGGCTAATTTTTATTCTGACTTTGAGAATAATCCAAAAATAGAGGATCTAACTCAAGCAATACAAAAACTAAGATCAAAAGATATTGAACTAATTATTGCGTGTGGTGGCGGGAGTGTAATTGATTTTGCTAAGCTCTTAAAAGTTTATTTATATGATGCAGGCTCAATTTTGGATTTTCCAAGTAAATATAAAAATCCATCGAAATCTCAAATTTCAATGATTGCTATTCCAACAACAGCTGGTACTGGAAGTGAAGCTACTCATTTTTCTGTTCTATATGATAACAAGAAGAAATATTCTATAGCTTCAGATCATATGCTTCCAGATTACTCGATTTTGAATTCATCAATATGTTTGAATGCGAGTCTAAAAATTAAATCAAGCTGTGTTATAGATGCATTTTCTCAGGCAATTGAGTCTTTCTGGTCAGTGGGTGCCAATCTTGAAAGTATAAAATTCGCAGAAAAAGCAATTCATTTAATAAATAAGCATATTGATAATTTTCATATAAATCATAAAGATGAAAATGTTATGAGTGATATCTTGTTGGGAGCTCATTACTCAGGGAAAGCAATCAATATCTCAAAAACTACTGCTCCACATGCACTTTCTTACTCCATTACTTCATTTTTTGGAATTCCTCATGGTCATGCTGTTGGTATGACATTAGGCGAATTCTTTATAATCAATGAACAATTGGCTTCAATGAATGCTGTAAATTGCCGAGACTTATCATCGCATATGCTACAAATGAAATCCTTAAGAGAGTTGTTAGGATGGGGCGATTGCATCTCATGTAATGATAAATGGAAATCCATTATGAAAAATCTTGGTTTAAATATGCAAATTAAACTTAATGGCGGTCAAGAAGGAGTTATTAACAGGCTTGCAGATAGTGTAAATACTGAAAGATTGAGCAATAATCCTATTTCTCTAACTAGAGAAAATATTATTAAGCTATATCTTAATATTATAAGTTAACTAAAAAGTCTTTTAAAAAAATTTGGTCTATGGATCTTATCTTTGTCAAACTTTTCCCAATTCATAGCCTTTAATTTTTTCTTAGACTTTCTCCATATGTTTCCGTATAACTGAGTTCTTTGATATTTAAGATGATCATAATCAGCCTTGACTGCATGCAAGGTTTTGTTATCAGGTGCAAAAACTATCAAAGAATTGTTTTGATTATGGATAAATTCAGTATTGCTCCACTCCCAAGGAACCCAAGCCCTTTCTATGTGCCTATTATCCCTCCAAAAGTCTGAAATAAAAGAATACTTTTTTTTAAAACTTTGTATGTGAGTATGATGATTATTGGACTCAGATGAATTAGAGGGGTTTATATTCACCATAAAAGTTAATAGTTTTCTTCGTATGTCTGGGTGAGGACTTATCTCATAGCCATCAAGATATTTTTGGATGCCTGCATCATATTCGATATCAACTTCTGAGATATTAAATTTCCTTAATAATGCATCAATGAAGTTTTCAGACATCAAGAAATCATTTAGCTCAGAAATAATTGTTGATTTTGGATTTGATAATCTAAATGTTATGCCGAAGCCTTCACAGGTATTAGATGATGCTGAGCTTATATTTTTTTCTTTGTGCCAATTAATATATTTTTTTTTATTTTGTGTAGTTCCAGGGAAATAAATTATTTCAAAACCATTTCTTTCTAAAGAATCAATAAGATCATTATCATTTTGATAATTACTGGTATTTATCTCACTCGATTGAATAATAGATTCAAAATCATCTTGGTTAAAAAAATTATCAATGAGGATATATTGATATGGTGATTGATTGAATTTGCTTTTGTTGATTCTTTCTAAAATGTAATCGAACCTATTCATAGGCTAATATTGAAATATTGGAATCCATATGTCTATTCTTTCTTTTCCCACTATGCCACTTAGGATCAGGCGTCAAATAGGTTTCACCGTAAAGCTCAATTAAGTGTTTTTCTAAATTGTCAGGGATAAGAGTGTAAGAATCAAAAATATTATGTTTATTTAGAGAGAAACTTGTAAAAATATTCTTAAATGTAGTGAGTTTACCTTTAAGATCAAATTCTTCATTTACACTCAGTCCATTATCTGTTTCAAGGTCATACAGAAATAAATTTTCTCTATCACTCGACTCATAAAAAAAGTAAATATCAACATCTATTTCGTCTTTAATAAATTTGCATGAAATCACTTGTTTATGATTATCGAGGATTCTTAAACATTTAACAGTTTGAGTGTAGCCATTATTTAATAGTAATTTTTTAATTTCTTTTTCATTAACTTGATCTCCAAAAACTCCAAAATCTAAATCAAGATCATCCTTGATAAATCCTTTATCTCGAATAATTCCAAGCAAGGTACCAAACTCAGGCCAAACCTGTATTTGATTTGCATGAAAGATAGAAGAAATATCTTTAAATATATTTACAGCGTTGCTTTCAAAAATCCTAGTTAATTTTTTATTTTTTATTTTCCAAAGTGAGCTTTGCCTGATCAAGCGCAAGAGACCAATTTTAGAAAAAATAAGACGAAGGTAATCCATAGCTAATTTAGTTTAAAGTGCATTTTAAACTAGATACAATAGTGTCAAAAATATTTTATGATAAAAAATCTTGAAAGCCATACTGTTAAATTGATAGGCAATAGACTATTAGCAGAGGCAAATGATCTGAAAAGAACGATTGACTCAATCTCAAAAGAGATCTGTGTCGATATTTCTAAATTTGAAAACGTGATAGATGGTTATGCTTCGTTCGAGGAAGCAGTTGAATTAGCTACACAGTTTTCACAAAATTATCCCGTAAGTCTTGGAGATCTGATCATTGATTTGCCTGATCATATTGATGGTGTATTAATTATGAGAGCTGAGGAATCTAAGAAATCAGCTAGAGTATTTAAGAGAAAAAATAGTCTTCAAAAATATACAGATTATTATGAGTATAGGGATACAGCTACTTCAAACATTAGCCCTTTCAAACCTGAGTGGATTAGAGAATTGAGGTATGTTGATAATTCTGATCCAGAAAATCCAGATGTTGCATACAATAACGGTCATTTTCTTCATCAAATGACAGCCTTTATTGGTCCAGTTAACTTCTATTGGGAAATTGACGGAAAAAAATACTCTAGCGAAATGAATACTGGAGACTCTAACTATATAACTCCTTTTTGGAAGCATAGCTTTGCTACTCGCTCAAAGAATGAGGATGCAATCATTATAGCTGTTACATTCGCAGGGAATGCTGCAAGAGCAAGAAAAGAAATGTATCACCTTAATAAAAATGCTATTTCAAATTATTTTTTGGATAACCGTAATAACATTAATGCGAAAGCTTTGCTTCTTAAACAAATTCTTGATGATAGATGCATTAACAGTAAAAGGTTTGATCAAATTTGCAAGAAAAATAGTATAGACCTAAATTCAGATAGTATTACAGATGGGGATAAAATTGACGACATAAGTCTTGTCAAGGTTTGCGAGGCATTAGATATTTCTCCAGCAATATTTGATCTACCAAATCATACGCTCGAAAATGAAGTTGTAATCAAGAAGAAAGGCTCTAATGAATCCTATATTCTCAACGATAACAAAGCCAAACCTGACTATAAAGTTTCAACTCTTGCACACAATAAAAGAATGCCTCAAATGTTTGGGTTTGAATTTGAAATTCTTGGCAATGAATTAAATTCTAATACACAACTAAAATCCTCATTGCACAGTTATGTATACAACTTTGGTGATAATCCTGTGAATTTTTCTTGGGTTAAAGAAAATGATAATAAAGATAACTTATCAGATAAGGTTATGCCTGGAGATTCAATTTATGTAGAACCTTTTGTAAAACACGCTTTTAGTTCTATAGATGGTAATGTTGGCAAGCTTTTTATTTTTAGAGTTTCAGGCGCAGTTTCATTGGAAGTTCAGAAAGAGATTTCTTCATTCGCTGCAACAGACAGATTAATAGAAAGCTCACAATGGTTTGATTAAAATGCATAAAATTCTTCCTGTGTTCTTGGCTGCAGGTTTGGGGACGAGGTTAAGTCATTTTCAGCCAAAATGTCTAATTAAAATAAAATATAAATCACTAATACTTAGGTCAATTCTTGCGCTTAGGCAATTGAATTTTAATGAAATAGTTTTAGTCGTAGGATATGAAAAAAGCTTAATCATCAATGAGCTTGGTAATGAGATTTTTGGAATAAAAATTCATTACATTGAAAATCAAAGGTTTAAAATTACAGGCACTGCCTTTTCTTTTTACTGCGCAAAAGAAATAGCTCTAAGAAAGAATATAGATGTAATGATGATTCATGGAGATATCTTATATGATCCAAATATTTATTCTCAAGATATCAATTTTAATGAATCAAGTATTTTTTTTGATTCAAGCTATTCAACTAATACAAATGACGAAATGGTTGTTTTTGGAAAAAGAGGTTTTGTAGATTCAATTATAAAAGGTCCAAATAAAGAACTTGTAAAAAATCATCAGGGTAATGTTTTGGGTGAATCATTAGGTATAAATCTCTTTAAGGCAGATATTCTTGAGGTTTTGTTTGATAATCTAAAAAAATCTGTAGATATAAACCAGCAAATTCATTGGGAACAAACAATTGTGACGCTGTCTGTGGAAAAAAATATCAAATTAAGAGGGGTTGATATTGCTCCCTTGAATTGGATAAATATAAACTACAAAGATGATCTTAAAATCGCTAGCAAACTTAGCTTTGTTTAATCGGATAATATATTAATTAAATTTCTATCCTTAAAAAATAGTGGTCCAAAAAATTCTGTTCCAGCATATGTAAGATGATATCTATCACTTGAGATTAATTCACCTTTAGAGTTTGTTATAGGAATACATGAAATATCCCCATTTAGGCTCATAAAAGATAAGTAATTTTTTTGAGGAATATTAGTTAAATCAATATTCTCTATATCAAGAAATTTTTGACTAGGCCTTTGGCAAAGTTGAACTCTTTTATTTTTGCTTCTTCTTGCTAGCCAATTAAGATTGCTCCCAAAATTTTTGGTACCAATAAATAAAATCTGCATATTATTGAATTCAATTTTTTTAATAATTGAGCTGATGCAACTTATATTGTATCCATCATCATAAGAAACTATTATTGATCTAATACCCCTTGATTTTAATTTTCCGATCAAACCATCTTTACATAAACTTTCAGCTGACGAACTTTGTTTACTATCTAGCTTAAGTAAAATATGTTTAACATCAGGTCTATGCAATATAAAAATATGGGATATATCTGCAGCATATGAGTCACCAATTATTGCTAGGCTGGCTTCACTAGATTGCTCAATCTTTAAGTCATCAATGAAAAAGCTTGCTTGATATGATTTAAATTCATGATTGCTTCTTTGAAATTCAGTTTCAGTAAAAATTCTGGATGGAACACCATTTGAGTTATGAAGAAAGTATCCAAAAATTGAAAAGAAAGAAATGCCAAAGAAAACAACAAAGCCAATAAAAGACCTTGAAACTTCATTTCTATTTCGAAAAGGTTTTTCAACATACTTCCACGAAAAAAAAGAAATAATGATTACAAATAAAATAATTAATAACTTTATGAGGATGCTAACTTCAGTTGTTGAAAAAATCTTACTATACGCAAAAAAGGGTTGATGCCATAAATAAGCTGAATAGCTTATTAGTCCCATACCAACAAACAATTTGAGACTTAGAAATTTTGCTAATATTGATCCTTTACCTGAAAACAAAATAATGAAAGAAGTTCCTATTACAGGAATAAGTGTATATAAACTTGGAAATGCCGTATCTTCATTGAATAAAAAGATTGATAAAAAGATTGCTAAAAAACCTGTAATAGATAAAAAATCATTTTTTTTAATGCCATGATTTTTTACAAAAATAGCTGTTATCGAGCCGATAAATAGCTCCCATGCTCTTGTAGGTGCAAGATAAAAGTTAGCTTCAGGGTCATTGCGCCAACCCCACCCACTCAGCAAAAGGCTTAACACTGACAGAAGAATAATTATCCAAAGAATTTTCCTTATGCCTAGACTCCAAACACAAACCAAAAAAATTGGAAAAAATAGATAAAACTGCTCTTCCACTGCAAGACTCCAAGTATGAAGCAAGGGCTTAAATTCAGAGTGAAGATCCCAATAACCTGATGTTAAATACAAAAGAATATTGTTTGCAAAAAAACTATTAGCAACCAATGACTGGCCAAAATTTTCTAAAGCATCTGGAAGCATCCAAAGCCACGCAAATGGAATGCATGCAAGCATTACTAAAAATAGTGCAGGCAATAGACGTCTTGCACGTCTTTCATAAAAATTAAGAATGCTAAACGAATTATCTTGCATGTCATTTACAAGAAGCAATGTTATAAGGTAACCACTGATGACAAAGAAGATATCAACTCCAATGAATCCTCCACTAAAGATTTCAAAGCCAGCGTGAAAGAAAATAACTGGCAATACGGCAAAAGCCCTTAAACCATCAATTTCAGGTCTGTAAATCATTAAAAATTATCTTCATTAAGGAATAATTAGTTAATATGAAATTAGATATTACTCCCACTCAATGGTAGCGGGTGGTTTACCTGAAATGTCATAAACGACTCTGCTTACTCCCTCTAATTCATTTACGATTCTATTAGATACTTTACCCAGAAAGTCATATGGAAGTTTTGACCATTCAGCAGTCATAAAATCAATTGTTTTAACCGCTCTCAATGCAATGACATCAGCGTAACGCCTTTCATCACCAACCACGCCAACTGATTTTATTGGAAGATATACACAGAATGCCTGACTAACTTCATCATAAAGGTCGTTCTTTTTTAGTTCTTCAATAAATATTGAATCCGCTTCTTGAAGAATGCAGATATTTTCTTGGTTTATTTCACCCAATATTCTTACACCAAGTCCCGGCCCTGGAAAGGGGTGTCTATTAAGTATTTCCTTTGGCAAGCCCAATAAGGCACCCATTCTCCTAACTTCATCCTTAAATAAATCTCTTAGTGGCTCTACTAGAGTCATTTTCATTTCATCAGGAAGTCCGCCAACATTGTGATGTGATTTTATAATTCTTGCTTCTTTTGATTCGGATTCAGATGACTCTATAACATCTGGATAAATTGTTCCTTGTGCTAAGAAACTTATTTCACTAGAGGCATGTAAATTTACTGATTCATTGTCAAAAATATCTATAAAAGTCCTGCCAATAACTTTTCTTTTTTGTTCTGGATCAGTTACACCTTTTAGATGCCTATAAAATGTTTTCCTAGCATCCACAACCTCAAGATTTAGATCAATCTTATTCTTAAAAAGGCCTATCACCTCCTGGACTTCATTTTTTCTCAATAATCCATTATCAATAAACATGCAGATTAGATTTTTGCCTATTGCCTTGTCAAGTAACATGGCAGTCACAGATGAATCAACGCCCCCAGATAAACCTAACAAAACTTTTTTATCTCCAACTTGGGCTTTAATTTCCTGTATTCTCTGATTAATCAAATCGTCTAATTTCCATTTCTTTTGTGATTTACAAATTTCTATTATGAAGTTTTCTATAATTTTTTGACCCCTGCTCGTGTGTGTTACCTCCGGATGAAACTGAAGAGCATAATAAGGCTTTTCTTTATGTTCCATTGCTGCAATAGGTGCAGATTG
>MDSW01146528.1_pt1 | contig 11281 bp, 6 predicted proteins | sample 811171 | NCBI WGS metagenome assembly MDSW01 (sample SAMN05326641, study PRJNA326480) | marine metagenome | isolation source: seawater | place: Atlantic Ocean: North West | collected 2012
CCCCTCTCCCTTCCCTCGCGAACGACAAACCGCCCCCATCCCTCTCGTCGCGCCCGCCCCCTCTCCCCTCCTCCTCCGGCTCCCCCCCTCCCGCCGCAGACGATCGCGCTGACGGGCGCCGGGTTCAGCTACGGCCTCATCGTCGGCAGCGCCATCCACCTCTTCTTCGCCATGGTGGAGGTGAGCGTCTCCCTCGACGCGCACGAGGGCTGGCTCCACGAATCCCTCGCGGACGTCTGGACGGACAAGAGCCAGTCCCTCTTCGCCGCGGTGGTCGGCTTCGGGGTCTTCTCCGCCGTGTGCTTCCTCGTCCTCGCGATCGTCATGATCGGGTGCATGAAGGCGGTGATGGCGGACAAGGACGAGCCCTACCAGTCGTTCAGGGAGAGGTACGGGGTGGGGCAGAACAACCAGCCCAACCAAACCCCGGGCGCCGCGGGCGTGTGAGCGATGAGCGCGTTCTCATCGTGCGAAGGGGGATGTGAAGATGAAGATGCGTCATGAAGATGCGTTCAGACGAAGGAGGGCGAAGCGAGCGAGCGAGCTTCATTTTTATATACACGTTATTACGAGACCCGATGATCGTTCACCGCCGAAGGGTTCGCGGGAGAGTAGTCTAGACTATCTTTCATACGGCGGAGAGGACTCTTAAGAGGCGTCGAACACCGTCGGTGGTTCCGTCCGTCGCTCTCCTTTCGTATTCGCCCTATACGCGGCGGCGACCGCCCCCCGCGTCGTCGCGGGTCCTCCACTCACTCCCCGTGAAAGAGCGCGTCCGCGGCCCCGCCCCGCGCGAGAAGCCTCGCCGCCACCTCGTACCCTCCCTCGGTGACGGGCATGAGGTGCGCGCCCGCCGCGCCCGGGTCCGTCGCGATCTCCGCCAGCGCCAACTCCGCCCGCTCCGCCGCCCACCGGCGAAACCCGTCCGACGCCGCGCCGCCGAGCGCCGCCTCCGCCGCCTCCCACGCGCGAAGCTCCGCGGCCACCTCCGCCGCCGCCGCCGCCCAACCCGCCGCCGACTCTTCTCGCCGCCGCGTCCCGTCGTCCTCTTCGTCCTCTTCGTCCTCTTCGTCCACCTCGCGCCCCCGCGCCCGAGCCCCCGCCGCCAGCCCGCCCCCTCCCCCGCCCCCGCCCCCGCCGATTACGCCCCTGCCGAGTACGAGTCTCGCCCAGAACGCGAAGGTTCTCGCGGCGGCGCTCGCGTGCGCGCCGTGGACCACCGCGACGCGGCGGTCGAGGCCCGCGTCGCGAACGGCGCGGCGCCACGCGCGGTGCCGCTCCGGCGCGAGCGCGGGCTGCGTGACGCACATCTCCGCGCCGAGGGCGATCTTCCGCTCGAGCGCCGCGACCCCCGCCGCGCCCTCGAGCGAAGGGTTCGCGACGCACGCCAACGTCACCGGCGGAACGCGCTCCGCGAAGTCGAAGTCGCCCCGGGCGCGCATCTCCGACGCGAGCGACAGGAGTGTCGCGGAGGAGAAACATTGACGGGGGGCGGCGGCGGCGAGTTGTTGTTCGGGGGGACGAAGGCGGCCGGGGGCGGCGGTGGTGGTGGTTCTGTTGTGACCGTCGCCGGAGACGATGAGTAGGGCGCCCGCGCCAGCTTCGACGGCGGCGCGCATGAACGCCGCCGCGTCGTCGCGGGTCGCGAAGCGGCTCGCGGCGACGGTCTGGACGTGCATCTTCGGGAGCAAAGCGGCGCGCTCTCGCGGGGCGAGGCGCGCGGTCTTGGGCAGGAACGCGCGCGACGAGGGCCCGGGCTCGTCCGAGGCGTCCTCCGGAAGCCAGAGCGGGAGGTTCGGGTGCACCACGCCGTCGACCGCGGCCGAGGCGAACGCGGGGCGCTGCGCCTCCCAGCGCACGTGCGGTGAGCGCTCGAGGAACACGACGCGCGGGCGATCATCGCGCCCGGCGTGCGCGAACGAGGCGAGGGATCGCCGACCGGACGCGAACGAGCGCGCGCGGAGAGGATGGCCGCCGTGGCGCACGTCGCGCGCGAGGCGCATGAGGCGCATCGCGCGCCGCCCCGGGGCGCGCGCGGGGGGGGGTGACGAGCCAAGCGACGAGAGACCCCGTCAGGTCTCGTCGGCGTCTCGTCCGAGAAAATATTTTATACTGAAAGTATTTTTACGCTGAGCTCTCTCTTCACACTGCATGTCGTCACGCCTCCGGCGCGGTTTCGTTCCTGTCGGCGATCTCCCTCCCGATCTCCGCGTTGTTCCCCGAGATGGGGCACGGCACGCCCACCATCGCGCACCCCACGTACACCGCCATCTTCACCCTGTCCACGACGCTCTCGAGGCTATCCGCCGCCGGCCTGACGACGAGGTCGAACTGCCCCGGCCGCCCCGCGCGCGTCTCGTCGAAATAATAGTCGATGACGTACCGCACCTGCTTCCCCCCGCGGTCGACGTACCAGTCGTGCCGATCGAACGGCTTCGCGCCGGTGGTGAGGTACCGCGCCCAGGCGAGCGGGCTGAGATCGTTCGGGCGGCCCAGGAACCGGAGCAGCATGGGGTTTTCGCACTCGTCCCGGTGGAGCTTCTCCCACGCGACGACTCTCCGCCAGGTGTCCTCGTTCATGGCGTTGTGCACCGACACCACCGAGGCCATGTCGTCCTCGGTGCAGTCCTCGGCCTTGCCCTTGCGCACGAGCGAGTTGTAGAACATCTGGGGGCTGGGGTACGTCCACGTGGAGCCCGTGCCGGACTTGGGGATCGTGCTCGCCTGGCGCGCGGTGGAGATGCGACGCCGCTGCCCGGGAGCCATCTCCTGCCGAGGCGCCGCGGGCATGTTGTTCCGCGGATCCAGCCGTGTCGCGGAGGAGGAGGAGGAGGAGGCGTACCCGCGGAACCAGCCGGCGTTCGAGGGCGAGGGTGTGCTCGAGGCCCCGGCGTTCGCGTCCGCGGTCGCGTCGATCCTCTGGTTGTACACGTTGAAGATGCCGTGGCGCCCGCGGTACTCCTCGGGGACGGGGCAGTCTCCGCCGCTGGACGGGGCGGCGGCGTCGGACGGCGATCGCGCGCCGGGATCGGAGGCGGCGAGCGCCGCCGCGCCCGCGCACGGCGCGGGGGCGGCGGAGGGGGCCGCGGGGAGGGACGACGCCGAGGCGCCCATCGGCCGGGCGAGCGCGACCGAGAGGAGGGTGGGGTGAGCGCGGGGCGGAGTGCGGGGGGGAGGGGGATGCGTCGCGAGAGGGCCGCGGTGCCGTGGTGTGGCGGTGCCCCGTCGTGTCGAATAAATCGACAGCTGGCAGTGCGGCGTGGGCCACGGCGCAGAGTGGTGACGAGTCTTTTCCGAATTTTGCACCGGTTCGTTGACTGGCGACTCCCGCGCACCCTGCTCGGGTTCGTTACGTTCGGAAGCGCCCCGAGGTGCGCGTCGTCGCCTCACTTCCGCGGGTCGCGCGCGCGAGCGCGGACCGCGCGTCGGGACCCCCAGGCCCGCGCGAGGTGGTGTTCGCGCGCGGGCGCCGAACCGCGCCGGCCTCTCGCGCGTTCGACGTTCGGCGAGCGGAACGCTTCGCGCGCGCTCGGGCTCGGTGACGCCCTCGGGATCCCTCGGGATCGTTCCGACGACGCCCCCTCGGCTCTCGGCGACGACGCCCCTCGCGCGTCGCGCTCGCGCGCGTCGCTCCGCGCGATGGGTTGCCTCCAGTCCGCCCTCGTCGGGGACGCCTCGAACCGCCCCGTGAAATCGCCCGTGGGCGGCGTGCACTACCCCAACTTCACGCGCCCGAGGCGCTTCGCGATGCGCGCCCCGGACGGCGCCTCCTCCTCCGCGATCCCGCGCGCCGAGCTGACGCGGCGTCGCGAGGAATTCTGGGACACCTCCCCGAGCTACGGCGGGTCGCGGGAGATCTGGGACGTCCTCAAGGCGGCGGTGGAGGCGGAGGACATCCACACCGCGCGTCTGTTCGTGGAGAGCGCGGGCATCATCGTCGTCACCCCGGACATGACGTGCGTGTTCGACGAGAGGGGCGCCAAGTACGACATCCCGCGATGGGTCATCGCGGACCCGACGAACGTCGTCGGCGGCGCCGGGACGTCCCGGCGCGAAGAAGAAGAGCCCGACCGGACGCCGGAGGATCCGAACGTCGAGGAGCCCGACCGGACGCGGGAAGACCTAAACCCCGAGGCCGACGAATCGCCGAACGACGCGGAGCGAAGGACGATCGAGGCGGCAGCCGAGGCGGCGAGCGAAGGCGACGAGCGAAGGCGAGCGCGCGCCGTGGACGTCCGAGTGGAGTAGAGACCAATACAAAACGACGCGCGACGAGACGCGTTATTTCGCGACCCAGTGTGCGCTTTCCGTTTCACGGAGTAGTACGTCTCAGCGGAGACCGCGCCGCTCGAAGAGAAAACTCGAGAAGAACTTGCGTGCCTTTTTAGATGTACTGGGCCTTGTACATGAGCAGGTAGCCCATGTGGTGGTCCCCCCCGCCCTTGAGCGCCAAGATCTGATCCGTCTCCTTCGGGTTGGGCTGGTGGTCGTCGAACTCGGTCCAGGTCCCGTCGCCGTTTCGCACCCACGCGACGTAGTGCCCCGAATCCGCGGACCGCCCCTTGTGAGTCAGGACGCTGACGAGCTCGTAAAACCCCGTCTGTCGCGTGCCGTCGCACTTCGCCGCGTTCGCCGCCGCCTTGGCGTCCTCGGCGGCCTTCGCCTCCGCGGCGGCGTCCGCCTCCGTCGTCATCTCCGCGTCGCCGGAGCCGCCGCCGGAGGATCCCGTGGCGTCGGCGTCCTTGTCCTCCTCCTTCTTCTTCATCGCCTCCAGCGCTTTATCCGCGGCTTCTTTGGTCCCCGCGGCGACCTCGGCGTTGAGCTGCGCCCTGGGGTCCGCCCTGAGCCTCGCGTTCGCCTCGATCTCCTCCTTCTCGATCTTATCGCTCCGCGCCGGGTCGAGCGTTTTTTTGAGCGCGTCCGAGCAGTGCGGGTACAGATCCAGCTGGAGCGGAAACGCCACCGACCGCAAGATCTTCGTCTTGACCCCCTGCGTCCCCGCCGCGTCCAGGCTCGTCGCCTGCTTCCAGATCATGCGCATCATGTGCACGTTCAGAAGCTTCGGAAGCTTCGTGATCTTGGACTGGCCCCTGAACACGACGTCCCTCCCGGCGGACTCGGACCGTAACTCGCGCTCCTCCGCGAGCGCCACCTTGAACCCCTCCGCGAGGTGGTTCACCTCGACGGTGATGTTGCACTTGAGGCTCAGCTCCTTGCGGGTCTCCTCCCTCTCCTCCCCGGTCTCCTCGCTCCGAAGTCGCATCTCGAGCTCCAGGGCGAACACCTCGTCGATCTCGGGCACCTCCCGAGACAGCGTCTGCACCACCTGCGACCAGCACTCCTCCGCGTCCTGCTGCGCGTAGACGCCGCCCTGCCCCGTCTGCGCGAACTGGGGAAACAGCTGGCGGAGCAGCGCGAGGAACCGAAACGGCGTGACGGCTTGCGTCGCGCGCGCCATCTCGGCGAAGAGATCGCGCGTCGCGTCCGCCAAGGCGCGGCCGCCCCCGGGCGCGGGCGCGGAGGCGGGCGTGCCGCCGCCCGCGCTGGCGGAGGTGAGGTGGGCGTTCAGGGCGTCCCGAACCTCCGGGACGGCGTACAGGCACTGCACGCAGCTGTTCATGTAGCACGTGTTGCCCAGGTTTGTCAACCCGGGGGAGAAGTTTTTCATCGTCGCCGCCTCGCGCTCCTCCTCGGGAAGGTCCTCCACGAACGTGATCGCCTTCTCGGGGGCTCTGATGATCTCCGCGGTGCTGCCCATCATCATGAGCTTCTTCTTCTTCGCGGCGAGGTCCTCCAGGCCGCAGGCGGCGAGCGCCGCGTCGTCCGCGACGGTCTTGCCGCCCTTGAGCCCCATGAGCTTGATCCGATCGGGGGGGACGCCCGTCAGGGAGAAGAGCTGCGTCTTGAGGTCCAGGCCCGTGCCGGACAGGTCCACCGCGACCTGGTAGCTCTCCTTGCCCCACTTCACGCCGATCTCGACCGTGCCGGACATCTCGAGTCCTCCCGGGGGCGACGCGACGACGGTCGCGCGGAACGCGAGTGGACGAGGTCTGCTGGAGACGTCGCGAGCGGATCTCGGACGACGAGATCTGAGACGCGACCTGCGGGTGGAAGGGCGCCGCTGGGGGCGGTCGCGAACGAAAGGCGAGCGCGGGCGGCGATCGAGCGCGGCGAAGACCGCGACAGGGGGCGGGGGGGGGCGGGGCGCGAGCGTGCCGGCCGGGGCCGAGCGACGTGAAGTGAGACGGGGGGCACCGAGCCCGGCGGGTGACGTGCGACGGAGTTTCAAAGCGCGGGTGCCCAACGGCGCGGAGCGACGATCTGCTCGTCAGTCGCGCGCGATCGAGGACGAGCGCGAAATGCGCCCTACTCCTTCGTCGTCCGTCTCGAGCGACCGCCCGGGTGTTGTTGTTTCCCGCCGCTCTCCTCGGGGCGTCCTCGCGGCGTCCTCGCCTCCTCATTCCCGGCCTCGCGCGGCGCGATGGGCGCGGACGCCGCGGACGCGTCCGCCGCGGGCGGGTCTCGCGCGTCGCGGCGGCGCGCGCGACGGCGCGGCGCGGCGTCCGCCTCGACGAGCGCGGGTCCCCCCCCCTCGGCGGCGTCCGGACACCCCCTCGACGCCGGCGATGATGCCGCCACCGCCGCGGCGTCTCCGCGCGCGGAGGCGCGATCGCCGTCGCCCCGGGAGGCTCCCGCGCGCGCCTCCGACGCCTCGACGGGCGCCCCGGCCCCGGCCCCGGCCCCGGCCCCCGCCCCGCTCCCGCGCGTCCTGCCCCCCGTGCGCGTGGCGGACGCCCCGTCGTCGTCGTCGCCCGCGGGGGCAGCGCCTCTCCAGCCCTCGTCTCCGCCTCCCCCCTCCCCGTCTCGCCCCTCCCCGAAACCCCCCTGGCGATGGCATCCCGGCCGGCGCCACGCGGACGAGCGCGACGTGGACCCGCGATGGCTCCGCCGCCGCAAGCACTTCTTCGTCCTCACCGACGCGGGCAAGCCCGTGTACGTGCGCTACGGCGACGAAAACGCCCTCGCGGGGTTCTGCGCCGCGCTCGCCGCCATCGCCTCCGTCGCCGCGCGCGCGACAGCAGCCTCCGACGACGATCACGGCGGCGGCGGGTCGGGCGACCCCGACGACGACGACGTCCTGCGCTCGGTGACGTTCGGCGCCGGCCGGACGATGGTGTTCCTCGTCCACGGCCCGCTCATCTTCGTCGCGATCTCCGGCGCCGGCGAGCCCCCCGCGGCGCTGACCCGCCAGCTGTGCACGTTCCGCCGCGCCATCGTCGCGCTGCTCACCGACGCGGTCGTCAGAGCCCTGGCGCGATCCTCGCGCTTCGACGCGGGCGGGCTCCTGCGCGACCCGACGGTGGACGCCGTGTTGGGAACGCTCGCCCACGACTGCACGTGGGACCCCGGCGCGTTCGCCGGCGCGTGGGCGCCGCTTCCGTTCCCCGCCGCCGCGCGAGCCGCCGCGCGGGACGCCGTCGCCGCGGGGCTTCGCGCGTTCGAGGCGTCGGGATCGTCGTCTCGATCCGCCGCGGGGGGCGCCTTCGGGGGCGCCTTCGGGGGCGCCTTTGGGGGGGTCGGCGGCGGCGCGATCGCGGGGCTGGTGCTCACGAAGCACCACGTGGTGACGATCGCGCACCCGCGCAGGGCCCCGGCGCTGGACCCCGAGGACGTCGCGACGGCGGCGCGGTTCGTGCGCGCGGGGGAGAGCTTCAAGACCAACGACGAGAGCTTCTGCCCGACGTGCCTCCCCGGGAAAAACCCGGGGGCGTGGTGTTACCTGTACGTCGCGTGGATCGGAAGCGATACCACCACCCCGAACGGCGGCGCGGAGAACGAGGGGGACTCTCACGCGGCGACGACGCGTCCGAACGACGACGACGCGTCCGGGGAAAGAGGGCGGGCCCGGGGCGGCGGCGGCGGAGAGGGCGACGACGACGAGACCGCCGGCGTACGTACCGACGGCGCGGCGGCGGAGGCCCGGCGTCGCGATTCCCTGTCGACGTGCGTCGTGTTTTTGTGTTCGCGGCCGGACGCGTTCGAGGACGCGAGGCGCGCGCGCGCGATCGTGGAGGGGCGGCTCAGGCGCCTCGGGACGCTGGAGAAGATCGAGGCGAGGATCCGACCCGAGAGGCGCGGCGGGCGCGCGGGGGAGGACCCGCCCCCGCCGACGCCGACGACGCGGAGGGGGGACGCGAACCCGAACGCGAACTCGGGGGGGGAGGCGGGGGCGAACTCGGGGGACCCTAAGGCTCCGAACTCGCCCCCCGGGACGAACGCGCCGTCGCCTTCGCGGCGCCTCGCGTCCCCGCCCCCGTCCCCGCCGCCGCGCGGCCCCGAAGAAGACCCGGGATCGGACCACCCGGACCCGGGGGCGGGGTCCCTCGGGGGGGGGCCTGTTTTTTCGACGAGTCCGAACAACGTCTCGAGGTCGTCGCTCGGCGGCGCTTTTCTTCCGAGCAGCGCTCTCAGAAAGAAACCGCCCGGCGTCGGCGAGACCCGGCCCGGTTCGGTGTCCCTCGCGAGGCACGTCCCGCGCGCGGCGGGCGGCGGCGGGGGATACTCGACGCCGCCGGGTCGGTCGGGTCCCTCGCGGCCGCGCCAGCACCGCGCGTTGCTTCATTTCCTGTACGTCCGGCCTCCGCTCGGGCAGTTCGTCGCCCCGGACTGGGCTCCGCCCCTCAACGACACGAAGGCGCAGAAGACGCTGCTCCGGGCGTACCAGCGCGTGCTGGTGGGTGCGCGGGGGGCGGAGTGGTTCGCGCGCCGCGCCGAGGAGGAGGACGTCGGGTTCAAGGGCGCGAACGCGGGGGGGGGACGCAGCCGGAGGGCGGCGCCGGGGGGCGGCGCGAATACGGGGGCGCGAATACGGGGCGACGGCGGTGGAGGAGGATCTCCTTTCGGTGGTGCTACGTCGTACGGGGATTTAGGTTCTTCGGGTGGTTCGGGGGTTCCGTTCGGGGCTTCGGGCGGGCGTAAGGTGCACTTCGAGCGGAGCGAGGATTTCGTGCTGCTGGCGTGCGCCGGGACGGATTTCGAGCTCGTCGTCGCGCTGGACCCGACGACGGAGCAGAGCGCCGCGGTGGCGGTGTGCAACCGCCTGTGCGCCTGGCTCAGGCAGGAGGAGCCGCAGCTCTTCGTGCCGGTGTAGTAGTGGGGAGAGTGGAGAGGGTGGAGAGGGTGGATAGATCGGAGGAGATATTGGGCGCGTCGGCGTTTCCCGCGGCCGGATGGATAAGAAAAGTGTTTACGAAAGTAATTTTCGCTCTCACGAGAGAGTGGCGGTCAGATTCTCGCGTCGTCATCGGGATCTCTTCAGCTTTATCCTCTGCGCGGGCGCCGTCGGGCGTCCCACTCGTCCGTCGCGCGCGCGCGCCGCGACCTCCTCCGCGCTCTCGTCTGCGGTGCCTCGCGGGTCCCGCTCCGTCGACGCCTCGGTCGTCCCCTCGGTCGTTCGTTCGCGCGTCATGTCGGCCTCCCGCGCCGCGGCGCTTCGCGTCCCGTCGTCGCGTCTCGGCGGCGGCACCCGCGCTCGCGATCGCGCTCGCGTCGTCGTTCGCTCGCGATCGTCGGCCCGCCGTCCTCGCGCCCGATCTTCGGATCTTCGCGTCCCCGCCGCGTCCTCCGCCTCCGCGGACTCGCCCTCGACCGCCCCGCCCCCCCCCGTCTCCTCCTCGCCCCCGATCACGTCCGCGCCCGAGGGCTCGAAGGAGGCGGACGTGTTGGCGGCCCTTCGCAACGTCATCGATCCCGATTTCGGCGAGGACGTCGTGAACTGCGGCTTCGTCAAGGACCTCGTGATTCGCGACGGCAAGGACGTCACGTTCACGCTCGAGCTCACGACCCCGGCGTGCCCCGTGAAGGAGGAGTTCGACCGCCAGAGCAGGGCGTTCATCTCCGAGATCGATTGGGTCGAGTCCGTGAACCTCGTCATGACCGCGCGCCCCGCGGAGGAGATGAACGACATGCCCGACTCGATCGAGGGCCTGCGGGGGGTCCGCCACGTCATCGCCGTCTCCTCGTGCAAAGGCGGCGTCGGGAAGTCCACCACCAGCGTGAACCTCGCCTACACGCTCAGGATGATGGGCGCGAAGGTGGCCATCTTCGACGCGGACGTCTTCGGGCCGAGCCTTCCGACGATGACCAGCCCGAAGAACGCGGTGCTGGAGATGGACAAGGAGACGGGCACCATCACGCCCACCGAGTACGAGGGCGTCGGGGTGGTGTCCTTCGGGTTCGCGGGGCAGGGCAGCGCGATCATGCGCGGGCCGATGGTGAGCGGTCTGATCAACCAGATGCTCACGACGACGAACTGGGGCGACCTGGACTACCTGATCATCGACATGCCCCCGGGGACGGGCGACGTCCAGCTCACCATCTGTCAGGTGGTGCCCATCTCCGCCGCCGTCGTCGTCACCACGCCGCAAAAGCTCGCGTTCATCGACGTCGAGAAGGGCGTGCGGATGTTCGCGAAGCTCTCCGTGCCGTGCGTGGCGGTCGTGGAGAACATGAGCTACTTCGAGGTGGACGGGGTGAAGCACATGCCGTTCGGGGAGGGCAGCGGGAAGAGGATCTGCGACGAGTACGGCGTCCCGAATCTGTTTCGGATGCCCATCGTCCCCGAGCTCTCCGCGTGCGGCGATTCGGGCGTGCCGCTGGTGTTGGCGGACCCGGCGGGGGAGGTGAGCGCGCGGTACGGCGCCATCGCCGCGAAGGTGGTGCAGGAGGTGGCGAAGCTGGGTAAGGCTCGCGTGAACGCCGTGGAGGCGGACGCGGAGGGACGCGCGGGGGTCGCGGGGGCGGTGCGGGTGTCGCTCGCGAGCGAGGGCGGGTTTCCGTTTTACGTCCTGGGCGCCGACATTCGCAGGAGCGACCGGAGCGCGAGCTACGAGGGGGAGGCGAAAAAGGCGGAGTTTCTCATGGACGGGAGGACGCCCGTGCCGGACGATCTGGCGCCGCTGGAGGCGAACGTCGTGGGGAACTACGCCGTGCAGATCTCGTGGCCGGACGGGTTCTCGCAGGTGGCCACGTTCGAGCAGATTCTCAAGCTCGACAGAATCGAGGTCCGGGACGAGTGATCTCGAGGGACGGGACCCGTTCCGCGATGATCCGCGTTGGGGAACGCATTCGACTATCTGTGATACATCCCACGTCACGAAGAGACCACCGCATCACCCCCTAGCATCACCCCCTAGCATCACCCCCTAGCATCACCCCCGGCGCCTCGCTCGCCGCGCTCGCTCGCTCGCTCGGGGCGTCTTCCTTCGTCCCCCCCCCCCCC
>MDSW01033019.1_pt1 | contig 11280 bp, 9 predicted proteins | sample 811171 | NCBI WGS metagenome assembly MDSW01 (sample SAMN05326641, study PRJNA326480) | marine metagenome | isolation source: seawater | place: Atlantic Ocean: North West | collected 2012
TAGAGGTGGGTGCTGCTTGAACCCGACCAGATCCTAACGGAAGCAATCGTAAAGACAGTTATCCAGGTTCTAGTCTCCTAATTAATTAATTTATGAATACGAACTCAAAAGTTTTAGCTCTTAAGTATCGACCAAAAACATTTCAAGACTTAATTGGTCAAAAGGTTATTTCAGAAACAATTTATAATTCAATTAAAAATAATAGATCTGCTAATGCATACTTATTTACTGGCATAAGAGGTATTGGAAAAACAACTATAGCAAGGATTGTTGCAAAAGCTTTAAATTGTAAAAATGGAGTAGAAAATTTATGTAAAGATAATTTTTGTGAAAACTGTGAAGCGATTAGCAATTCAAATCATATTGATATATTCGAACTTGATGCAGCCTCTAGGTCCAGTGTCGAAAATACAAAAGAACTTATAGAATTTTCTAGATATGCTCCAACATCTTCTAATTATAAAATATATATTTTAGATGAGTGTCATATGCTATCACGCCAAGCATGGAATTCATTGTTAAAGACTTTAGAAGAACCTCCAGAATATTTAAAATTTATATTTGCTACAACTGAAATAAAAAAAGTTCCAGTAACTATCGTTTCAAGGTGTCAAAGATTCGATTTATCAAGAGTAAATTCAGAAGAATTATTACAATTTATCAAAGAAATTAAAAATAAAGAAAATGGAAAAATAAATGACGAAGCGCTAAAATTGATTGTAAAAATTTCAGAAGGATCAGTAAGAGACGCCCTGTCTCTTTTGGATAGAGCACTATTGAGTCAAAATGAAAAATTTGAACTTGATTTAAAAATGGCACTTAAAATATTTGGTCATTTTGATAAGAGTCATATAATAAATTTGTTTAAATCATTATTTCAAGGCAATGAAAAAGAAGTAATAAATATTTATCGATCAATTTATAACCAAGGAGTCGAACCAAAAGTTTTTTTAAATGATTTTTTAGAAATTTTATACTATATTAAAAATATCTCATCTTTAAAAATAGAAGGCACTAATTTTTCTCTTAATGATAAAGAGTTTAAGGAAATTGAATTAATTTCAAATGAAATAAGTCCTGAAGATTTGTTATTATTTTGGCAATTTACTGTTAAAACATTGAGTGAATTGGATGTAGTTTCTAATCAAAATTTATCAATGGAAATGTTTTTGATAAGACTAATGTATCTCAAAGAAGATAGAAGTTTAGATAATAAAAAAGAAGTATTTTTAAATGAAGAAAAATATGAAAATAGTATAAATAAAAATGAAAATACTAATGTTAATGAAAATAAAAATAATTTAGAAGTTAAAAATAAAACTATAAGTCAGATTAAAAATTTTTCCCAAGAGGAAGCTTTAAATCCAGAAAGAAACATTAAAGATGAGCTGAGTAAAATAAAAATAATAAATTTCGAAGAATTAATTAGTTTATGTGAGAAAAAAAAAGAATTAAAATTGGTATATGAATTAGAGACAAATGTTAGCCTAGTAAGTTTTTCAGATCAAAAAATTGAAATTTCCTTTAATGAAAATTTAGATAAAAATTTTGTTAAAGAATTATCCTTAAAATTGTATGAATGGACCGGTCAAAGATGGATTATTGCATTTTCTAAAGAAATTGGTGAGCTATCAAAGAAGAATAAAAGAAAAGTGGAAAAAACCAAAATAATTGAGGAAGCAAAAAAAGAGGATATTTTTAAAAAAATTACAGAAAAAATCCCTGATGCTGAATTAATTGATATAAAATTAAATAATGATGATTGATGACTGATTTTACAAAAATTTTAGATAAGGCCAAAGAGCTTGAAACCAAAATGAAGGAAAGCCAAGAAAAAATAAAAAATATTAATGTAACTGGAATTTCAGGTGGATCCGCAGTTAAAATTACTCTTAATGGAGAGGGTGAAATTATTAACTTATATATTTCTCCTGAAATTTTAAAAGAAGAGAAGGTAATCATAGAAGACCTAATAAAATCAGCTCATAATAATGCAAAATCACAATTAAAGTCAAAAACGTCAGAGGAAATTTCTAAAGCAACTGGTGGTATTGGAATACCTGGTTTTAAGTGGCCATTTTAATTAAATGCAAAATATTTCTGAAATAGATGAATTAATTAAATTAATTTCTAAATTGCCTGGCCTAGGTCCAAAATCTGCAAAAAGAATAGTTTTAAAGTTAATAAATAATAGAGAAGAAATAACAAAACCTATGGCAAAGACTTTAACTGAGCTTTATAATAATATTTCAAGATGTAAAATTTGTGGTTCTTTAAAATCTAATTTGAATGGTTGCAGCAATTGTGAAAATAATAATAATAAATATAACAAAATATGTGTTGTTGAAAATATAGCAGATCAATGGAGTATCGAGACTTCAAGTGTATACCAAGGTTATTTTCATATTCTTGGTGGAACAGTTTCTTCTTCAAATAACCAAAAAAAAGAAGATCTGTTAATCAATTCTTTAGTTGAAAGAATTAAAAAGGATAATATAGAAGAAGTAATTTTAGCAACTAGCGCAACAGTAGAGGGCCAAACAACAGCATTTTATATCCAAGATAGTTTAAAAAATACTAATGTAAAGATATCAAAACTTGCTCAAGGATTACCAATTGGAGGAGAAATAGAAAATTTAGATGATGGTACTTTAATATCTGCATTTAAAAATAGAAAGATTTTTACAGATTTAAAAGATTAATTTTTTCTGATTAATCTATTTAAATGTAAAAGTGGCTCAGTATAACCAGAGGGTTGATGCTTTGCTTGAAAAATTAATTCACAAGCAGTTTTAAATGCAATAGACCTATCGTAATTTGGTGACATATTTTGATATTTATTATCATCTTTGTTTTGTTTATCTACAATTTTTGCCATTTTTTTCATTATTTCCAAAACTTGTTTTTTGCTACAAACGCCGTGGTGAAGCCAATTGGCAATATGTTGTGATGAAATTCTTAGTGTAGCTCTATCTTCCATTAATCCAATGTTATTAATATCAGGAACTTTTGAACATCCGATGCCTTGATCTATCCATCTAACAACATATCCCAAAATAGTTTGAGCTGAGTTTGATATTTCCGAGTTAATCTCTTCTATTGACCAATTAGGTCTATCCGCAATGGGTATTCTTAAAATATCTAATTGGTTTGTAGGTTTTCTATTTTTAATTTCTAGTTGTTTATCGAAAACATTAATTTTATGATAATGCAAAGCGTGCAGACCTGCCGCAGTTGGCGAAGGAACCCATGCACAATTGGCTCCTGCTTCAAGGTGAGAAATTTTTTGCTTCATCATTTCTGCCATTTTGTCTGGCATGGCCCACATACCTTTTCCAATTTGAGCAACACCAGTAAAACCACAATCAATTCCAACATTTACATTGTTATTTTCGTAAGCATCTATCCACTTTGAGTTTTTCATGTCACCTTTTTTAATCATCGGGCCTGCTTCCATAGAAGTGTGTATCTCATCACCTGTACGATCTAAAAATCCAGTATTTATAAAAAAAACTCTATCTTTTAAAGCTCGTATGGTTTCTTTTAAATTAACAGAGGTTCTTCTTTCTTCATCCATGATGCCACATTTAATTGTATTTTTTTTAAGTTTTAAAGTTTCCTCAACTTTTGAAAAAATAAGATTTGTAAAGCTTGCTTCTTCCGGGCCATGCATTTTGGGTTTAACTATATAAATAGAACCTTTTCTAGAATTACTTTTTATTTTAAGATCATGGAGAGCTGCCGCTGAAGTAATAAAAGCATCCATAATTCCTTCGGGTATTTCTGATCCATCTTCAAGAAGAATTGATGGATTGGTCATTAAGTGTCCAACATTTCTATTTAATAATAAAGATCTTCCATGTAATTTTAATTTTTTACCAGATGGAGAAAAATATTTTCTATCAGGATTAAGTTTACGATGATAAGTTTTTCCACTTTTAATAAACTGAGCACTCAATTCTTTTTTCATTAAACCGAGCCAATTTCTATAACAATTTATTTTATCTTCTGCATCGACTGCAGCTACACTATCTTCATTATCACAAATGGTTGTTAAGGCAGATTCAACAATAATATCACTTATTCCAGCCGCATCACTTTTTGCACTAAAAGCTTTTGGATTAATAATTATTTCTAAATGTAAATTGTTATTTTTAAGAATGATTGCTGATGGATTTTCTTTTTCACCTCTATAACCAATAAATTTTTTTTTATTTTTTAATTCACTCTTAAACTTATAGGTAATTAAGATGAGTTTATTTTTTTCAATTTTAATTTTTTTTATATTTTTCCAATTATCTTTCCTTAGTGGAAAAAATTCATTTAAAAATTTTTTAGTATATTTTATAACCTCTAAGCCTCTTTCAGGATCATATCTTTCATTTGCTGACTCTTCTGATTCTATTAAATCTGAACCATAAAGACTATCATAAAGACTAACCCATCTTGCATTAGCAGCATTTAATAAGAATCTTGAGTTAGAAACTGGACACACAAGTTGTGGACCACAAATTTTCGAAATTTCATCATCAACATTTTTTGTTTTAATTTTAAATTTTGAACCTATTTTTTTAATATATCCTATTTTATATAAAAATTTTTCATATTCTTTTACTTTAAACTCCAGACCCCTTTTTTTTTTATTATAACTATCAATTTTTATCTGCAAATCTTCTCTTACTTCTAAAATTTTTTTATTTATTTTAGATAATTCATGTACAGCTTGACTAAAGCCACTCCAAAAATTTGTTACAGTTATTTTTGTCCCAGGCAAAAGTTCATTATTTATAAATCTGTACAGATTTTCTGAAATTGATAAATTTTTAATTTCGATATATTGTTCTTTTTTCATATTTTTAAATTCAAATTTATTTAAAAAAATTAATATAATACAACAAGCTTTAAATCAAAACTTAATAACTTAAATTTATTAATGTGGACAAATAAGCATTATATAATTCTTTTTTTAATCATTTTATTGCCTTCTTTAAATATTAAAATTATAAAATATAACTTATGAAAAATTATTTGAATTTTGAAACAGAAATCAAGAATTTAGAAGCGGAGCTTGATAAACTCAAAGATCCGTATAATGAAGAGGGTCTATCACAGGTTGATACAACAAAAATTTCTAAACTGCAAAATGAATTAGATGAAAAACTTAGACATGTATATTCCAATCTAGATCCTTGGCAAACAACTCAAGTTGCAAGACATGAAGATAGACCTAAAGCTAAGTATTTTATAGACAAACTTTTTGATGATTTTATTTCTCTTTCAGGTGATAGATTTTATGGAGAAGACAAATCTGTAATTTGCGGATTTGCAAGATTTGAAAGTAAATCAGTATTAGTAATAGGTCAAGAAAAAGGTGAAGATTTAGAAACCAGAATAGAGAGAAACTTTGGAATGATGAGACCCGAAGGTTATAGAAAATCTATAAGATTAATGAGACTTGCAAATAAATTTAAAATACCAGTGATTTCATTTATTGATACTCCCGGAGCATATCCCGGCGTGGGTGCAGAGGAAAGGGGTCAAGCAGAAGCTATTGCAAAATCAATAGAGTGTTGCATGGAGTTATCAGTACCTACAATTTCAATAATTATTGGCGAAGGTGGATCTGGGGGAGCGATTGCTCTTGCTTCTTCTAACAAAGTCTTGATGTTAGAAAATGCAATTTACTCTGTTATCTCCCCAGAAGGTTGTGCAACCATACTATGGAGAGATCCTAAAAAAACTTTAGAAGCCTCTACAGCAATGAAATTATCTTCAAAAGACTTATTTGAGCTAAAAATTATTGATGAAGTAATTTTAGAACCTGTTGGTGGTGCCCATAGAGATAAAGATTTGATGCTAGAAAATGTTGGGCAATCATTAAAAAAAAATTTGAATTTTTTTCAAAATATGGAAGAAGAAGAAATTTTATCACATAGAAAAAATAAATTTTTATCTATTGGAAGAAGCAAAGGATTTATTAGTAAGTCTGAATTATCTGATAAACTATCCATGAAAACTAGCTATTTTGATAAACTCATAAATAATTTTTCAAAATATAAAAATTATCTTTTAATTTCTTTAGTAATTTTAATTTTAGCAATAACACTTTATTTTTTATAATGCACCACAACAGTATTTGAACTTTTTTCCAGAATTACATGGACAAGGTTCGTTCCTTCCAATTTTCTTATTTGCAAGTCTTTCTAAATCTTTTTTATTGAATTGTTGATTATTTATTTTCTTTTCTTTCTCTTGAACAATTTTTAGATTAAGAAGAATGGTAATTAAATCAGTTTTTAATTTATTTAGTAAGTTTTCAAATAATGTGAATGCTTCTTTCTTATACTCTATTAATGGATCTCTATTTCCATAAGATCTTAAACCTATGACTCCTCTCAATTGTTCTAAATATTGTATATGGGATTTCCAATTCTGATCAATAAGCTGTAATAATATTCTTTTTTCTAAATCTAGAGCTTGCTGTTCTCCTAGCATTTCATTTCTTTCATTTCTTTTTTTTAAAAATTTATCTTTAATTTCTTTTTCAAATTTTTCATCACTTAAATTTAAAATAGAATTTATATTATTATCTTCAAAAGATTTTCCCAAGATAGATTTAATCTGTGCAGCCTGTTCACTGTTTTGATCTTTTGATAAGTTTAATTTTTTTAAATCTTTTAACTTATTAGTGATTTCATTTAAAAATCCATCTGAATATTCAAAGGCATTTTTGCTTCCAATGATATCATTTCTTTGGCTAAAAATTACTTTTCTTTGATCATTAAGGACATTATCAAATTTAAGTAAAGTTTTTCTTACATCAAAATTTCTAGCCTCAACCTTTTGTTGTGCTCTTTCTAACGCTTTATTTATCCAAGGATGGTCTATACTCTCACCATCTTTTAGACCAAGTTTTTCTAGAATATTATTCATTGATTCAGACCCAAAAATTCTCATTAAATCGTCTTCAAGGCTTACAAAAAATATAGAGCTTCCCTCATCCCCTTGCCTTCCCGAACGACCTCTCGCTTGATTATCAACTCTACGACTTTCCATTCTTTCAGTTCCTATTACAAATAGACCTCCTAGTGACTTAATTTCTTCTTTTTCGTTATATTCTTCTAGGTTTTTACCTCCCAATTTAATATCAACACCTCTACCAGAAATACTTGTAGTTATTATTAATGAATTTTTTTTACCTGCATTTGCAATAATTTCTGCTTCTCTCTCGTGGTTTTTAGCATTCAATACAGTATGTTTTATTCCTTTTTTTTTTAATAATTCTGAGTAGTGTTCTGACTTATTAATATTGGCAGTGAATACTAATAAAGGTTGTCCTTTTTTGGTGCACTCAGTTATTTTTTTTATAATTGCTTCGTCTTTTTCTTTTAATGATCTAAATATTTGATCATTCCAATCATGTCTTATCATTTTTTTATTTGTAGGAATGACAATTACTTGAAGTTTATAAATTTCAAAAAATTCTTCAGATTCTGTAGCAGCAGTACCAGTACATCCAGCAATTTTTGAATAAAGTTTAAAGTAATTTTGATAAGTTATAGATGCAAGTGTTTGATTTTCGTTTTGCACATCGACTCTTTCTTTAGCTTCAATGCTTTGGTGAAGTCCATCACCATATCTTCTTCCAGGCAATTGTCTTCCTGTTTGTTCATCAATAATAATTATTTGCCCATCTTTAACAATATAATCTCTTCCATTTGAGTATAAATGATTTGCTCTTAAAGCCTGATTAACATGGTGAACTAGATGTAAATTATCTGGATCATAAAAATTATTATTTTTAAGAATTCCTGCATTTGATAATATTTTTTCGATATTATCTATTCCATGATTTGTTAGCAAAACATTCTTATCTTTTTCATCAATTTCAAAATCTTCTTTTTTTAATTGATTAATTAATTTATCTACTGCAATATATAAATTGGTTTTATCTTCTACACCGCCTGAAATAATCAAAGGAGTTCTTGCCTCGTCAATTAAACATGAGTCAATCTCATCGACTATTACATAGTTATGACCACGTTGAACCATAGTCTCAAATGAAAATTTCATATTATCTCTAAGGTAATCGAAACCTAGTTCACTGTTTGTGGCATATGTAATATCACAATTATAGTTAAATTTTCTTTCTTCATCGGTTTGATCATTATTTATATATCCTGCTGTGAGTCCCAAAAAATTGTATATTCCTTTCATATTTTCACAATCTCTTTTTGCAAGATAATCATTGACCGTAACAATATGGACCCCCTTTTTTTTTAATGCATTTAGGTATGCAGCAAGGGTAATTGTTAATGTTTTTCCTTCTCCTGTTTTCATTTCAGCTATTTTATTTTCATGTAGAGCAATTCCCCCTACAATTTGGACATCAAAATGGCGTTCATTATTAACTCTTTTAGATGCCTCTCTAACTAATGCAAATGCTTCAGGAAGTATTTTGTCCAAAGAAATTCCTTTATTTATTTGATCTATAAAATCTTTAGTTTTTTTAGGAAAAGACTCATTTTCTAATTTTGATACCTGATCTTCTAAATCATTAATTTTTTTCGTAATTTTATTTAACCTATCAAGCTCTTTTTGGTTATTAGATTTAACAAATTTTGATAAAAATTTTAGTGGATTGAGCATTTAATAAGTATATTATTTTATAATTTAAAATTAAGGTTTAATATAGTAGCTAAATCAAATTTTTAAATAGCATGGTAATTAATCTAAATAATTTATTTAATTCAATGAATAAAAACTCAAAAATGGGTGATTTTCAAGATCTTGACCATATTGACGGATTGTCAATAGCTACAACTTCTGCAAATTTATATTCAAAAAATAGAGATGATCTCGTTCTATTTTACTTTAGAAATGGAGCATCATATGCATCAGTTTATACTCAATCAAAATTGATTTCTGAAAATATCAAGTGGAATTTAAAAATAAGTAAAAAAAAAATTAAAGCTTTATTTGTTAACACTAGAAATGCAAATGCTTTTACTGGAAAGGAAGGTTTTAAAGCTTTAAAAACATTAGCTGAAAGCTTATCTCAAGAGTTAACTCAAAAACAAAAACATGATGAAGAAAAGCCACAAAAAGTAGATCCAAATGAAATTTTATTTGCGTGTACAGGAACTATAGGAGAAGCTTTTCCTACAGATAAAATAAAAAATAGTATCCCAGATTTAATAAAAAAAATAAAATATACACAAAATAAATATATTTGGATTAAAGCATCAATGGGTATTTTAACTACTGACTTAAAACCAAAACTTGCGATGGAAGAATGCTACATCGGAAATAAATTAGTAAAAATTTATGGAATTGCAAAAGGGTCAGGTATGATTTATCCAAATATGGCAACAACTTTAGGCTTTATATTTACTGATGCAAATATTTCATCGAATATTTTAAAACAATTGTTGAAAGTGAATATACAAAATACTTTTAATGCTATTTCTTGTGATGGAGATACAAGTACTAATGATATGGTTTCTATTTTTGCAACAGGAGAAGTTGCAAATTCAAATATAAATAGTTTTAAAGATAAAAAATTGTTTGAGTTTAATTCTTCTCTATTTAAAGTTCTTTTGAATTTAGCCAAAAGAGTTGCTGCAGATGGAGAAGGAGCATCAAAATTTATAACTATTAAAGTTAAGAACTGCAAAACTGAAGAAGATGCAAAAAAAATAAGTTTTTCTATAGCAAATTCTCCCTTAGTTAAAACCGCTATAGCTGGTGAAGATCCAAATTGGGGGAGAATAATTATGGCAATAGGAAAATCCAAAGTGAATTTAAATCCAAATAAATTGTCAATAAAATTTGGAAATATTTCTATTATTGAAAATGGTAAATTATCAGTATCTTATGACGAAAGCAAAGCTGCTGATTATATGAAAGAGGAAAAAATAGATATCTTAATCAATTTAAATTTAGGAAAAAAAGAATTCACATCTTACACGATGGACCTTACAAAAAAATATATTGAAATTAACTCAGACTATAGAAGCTAATATTATTGAATTAAATAAATTAATATTTTAAATTATAAATATGATTAAATATAAGCTATTTTGTAAAAATTGTAGTCAAGATTTTGATAGTTGGTTTGCGACTTCAAAAAAATTTGAAAAACTAAAAAGATCTAATCTTTTAAATTGTCCAAATTGCAATTCAGTTAAAATTGAGAAGTCTTTAATGGCGCCATCTATTATTAATAAGAAGAATCAAAATGATAATTTTAAGTCAAAAAAATATTTATCAATTAAAAATAAACTGAAAGAATATAAAAAATTTATAAAAAATAATTTTGATTATGTTGGAGATAACTTTTCATATGAAGCTAGATCAATTCATTACAATAATAAGAAAAAAAAAAAAGGAATTTATGGAAAAGCATCAATTGATGAGGTTAAACAATTGTCAGAAGAAGGAATTGAAACAGAAATGATACCTTGGTTAAATGATAAAGAAAATTAAAATTTTTTAAATTGACTTATATAATTTACAGAATTGTCATTTGAAATAAGCCATCTATTTTTTAATATATTAAAACTGACTCCATCTATTTTTATTAATTCCAAATCATTTTTATTTGCTATATCAATTAGATCTTTAGTTTTAACAAATTTGTTCCAATCATGTGTTCCTATTGGAAGCCATTTCAAGATATACTCTGCGCCAACTATAGCAAACAAATAAGATTTTAGCGTTTTATTTAAAGTAGCAATAAACATCAGACCATTTTTTTTTAATAATAAACTACTTTTTTTTATAAAAAGATTTAAATCATCAACATGCTCTACAATTTCCATATTTAAAATTACATCAAATTTTTTATTTAATTTAATATTTTCAGGTGAAGAACACAGGTAATCAATTTTTAAATTATTTTTTTTTGAATGATAACTAGCAACATCTATATTTTTTTTTGATGCATCAATTGCAGTAACTTTCGCACCCAATCTACACATTGGTTCAGATAAGAGACCTCCACCACAACCAATATCTAAAAGTTCAATATTTTTAAGTGGCTGTAATTTGGAATCTATATTGAAGTGAGAGACTATTTTTTCTTTAATGTATTTAATTCTTAAAGGATTAAACTTGTGTAAGGGCTTAAACTTCCCTTCTATATCCCACCATTCATCAGCAATTTTTGAAAATTTTTCAATTTCTTTTTTGTTTACTGTATTCATTGTGATTGATAGTTGACATTACAATTAAGATGTATTTTATCAACATAATTTATTTAAATTAAAAATTGATCAA
>MDSW01185715.1_pt1 | contig 11280 bp, 11 predicted proteins | sample 811171 | NCBI WGS metagenome assembly MDSW01 (sample SAMN05326641, study PRJNA326480) | marine metagenome | isolation source: seawater | place: Atlantic Ocean: North West | collected 2012
AAGAGCTTTACAATCAAGAGGATTTAAAATTATTTCAATTAAAGACACAACCCCAATGCCACATAATGGTACAAGACCGCCAAAAAAAAGGAGAGTATAAATGGAAACTGCAGAAGTAAATCCAAAAAATTGGAAATCATTAATAAAACCAGCAAAGCTGGACGTACAGTTAAGTGATGATAAATCACATGCAAAGATTATTGCTGAACCTTTAGAAAAAGGTTATGGCTTAACCTTAGGGAATTCTCTAAGAAGAATTTTGTTATCTTCTATAAGAGGAACGGCAGTAACATCTATTCAAATTGATGGAGTGTTGCATGAGTTTACTTCAATAAAAGGTGTAAGAGAAGATGTAACGGATATTGTTTTAAATGTGAAAGAATTAGCTTTAAAAAGTAATTCTGAAGGTGATAAAAGATTAATATTAGATGCCAAGGGACCTGGAGAAATCAAAGCATCTAACATTTTACCAGTAGCAGATATAGAAATACTAAATCCAGATTTAGTGATTTGCAATTTAGATGAAAATACAAATTTTCATATGGAAATGACAGTAGGTTCAGGCAAAGGTTATATCTCAGCAGAAATGAATAAACCTGAAGAGCCTCCTTTAGGATTAATCCCAATTGATTCATTATTTAGTCCAGTTAAAAAAGTTTCTTATTCTGTAAGTACAGCCAGAGAAGGAAAAGCTTTAGATTATGATAAATTAACTATGGAAGTACAAACAAACGGATCAATCTCGGCAGAAGATGCAGTAGCATATTCGGCAAGAATATTTCAAGATCAATTAGGAATGTTTGTAAATTTTGATGAACCACAAGAAGTAATAGTTAGAGAACAACCAAATGAACCAGAATTTAACAAAAATCTACTCAGAAAAGTTGATGAATTAGAACTTTCTGTCAGATCAATGAATTGTTTGAAAAATGATAATATTATTTATATTGGGGATTTAGTTCAAAAATCTGAAGGAGAAATGTTAAGAACCCCAAACTTTGGTAGAAAGTCATTAAATGAAATAAAAGAAGTTTTGACTGGAATGTCTCTTTATTTAGGTATGGAAATTCCAAATTGGCCCCCAGAGAATATTGCAGAATTATCAAAAAAACTTGAAGAAGCTATATAATGAGACATAAAATGGGCTATAAAAAGCTCAATAGAACATCTGAGCATAGAAAAGCATTAATAAAAAATATGCTTAACTCTTTAATCAAGTATGAGCAAATCACAACAACATTACCAAAGGCAAAAGTTTTAAGACCTCAAGCTGAAAAAATAATTACTCTTGGTAAAAAAAATAGTTTACAAAATACGAGAACATTAATTTCAAAACTACAAGATTTAAAATCCACAAATAAAGTAAAAAAAACATTGTCTAAAAGATACGAAAATAGAAAAGGTGGATATACAAGAATAATAAAAGCTGGTTTTAGATATGGAGATAATGCACCAATGGCAGTAATTGAATTTGTTGATCGAGATGTCGAAGCAAAAAAAGTTGATAGAAAAAAAAAGAAACAAATAAAGATCAAACAAAAAAAAATCCTAAATTACCTACAGCCTAATATAAATAATAAATGAAAAAGTTGATACACGTTGTAAAGACGTATGACATGATGCGCATTGATAGATTTTTAAGAAATCATTTTGGTAAATTGCCTCAAAGTTTAATTGAAAAAAATTTAAGAAATGGAAAAATAAAATTAAACAAAAAAAAAATCAAAAGTTCAACAAAAGTAAAAATCAATGATGAAGTTGAAATTTATAATTTACAAATTAAACCAAGTTTTTACAAAAATAAAAAAAAATTTATACCCAATAATGAAATAATCAGAGAAAATGAAAATCAAATAATAGAAAATAACGATGATTTTGTAGTTATAAATAAACAATCTGGTATATCTGTACAAGGAGGCACAAAATCAAAAAAAAATTTAATAGATATTTTTTCAAAAAGTGAAATTTTTAAAGATTCAAAACCTTTCTCAGTACATAGATTAGATAAAGAAACTTCTGGTGTATTTATAATAGCAAAAAATAGAGAAACTGCTCAGCTTCTTACTTCACTTTTTAGAATTAGAAAAATTTATAAAACATATTTAGCTATTTGTAATGGAGAAACAAATATTAAAGAAAAAGGTTTTTTAAAAGATGATTTAATAAGATATGACAATGAAAGAAAATTAATAGAAATAGCAGAAACAAAATATGAAGTTCTTGATAAAAATAGTAATGCAACATTTGTTAAACTGAATCCAATTACAGGTAGAAAACATCAATTAAGAAGACAATTATTCAAATTAGGTAATTCAATAATTGGAGACAAAAAATATAATTCAATTAAAAATATAAGAAATACTAATAAAAATTTAATGCTTCATTCTTATGAAATAAAATTTATATTTAAAAATAAAAAGTTTACATTTAGAGCTGTCCCACCTGACTATTTTAGGAAAATGTTAAAAACAAAAAGACTCAATTTTTAATATTTAACAAAAAGTTTTTTATTAAAACTTTTTTTAAATTTTTATAGTTTTGTTTTTTAATTTGATTTAAATTGATAATACCTTTATCTTTAACTCCACAAGGTATTATCTTTTTATAAGCATCTAAATTATTAGATACATTGATTGAAAATCCATGATATGCAATCCATTTTCTGATTTTAATTCCTATTGCAGCAATTTTATTAATTTGACCAAATTTATTTTTATGCCATATTCCAATATTTTTTCTATCTGCAAAACTTTCAATTCTGTATTCTCTTAAAGTATTAATTATAGCTTTTTCAATTCCTAAAATAAATTTTCTTATATTTTTTTTTCGTTTATTCAAATCTATAACAAAGTAAAATATTAATTGACCAGGGTTATGATAAGTAATTTTTCCACCTCTGTTTGTTTTGATAAAATCAATTGATTTGTCTAAAATTTCATTTTCATTATAGCTAGTACCTGCTGTAAAAACTTCGTCATGCTCTAATACCCATATCAATTCTTTTTTTTTATTTAGCTTTATTTGTTCCAATCTTTCCTCAAGTTTATCGATTGCAAATTTATATTTTATTGGTTTTACTGACTTTTTTATCTCAATTGTCATTATAAATTTGTAATATTCTTATTTTGTATTAATAGTCCCAACTAAATTATAGGCAAATTTTATGACTTTAATAAAAAAAATTAAAGATAAAAAAGTAAACTTCGAGTTTAATAAAGAATTTATTAAGGTTGTTACCGATAAAATTACTTCAAATGATGCTGAGTTTCTAAGTAACTCTTTTAAAGAAATGCACCCGGCTGATGCAGCTGATATAATTGAGCATTTAAGCCAAAATGATAGAGAGAGTCTTATTAAATTAAATAATTTTAAAGTTGACCCTGAAGTATTTGTTGAACTCAATGAATCAATTCAATCAGAGATGATAACTTACCTTTCGTCAGATTCAATAGTTAACATTTTGAAAAATCTAGAGTCTGATGATGCAATAAAAATTTTAGAAAATGTAGATGAAAAAGATAAAAATACAATACTCGGATCTCTACCACCAAAAGATAGATTTGCTTTATTAGAAAGTTTAAGCTACCCAGAAGACTCAGCAGCCAGAATTATGCAGCGTGAATTTACAGCTATCCCAAGTAACTGGTCAGTAGGTCAAACAATCGATTATTTAAGAGAAAACAAAGAACTACCAGAGGAATTTTTAGAAATATTCATTGTAGATCAAGAGTTTAAACCTATTGGAACTGTTCCTTCATCTAAAGTTTTAAGAACCCCAAGAGATACAAAAATGATGTCTATAATGTCTGAATCTCAGCTTTTAATACCAGTTGATATGGATAAAGAAGAGGTGGGTAATTTATTTGAAAATTATAATCTTAATTCTGCTGCAGTAATAGATAAATCAGAAAAATTAGTCGGCATGATCGCCTATGACGATATATTGACAGTATTAAAGGAAGAAGCAGAAGAGGATACACTAAGATTAGCAGGAGTTGGTGATGAAGAAATTACCGATGGAGTAATTACAAAAACAAAAAGAAGATTTAATTGGTTACTATTAAATTTGTTTACAGCTTTTTTAGCAACTTACTGTATAAGCTTGTTTGGCGCTACAATAGAACAAATGATTGTTTTAGCTTTTCTAATGCCAATAGTAGCTTCAATGGGAGGAAATGCAGGTATGCAAACATTAGCTGTTACAGTTAGGTCTCTTGCAACAAAAGATCTCACCAAAAATAATTTTACAAATAATATATTTAAAGAATTTAACATCGGAGTTTTGAACGGAATAATTTTTGCTGTTATTAGTTCTTTAATAGTCCAGATTTGGTTTAATGACATTCAACTTTCTTTAATTATTTCAATTTCAATGGTCCTTACAATGATAGTAGCTGGTTTATTCGGTATATTGGTCCCTGTTACACTAAAAAAAATGAATATTGATCCAGCAATTTCATCTAGTGTTTTTGTAACAACAATAACTGATGTAATAGGTTTTGTTTCTTTCTTAGGTGTTGGAGCCTATTTTTTATAATTAAAAATTATCAATCAGCCTAACGTTATCTATTGTGTAAGCTATAAATAATCTATATTTTTTTTTAAAGTCGTTTAATTTTAAATTTTTTTCATCCCTAAATTCAAGATAATCTATCTTAATTTTATAATTCATTTCAATTTCTTTTTTGATTCTAGATAGATTTATTTTATTTTTATAATTTTTTGAAATTAAATTTTTTTTTAATCTTAAAAGTTTTAACGCAATACTGGATACTATTTTTTTAGATTTATATTTTAATAGACTGTTTCTAGTGGATAATGCTATTTTATTTTTATCTCTTATGGTAGGACAACTTATAATTTTTATTTTATGTTTTTTTCCTAATATTTTCTTAACCAAAAAAAATTGTTGAAAATCTTTTTCACCCATAAATATATGTTTAGCTTTAATTAACGATAATAATCTGTTCATAACATCCAAAACTCCTTCAAAATGACCTTTTCTAAACTTAGCACATAAGATTTTCTCAGACTTTTTAAGAACAAATTTTTTCTTTTTTTCTTTATATATTTCTTTAATTTCAGGTAGAAATAAATAATTAGTTTTAAGTTTTTTTAATATATCAATATCTTTTTCAATATTTCGTGGGTAATTATTAAAATCTTTTTTTTCGTTAAATTGCGTTGGATTAACAAAAATACTTACAATCGTTTCAGCTTTAATTTTTTGAGAATTTTTTATTAAAGAAATATGACCTTTATGAATACCACCCATTGTAGGCACAAAACCAATATTTTTATAATTTTTTATTGCCTTATTTAACTCAAAAATATTTTTAATAATTTTCATTTTTAATAAATATGATTATAAGTAAAACATCTAAATGATTAAACAAGCTATAATTCCACTTGCTGGACTAGGAACAAGATTATTGCCTTTAACAAGTGTATTTGCAAAAGAACTTCTTCCAATTAATGGAAAACCAGGAATTGAATATATTCTAGATGAATGCATTGAAGCTGGTATTAGAGATATTATTTTTATTATTTCAAAAAAAAAGGAGATAATTAGAAAATATTTTTATAACGATAAATTTTATAAATCTATAATAAAAAAAAAAGGAGATCCAAGAATAATTAAAGAATATAAAAAAATTTTATTTTATAAAAAAAGAATTAAATTTGTATATCAAAATAAACCATTGGGAACTGGTGATGCAGTTTTTAAAACAAAAAAATTTATTAAAAATAAATTTTTTCTAATGCTATTTCCTGATGACTTAATCATGAAAAAAAATTGTTCTAAAGAAATGATTAGAGTTCATGAAAAATATAAAGGTTCCGTTATGGCTAGTATGAAAGTTAAAAAAAATAATGTTGATAGATGGGGAATTTATTCTATTTCTAAAAACTTAGATGCTAATAATTTTAAAATTCTTGATGTAATCGAAAAACCAAATCCTAAATATTCTCCATCCAATAATGCAGTCATTGGAAGATATATTTTGAATAAGGATATTTTCAAATACTTAAAAAATCAAAAAAAAGGTAAAGGCGGAGAAATACATATTACAGACGCAATAAGAAAAATGATTAAAAAAAATTTATTTATTGGCCATAAATTTTCTGGAAAATATTTAGATTGTGGAACAATGAATGGTTACATTAATTCAGGAATTAAAATTTCAAAACTATGAAAATTTGCATTATAGGATCTGGCTATGTTGGTTTAGTAACCGGCACTTGTTTTTCTGATGTGGGAAATAAAGTTATATGTGTAGATACAGATAAAAATAAAATAAACAATCTTAATAGTAGTATTATCCCTATCTTTGAACCTGGACTTGAAGAATTAATATTAAAAAATAAAAAAAGTAAAAGGCTTTTTTTCTCTACAGATATAAATAATTCAATTAAACAATCTGACATAGTTTTTATATGTGTCGGAACACCTACAAAAAATAATAAAGCAGATTTAAAATATGTCTTTAATGTTGTTCATAGTATTAATCAAAATTTGAATAAATATAAAATTATTGTAACTAAATCTACAGTTCCTGTAGGTACAGGCGACCAAATTGAAAAAATATTAAATTCAAAAAAAAATAAAAATAAATTTTGTGTTTTATCAAATCCTGAGTTTTTAAGAGAAGGTGAGGCTATAAGAGATTTTTTATATCCCGATAGGGTTGTTGTTGGAACCAACAGCAAAAAAGCTAATAATATAATTAAGGATTTATATATGCCGATAATTAAAAAAAAAAATAGATATTTTCAAACTTCAAGAAGAGCTGCTGAACTAATTAAATATGCTTCTAACGCATTTTTAGCCACAAAAATTTCATATATTAATGAAATAGCAAATTTATGCGAAAAATCAAATATTGATATTAAAGAAGTTTCTAGCGGCATTGGTTTAGATCAAAGAATTGGAGGAAGATTTCTACGTGCAGGACCAGGTTATGGTGGTTCATGTTTTCCAAAAGATACTAAAGCTTTAGTAACTACAGCAAATAAATTTAATACCGATTTATCTATTATTAAAACCGTTATTAAATCAAATACTAATAGAAATAACATATTAACTTCTAAAATTAAAAAAATTTTAAACAATAATCTTAAAAATAAAAAAATTACTTTTTTAGGTGTTACGTTTAAAGCTGGAACTGACGATATGAGAGAGTCGCCTTCTTTAAAAATTATTCCAAAACTTATTAAAAAAGGATCTTTAATTAAGTATTATGAACCAACAGGTTTTAAAAAAGAATTTAATAAATTAAAAAATATAAAATATTGTAAAAGTTTAAGAGAAGCCTGCAAAAATTCTGATCTTTTAATAATTCATACAGAATGGAATGAGTTTAAACAGCTAAATTTTAAAAAATTGGTATTAAAGAATAATTTTAAAATATATGATATGAGAAATTTATATTCTCCAGAGATTATGAAGAAAAATAAAATTAATTATTTTAGTGTAGGAAGGTAATTAGTTTAATTCAAATATTGCATCTACTTCAACAGCAACACCTAGCGGTAGACTATTTGCACTAACTGCTGCTCTAGTATGCATTCCAATATCGCCAAAAATTGATGCAATCAAGTCAGAAGCACCATTTATAACTTTAGGTTGTTCAATAAAATCTTCAGTAGAATTTACAAATCCTGTCAACTTTATACATGATTTTATTTTAGATAAGTCATCCCCACAAGCTTTTTTAACTTGAGCTACTATATTTAATGCACATCTTCTTGCAGCCTTATATCCATCATCAGTGTTTAAATCTTTCCCAAGTTTTCCTTTTATTAAATTTCCATTTTCATCAATTGAAATTTGTCCCGATATAAATAATATTTTATTAGATATTTTTGCAGCTACATAAGAACCAACAGGATCTGCTGCTTTAGGCAGTTCAATATTTAGTTCTTTTATTTTTTTTTCAAAATTCATTTTATTTTTTTTTTCTTGATTTTTTATTTTTATCGTATTCCTTTCTTTTCTCAATCAATATTAAAGCCTCTTCCATTGTTAACTCTGTTGGATCTTTTTCCTCAGGAATGGTAGCGTTTAATGATTTATATTTAATATAAGGACCATATTGACCTTTCATAACTCTGACTGGTTTTTTATCTTCAGGATGTTCACCTAGGTCTTTTATTATTGAAGATGAAATTCTTCCAGGCTTAGCTTCTGCTATTAAAGTAATTGCTCTATTTAATCCTATTGAAAATATTTCTTCCACATTTTCGATTCTAGCTGATTTATTTTCACACTTTAAATATGGTCCAAATCTTCCAATATTTAATGTTATATTTTTATCATTAGCAGGATTTTTACCTAGATTTAATGGTAAGGAGCATAAGAATTGAGCTTTTTTTAAATCAATAGAATTAATTTCTATACCTTTAGGAATAGAAACATTTCTAATATTGTCATCTTTCTTTTTAGATTTCTTTTTTTTATTTGGTTTTTCATCAATTTGAATTTTTTTTGAATCGTATTGTAAGTAAGGACCAAATCTTCCATTTTTAAGATAAATATCTTCATCATTAATGCTTTTTCCAATTAATTTAGGTTCTGCCAAGTTTAATTGTTGGGCAGCTTTTGCTTTTGAAAGAGGTCTTGTAAACTTACAATCTGGATAATTTGAACATCCTATAAAAGCTCCTCCACGAAAACTATTTTTTAAACTTAACTCACCATTACTGCAAACTAAACATTTTCTATTAATTTTACCTTCTTTATCAATTTCAAAAATTAACGAACCAAGACTTTCATTTAAAAGATCAAGAACCTCTCTAGTTCTTTTTTCTTTTACAGAGGATACATTTGAATGAAAATCATTCCAAAAATTTTCTAAAACATTTATCCAATCCTCTTTTCCAGAAGTTATATCGTCTAACTTATCTTCTAATTTAGCAGTAAAATCATAATCAACATATTTTGCAAATAACTTTTCAAGAAAAGCTGATAACAATTTTCCTCTATCAGTTGGAAAAAATCTTTTATTATTAATATCTGCATATCCTCTATTAGAAATAACTGAAATAATACTTGCGTATGTTGAAGGACGACCTATACCTAATTCTTCTAATTTTTTCACTAAACTAGCTTCAGAAAATCTTGGCGGTGGTTGCGTATAGTGTTGCTCATCTTTAAATTCATTTATTTCAATATTTCCTTTTTTGACATCAGGTAATATTTTTTCGTCACTATCCTCTTCATCAACTTTTGATAATTTTAAGTAACCATCAAATTTTAAAACTGATCCATTTGCTTTACAAATATTTTTACCATCATCAGAAGAAAATGTTATCGTTTTCCTATCAAATTTTGCCGACTCCATTTGTGAAGATAATGCCCTAGACCAAATCAAATTGTATAGTTTGAATTGATCTGTACTTAAATATTTTTTTAAGCTTTCAGGATTTCTTGAAACTTCTGTAGGTCTAATTGCTTCATGTGCTTCTTGAGCATTCTTTGCTTTTTTACCTGAATAATTTAATGGTGTATCTGGTAAATATTTTTCACCGTAGTTATTGGAAATATAGTTTCTAAATTTTGAAATTGAGTCTTTAGAAATATTAGTACCATCTGTCCGCATGTATGTTATCAAGCCTATAGTTTCTCCATCAATTTCTACACCTTGGTACAATCTTTGTGCAATTTGCATTGTTCTTGAGGCACCAAAACCCAATTTGCTTGAAGATGTTTGTTGCAATGTTGATGTTGTAAAAGGACCCAACGGATTTCTTGTAAATACTTTTGAACTTATATCAGAAATTTTATATTTAATTTTTTTAATTTTATCAATAGCTGAGTTTACATCGTTTTTATTTTTAAAAGTAAATTTTTCAACTTTATTTCCATTCAGCATATTTATATTTGAAATGATTAGAGCATTATCCTGTGTTTTAAAGATTATGTTTAAAGTCCAAAATTCTTCAGGAATAAAAACTTCAATTTCATGTTCTCTTTCAGTTAAAAGTTTTAATGCAACTGATTGGACTCTTCCAGCTGATTTTGACCCTGGAAGTTTTGTCCATAAAATTGGCGATATATTAAATCCAACTAAATAATCTAATGCTCTTCTAGCCATATAAGCATCAACAAGATGAGGCTCAATATCTCTTGGATTTTCAATACCATTTAAGACAGCTTTTTTTGTAATTTCATTAAAAACAACTCTTTCAACATGTTTGTCTTTTAAAAGTTTTTTTTCATTAAGATACTCTTTAACATGCCATGCAATTGCTTCACCCTCTCTATCAGGATCTGTAGCTAAGATTATTTTTTTTGAATTCTTTGCAATGTCTGTGATTTCTTTTAGATATTTTTTTGAAAAGCTATCAATTTCCCAAATCATTTTAAATTTATTTTCTGTATCAACCGATCCATTTTTAGAAGGAAGATCTCTAATGTGACCGTAACTTGCTAAGACTGTATAATCAGATCCTAAATATTTGTTAATAGTTTTAGCTTTTGCTGGGCTTTCTACAATGACAAGATTCATAATTAAACAAACTACTCAAAAGGCTAAAAGTGTCAAACTAATAAATATTTGACTTACTTTCTTCTTTGTTTTTCAATCGTTTAATGTTTTCTCTATGAGTAAAAAAAATTAAAACGAATAAAATTACAAAAAATATTATTTGTTCACCATTAGTAAAAAATAAATAAACAGGCACAGAAAAGCTTGCTACTAGTGATGAAAGAGATGAGTATTTAGATAAAATGAAAACTAATAACCATGATATGCAAAATACAAAACCAAAAGTTAAATTTATGCTAAAAAGAATTCCCACATATGTAGCAACACCTTTGCCACCTTTAAATTTAAGCCAAATTGGAAATACATGACCTAAAAATACACTTAATGAAGATATATAAATTAAGTCTGGATAATTAAGTTTAATATAAACAACTGGAATTATAGCTTTCAAAATATCAAGTAACAAAGTTATGTATCCAATTAATTTATTACCAGATCTTAATACATTTGTTGCACCAATATTACCTGATCCGATGTTTCTTATATCTTTTTTTAAAATTAATTTAGTTAATATTAAACCAAATGGAATTGAGCCTAATAAATAGGAAAATATAATTACAACTAAATAATCCATTTTTATAATTTAAATAATTCTTCACCTTTTACAAATGTATTCATTACTTTACCTTGTAGTTTTTTATTCTCTATTGATGTATTTTTTGATTTTGAGTAAAGATTTTCTTTTTTTACAATCCAAGGTTTATTTAAATCAACTATACAAAAATCAGCA
>MDSW01056611.1_pt1 | contig 11279 bp, 2 predicted proteins | sample 811171 | NCBI WGS metagenome assembly MDSW01 (sample SAMN05326641, study PRJNA326480) | marine metagenome | isolation source: seawater | place: Atlantic Ocean: North West | collected 2012
CAAGCGCTACCAGATTCGCGGTCGGCTGAAGCGCCTGACGCAGAAGCGCGAGCAGGTTCACTTCCACACGCTGGTGCCCAGGGCCACGATGCTCGAGCTGCTGCACCAGCGGCAGTCGCTTTGCGACGCCAAGGCCGAGTCGCTCGAGTCGATTGCGCAGGAGTTTGTGCTGCAGCAGCAGCCGGGGGAGGCGTGAGACGCGTGTATGCGTTGCGTGTGCGTGTGCGTTGCGTAGCGGTTGGGATAACACGCATTTGGAACGCAACTTGGTAACAAGGGTTTGCCATGTCGGCGGCGCTCCCCCCGGAGCGGCAGCCGAGCGTGCGCCGCACGCGCAGCATGGCGTGCGAGGACCGGATGGCCGACCTGAGCCTCTGGAATGAGGTGCAGCGCTTGGCGGACGAGGCCGAGAACGACAAGACGGTTGACGAGGAGATGAAGGCGATCATGAACGCGGACGTCTACTGCACGCCCGACTTCAGGCCAGTGGGAGCACTGGACGGCGTCAAGGGCGAGCAACGCGACCCCGACTTTCTAGCCCGGCTGCAGGTCGTGGCGCCGCCTGCCAACGACCGCCCCCCTGCGGACATCTACGGCGCTTGGAAACAGGACGCGTACCCGCCGCTCGCGGAGCGCGAGGCGCTGCGCCAAGTCGACCAAGAGATGTTGGACGAGTGGCAGGAGACCTACAACGAGGCGCGAAACAACAACGGAACGCTTCCGCCGTCTGATCCGCTGAGCGCCGAGTACAGGGTTCGGGACAAGCTGGCATCGGATTCCAGCGTGGTCCACGAGGACATTCTGAAGAGCATGGGCATGTCGCACGCCGATTTGAACGCAATTGCGCAGATGAGAGACCCAACGCAGGCATTCATGCAGAGGGCACAAGACAAGTTTGAACAGGAAACCGCGGAATTGGAAAGGCTCCGGGCGAAGCGGCGGGCGACGCAAGAAAAGACGGGCGTGCCCCTTTCGCAAGCGGTCTCCGTCATCAACGAGATGGTCGACATGCTGGTGAGGACCAAGCTGGCGGGCAGCTCGCAACCCACGGAGCCGTCGCTTCCTCCGTGCACCGATGCGGGAATTGCTCCCGATGCGGCCGATCGTCTGGAGGACTTGGAGACAAACCTCGTGAACACGGGTCCTCCCGCGGATCCACCAGCGAACCAGCCGATGGGCGGCCTTGCTGCCGATCCTCGCGGAGGGGGGGGTCGCGATACGCCCGTCGGCGGACGCTCAGGGCCCTCGCCCGCCGGAACGCCCGTGGCCGGCTCGTCGTCGTCGTCGACGCGCGACCAAAGGTCCGCGCTCGACGGCGGCGTCGACGGCGGGCGCGTTCTGGCACAGCGGATCGCCGCGGGCAGGGTCCAAGATGGCGCTGGCTATGTGCCCCCGTGGATGGTCGAGAATGTCGCCGGGGAAGGCGGTGCGGCCGCCGACCAATTCCCCGAGGCGGTGCTGCCGCGGGTGCCTGGCACGGGAGCGGCAATGGCCGTCTTCAACGACAACAAATCCGAGTGGCAGCAGCGAGCGACCGCGGGGATGCTCTCGCCCGACCCGGCGACGGGGGGCTGGTCGATCACGGCGCAGCTCGGCGAGGAGTCGGGCGATCGGCGGCCGCACGCGGCTGCAATCGACGCGTCGACAACCACGCTGTGCCCCAAGATGAACGGCAGCTACCGGATGCCGCAGACGGGCAAGCCCAATCCCGCGCGCGCACCCGGCGTGGACAACGATGCGTGGACGCGCAACGAGGTCTGGTTGAAACACCTGGACGCAGCGTGGGACCGGCTGCTCGAGCGCGAGCAAGAACTGAGGGCGCAGAACTCGCAGTTGGCCCCGGAGACCTTCCTGCAATGGGCAAAGGACTGGATCACTGCCCCCGACGGCGACCCCAGCGGCTTCGACTTTGTCGCATGGCAGCTTCACAGGGGTCGCTTCAAGCAGGACGACATTCCGAGACCCTCGGATGGAAAGCCGACGGGCGGGCAGAATGATTACACGAGCCTGACAAAGCGTCGGAAATCCGCGCGGGCTGCGGCGGGCGCCATCAGCACCGGGGCGTGGGCCCACCCCTCGGGCTGGGACCTGCTCACGCTGCCGTACGACGATGCCGAGCAACGGGGCAGTCTCAGGGACCACGCGAACCGGAGCGACGCGGCCTACAAGATCATGAACGAGCTCATTGCAGAGTCCATTGGGGCGGTGGTCGACAATCGGTACTTTGCGCACAACTGGAAGCTCGAGAAGCTGCTCGAGCTGGAGGACCACCTTCCAACCAAACACCAGAACTTGCAGAACACAACGAGTGCAAACTACGATCCGGTGTGGACCGACTTCAAGGACGAGTACATGGCCAAGTTTTTCATCCACACCAATCTGCTCTGCTTGGACCTCATCGGCAAAAAAACGGCGAGTGGTCCCGTCGGCACGACGCGCACCGACTTTCGCACGCGCATGACGTCCAGCTTCGATCTGCCATCGTTGCTCGACAATGTCAAGAAGGTCTGGAGGTACCGAAAGAATGTTTGGCGCGCCAAGAACCGCACCATGACTGGCGGCACCTTGTCCAGCGGCGGCTACAATCCGGGTGTCATGAGAACCATCGGCGAGAGAATGGTCGCCGGCGTCCACCCCGATAGAGCGGGAGCGGAAGCGTCCGCCTACAGCGAAAACGGCAAAGACGAGTACACCCCGCGTGCCATCTACCAAGAGGAGCACAACAGGCAGGTGCGTCTTCAGTTCACCTACTGGGGCATGAACAACCCTGGCTGGACGGAAGGTCTCGACTACGCGCCTCCTCCCGAGCTGCCGGTGCTCCTTCTCGCACCGCCGCGCATGGGCAAGTCGGCCTTGATCTGGCTCATGACGTCCTTTGGTGTCAAGCTGGGGGGCACGGTGTTCCTCGGACTCGCTCCTCACAAGAAGATTCCAATGGACGAGATGCTCGGCAAGGTGCAAGGGCAGCTGCAGTGGACGCGGTTGACGGCCAAGGAGTTGCAGGTGCTCGAGAAGAAGACCCGGTCAGGCACCGACGTCGGCGCGCCGTCGGCAGCGCAGAGACCCCCAACGCCGGCGCAGCAAGCCCAGAGTGAGCTCACGGACGTCGAAAACTGGGCGGTGCGGCAAGAAGCGCCGTCCGCCCAAGGCGTCTTTGCCACGCGGCTCGCGCCACGCGGCGCCGCCGCGAGCAACGTCACGGGCAAGCCGCGAAAGACGCAGCAAGGCCTCGAAGTGGCGGTGCCTTGGACGATTCAAGACATCCCACAGGACCCGAACAACCCGCGCAGCCCAATGCACGCGGAGGAGGCCATCTGGCGCCGCATCGGCATCAACGGTGCCTACTACAGCCCGGAGCAGAACCGCGAGGGCACTTGGACTGAGGCTTCGCTTTCGTCCGTCGAGACGGTGGCGACAAAGGCGTACGCGAGCAAGATGCAGAGACTTGACAACTGGTGGCCAAACCAAGTGGGCACAACCTACAAGATGATGAGGAGCGGCGCCGACCACGCGCGGACGCACGTCTTCATGTACAGCCACCACACGACCGACGATGCGCTCGCCGCCGAAAAGGCCATTGACATTCTGCGCAGCCCCGATCTCACGCGCTGGGAAGAGGAGGCTGGCTTGCCCTACGAGGAGCGGCTGGACGAGTGGGTCTTGCACATTCGGGACGAGGCCCAGTACCTGTGCCAGTCCGCCATTGACAACCAAAAGTTTCCCGAAATGAGCATCACGTGCCCCTGGATCTTCGAGCCAGGCTACGGCGGCTCCGGGCGCGCGCCCACAAACAACGTTCCGGCCACCCGAGATGGCGAATCGGGGCCGCACGAGGTGCAGGAGAGTGGCGACGGGGGCAGCAATTACTACGGTGTTGGCTGGCGTCGTCCGGGAAGAATCCTCCATGCGCTGCGGTCGACGTACCCAATCATGAAGGGGCTGAGCGTCTGCGTCAGCGGCACGGTGATGCCGTGCATGATCGAGACGCAGCTTTGGGGCAACATCAACCTTCCGGAGATGGACACCAGCGCCAGCGGCGCGGAGGCGTTTCCTCCAATCGAGGATCCGGGCGGCAACCCCGCCGTCGTCGTGAACGCGTGGAAGCAGTGGTACGGCGAGTGGGACAAGAGGCTGACGGAGCGCACAAGACAATCGTACCTGCCCGTCAACGTGTTCAAGAATCCAAGGCTCTCCTCGGCGCTGTGCCCGCCCAAGGGCAGGATTGCGCGCATCGACGAGTTTCCCGAGTGGGTTCGGAATGGCGACCCCAACATTACAGAGTCGATCTACGACTCGGTGGGCAACCCCGCTCCGTCTGGCACGGTCGCCGGGCGTTTCTACTATGGCACGATGAATCACGTCAAGCCCTGGGACGGCGGCGCGCTGTGCTTGCGCTACGACACCCCCGGCATCAAACGCATTCTCGACGCAGGACTCCGAGGGCCGGAGCAGTACCTCGGCGATGGAACGCGCGTCGTCTTCAAGCCAGACGATCCGGATTACTTCAGGCCGCGAATGCAAGACCCAGCCGCAAGTCGCTGGGAGTGCGGGCCGCCCACAAAGCAGGGCGAGCGCGTCTACGGAAGGCTTCCCAGCCCGTCGGTGTTTCCGCTGCTCAACGACGACGTGCAGGGCCGCTCGGGCATCGGCAAGTTCTTGTCCTTTAGCATGAACAAGCTCGACATGGCGCTGGACTACAGCGAGGCCGAGCTCCGCAAGACGATGACGGAGCTGACCGCCGACTACCAGAACGACTGGCAGGTGCGCGACCCAAACGGCAACCTGTACGCATTTCCGGGACGCGCCCTGCACTTGGCGACGGCGAGCGGCGAACCGGAAAAGGTGCGCGAGCGCGCGGCGGAGATCATCAAGCGCGTGCGCGCCAACAACAAGCAGCTGCTCACCAAACGAACAATGGGGCCCGGTTGGTCGGGCAACGACCAGCAGCGGCTCAACGACTATCGCTTCGAATACTATCGCGGCCGGCACTACTACCGCGTGCCGCGGTCGAGGGCGGAGCAGCTGCAACTGCAGGCCGCGTACGGGCCCATGCACATCCCGCCTCAGCCGATGAAGCTGTTCCCGTATCGGCGCATCATGGCCTCCGTGATCGAGTTTCCCAGCAGCGACGCGGTCAAGGTGTTCACGCACGTCAAAGAGTGGCTGGAAGAGGACGCCGCCGAAGTCCCAGCCGATCCGCAGGATCGAAACACCATCGCCAACGTCTTCTCGCCCATGTACGTCATGTGTCCGCTGCGACGGCAGCAGGGCGACGCGGGCGTGGCCGACTGGGTCAAGCACGCGATCAAGTTTGCGTGGCTGCGCATGCACAAGGACTTTATCCAACACAAGGCGCCGATTCGCTTTGAGATTCCAGCTCGCACTCGCGCAGTGGCGGCGGCGAAGGCGGCGGCGGGCTGGGCGGCGGGCACTCCTTCCTCGCCCGAGCTGGAGGCCGCACAGCGCGCACTCGAGGCCGCACAGGATGCCAAGGAGAAGCACCGACTGTATTACAAGAAGTATACGGGAGGCGTAGCCGACGGCGACCCGCTGCACCCGTACAATTCGTGCGAGACGATCACCGACTTTAGGCGCAAGTACGGCGTCGTCGTGCTGCTCTACGCGTCGGACCAAAGCGAGGAGCAGAACATGCGCACCAGCCTCCAGAACGACATGGAAGGTTGGGATCTGGAGCAGGAGCTGCAATCGGCGCGCGCTACCGGCGTCACCTCGCAGACGGAGAGCACGGGCAAGGGGACGGAGACCAACAAGGACGGGCGGCTTCTGAGTGTGCTCTTCGATCCGGCGCTCGTCGAAAATCGGCTGGCGTCCTATGGCGAGCCGCCAACGGAGTGGACCGTCATCGAGCGGCGCCAACGCGACTTGGAGCCCTACCTGCCGCCGATTGAGGCCGAGGTCGACGCCGTGGCCGATGCGCCGGCAGTGCGCACAGTCCCTCTGGGCCGCGAGCGCCAGCCGCTGGAATCCGTGCAGCGGGATCTCGCCGGCGCCACGTACACGACGCTTCGGGATGCGGCCTGGGTTCCGTACGGAACGCCCGTGGGCGCCGGCCGCATGATCCCGGTGGCGCACGGCTTCCGGATGGAGAACAACCTGCAGATTGACGAGGCCAGGACCGCCGCGTCTCAGAGCCAGTCGGTCTTCCTGCGGTTTCCCTACACCAACCCCGCCGATCCGCAGTTGTTTCCAAAGGAGCCCAAGTTTCGCGTGCAGCAGCAGTCCGAGTGGATTCCAGACTACGAGCAGATGCGCTTGCGGAACATCACAGACGAGACGCTTCTGCCGGCGGTTCGGAACCCCAAGTACCGAGCCGACGTGCACACGACGCAGTATTACTACAGCGAGTTTGCCTTTGACACGACGCTGCAGCCTGAGGAGATGCCGCGTCTCAAGTACCGGCGCGCGGGCCCGAGCGAGTGGACGGACAAGTCGCGCACCGACTACGGCGCGAGGAGCTACACGCAGGACCAGGGTTACTTGAACCCCGAGCCGACCACCTTGGAGGATCTCAACGGCATCGTGGTGCGGCACCGCATGGACTACTGGCCCAATGCGCAGGACGCGACCAAGTATTTCTTGGAAAAGTTTGGGATTCACAAGACGATGATCGCCGGGTACGGGATGCTCGAAGCCGGACTTACGATCCAGTCCACGATGAAAGGCCAGATGACGTGGTTTCCGGCCAACATCTACCGAATGGACGGGATGATGAAGAGAGCGGGACACGGCGGCGTCGGCGGTCTGGACTTGCACTGGGTGCCAAAGTACATGTCCATTGCCACTTCAGAGCAAGGGCCCGTCGACGCTCACTACCAGATCATCGGTCGGTGCTTTGTCGACATGCGCGACATGCCTCTGCCCGATGGGTGGAGGATCAACTTCCTGGCGGCGCGGCCGATTCACACGATGATCAAGATTTACTCGCTGCTCGAATTGCGACTGGCGCACCTCGAGAATGTCACGCTCACGCACGCCTTTGCGCACCTCGCTCAGATGATGACGCACCCGGACCTCGTGCAGGACGACGGAACCAGGGACGTCGTCCACGACGCCGTCTCCCACTTGCTGCACCACAAGATGCACACAAAGGCTCGCGAAGGAGGCCGCATCCACAGGGTCTTCGGGCTGAGACACGGACCCTCCGACGCCACGGGAGGCATTGGCGAATGGAAGATCACGCTCCCCCAGCACGCGCCCAGAAACAACGACACGGATGTTGTGGACGGAAAAATGGAGTCTCACCGCAGTTAGAAACACGTGCGTTAAAACACCGAGTGCGCGTGAGTTTTGACCGCTTCCAACCACGCGGGACGCGCACCCGACGTGCAGGTCGCGAGGTCGTCCGAAGTCGAGAGCCCCAGCTTCTTCTTGAGGTGGTGCTCGGCGTAGAGCCGGCGAACGTAGCAGAGCGCCTTTTGGTACATCATAAAGTCCTCGCGCCACTGCGGCTGCCGCGGCAGCACCTTGTTCACTCGATAGTGCAGCGGCAGCTCGGCGACGATGCTGGCCGCCATCAGCAACCCGGTGTCGAGATTGAGCGCGTCCACGAGCTTTGCTTGGTACGCGACCAGCTGCTGCGCCTGCTGCTGCACGCCAATGTGCGGGTGCGGAAACCGAAAGTGCTTGAGAGAGGGCACATCGCCAGCTGCGTGCGATCGCGCACGCTCCTGCTCGCGCATCCGCCGCGCGACGAGCTGGTTGCGCTCGAGCGCTGCGCGGTACATGCCCGAGAGCCCCATGTTGCCTCCGCTGCGCTTGCGCGGCGGCGCCGCTTCCAATTCGTGCTCGTCGCACAGGCGCACCTTGGCCAGGAACTCGGCCCCCGCCGCGTTGAAGCACGCCCTGGAGCAGTAGCACATGTGCGGCGGCCACTCCAAGGGAGCGGCCGACGTCAGGCTCGACAGACCGTCGATGGCCAAGGCCCAGTAGCGCCCGGCAAACCCCGTCTGCTTCTCGGCCCCTGTCGGCAGGTGCGCTGCGCAGGTGCGCAAGCAGCGCTTGTGGTCGCAGATGCGCACCTTGGTGGAGAGGTAGAGCGAGCTGAACAGCAAGTGGCTCCAGTAGCGCAGAAACCCGAGGAAGCGGCGGACGGGCTCCGGCAGCCCGTCCGGCAGCTGACCGCCGGTGGCGTTGTAGTCCTCGGGGAAGCCGGCGGACCGGTCGTAGTCGTCGAGGTCGCCTGGCGGCGGCCGCGGGCTCGGGGCCGCGAATCGCGCATCGATTCTCGCGGCCATGTAGCAGCGAAGCTTCACGACGGCTTCCGGATTGTAGGCGTCGGTCTGGCGGACGGGCGCGGAGGGGTTGAGCGGATCGTTTGGATGCGCACGAGGCCCCCACGGCTGCGCTTGCTCGTCGGCTGGGTTGAAGCACGGCGGCAGGCCATCGCAGAAGCGCAGGTCTCTGTTGGCGGCGGTCTCGTCTCTCGCGTGCGACCAGGGCGGGTGCAAGTGCGTCTCGTACGTCCACATCCAGACGAGCGCCGGGTGCTGCGCCGCCAGTCTCTGGCCGTCCTTGCACGTCAACGAGAGCACAAAGGTGGCCGCAAAGAGCGGGTGTCGCGCTTGGCAGTGGTCGTAGGCCTCCTCCGCGAGACGCAGCATCTCGACCAGATGGGGCAGCAGCGGGTCCAGCACAGGACTCATCGACGTCGTGCGTCTTCCCCGGGGACGCTCCATTGCGGTGCGGCGCCGTCGGCCGCCGCTCGCGCTCGGCGCCGACGCGGCGCGCGCGGAGGGAGGCATGGTTGCCTAGAGCGCGCGCCCCGCAAGCTTGCGGGATGTGCGGACAGGAGCGCTAGCGAGGAGACACACACACACAACCCAACCCCACAGAACGGTCGCATCCGTCATGAGCGACTCCGAAGACGACGCAAGGCCCGGGGCGCCGTCGCCGCCGTCCTCGCCGTCGCCGCCTCGCTCCCAGGCAAAGCCAGCGTCTTCGGCGGGCGCGTCCTCGAGCGCCGCGCCGCTCCCCAAGCGGCAGCGCGAGGAGGACGACGACTCCGATCTGGCCTTTGACTCCGAGGAGGAGACATTCCTCGAGGATGCGCGGGCGGCACACCGCTTGGAAGCGGAGAAGAAGGCACAGAAGACGAGAGACGATGGCGACATCGGAACGACCGTCAGCCGCGACCAGGGCGACGGGTTTGACGCCTACGGCAACCCCACCGGTGGCAGCGAAGCGCTTCCGCTGAATGTCGCCGCGCCGCGTCTCGAGGTCGCAGCCTACGACCACTCCATGCACAATAGCAGCGCGGTCGTGCCACAGCAGCCGAGCTCGCACGTGGCCGTCGCCGCAGCCTTGCTCGAAACGCGCGACGCGGCCGTGCAGCTCCCGCAGACCGCGGACCGGCTGTCTGCCGCCGAGATGGCGCGAGCCGTGGAGGACCTGCGCCGAAAGCTCGCCCAATCGCCCACGACCGCCGCGCGCATCAACCCCTCGCAGCCCAAGCTCGAGGGCGTGACGCTGCAGCTGCGCCTCGTCCAAGACGCTCACGCCTCCTGCCGCACCGTGACGGTGCTCGAGAGCGAGGACCAGCTGCGCCACTTGGAAAAAGCCGAGGCCAAGGAGCTGGCCGACGCCGCCAGCTCCAAGCCGCCCCCCGACGACACGCTCCCGGCTCGCGCGGTGGCCGTGACGATACTCTCGTGCTCGAGCGATGGACGTCGGCTCGGCGAATCGCAGCGCGCGCTGCTCGACGCCATTGCGCACTTGGCCAGCGCGTTGACGTCTCAGGACAGCATGCCCGCCGCCAGGCAGACGCGCGTCGCCTTCTTGCACGGACAAGCGGCGAGGTCCTACGCACGCTCGCACGGCAACGAGCGTGCGGGTGTCCGCGCAGACCAAGTGTGCCTGGCTTGGAGCGACACCGACGGCAGTCTGCATGCGCGCTTTGGTCTGCTCGGGTACCGACGGACCGCAGTCGAGTACGTGGCGCAGATCCAGACGGTGCTCGCCGAGGTGTGCCAGAACGCGGATGCGACGGACGACCACGCCATCCTGCGCGGTTCGCGGTTGCTGTCTTCCTTTGCCAATGCAGGCAACCCGGAGGGCGCCTACGTCTACCACGCCATTGCCGCGGCGCACGAATTCTGGAGCTACCTGCACTTGTCGCTGCCCCCAGAGCTCGACGAGCACGCCACGCGCAACCCCCAGTTTGCCGGCTCGCTCGAGTGTTCGGGCCTGTTTGTCAAGCTGGTTCCCAGGAAGCCCAAGGAACTCAACATCGACCATCCAGCAGTCACCCACGGCCTGCTCCTCCACCAGTGCGGCTGGGCAGACGAGGCTCGCGACTTTGTGCGCACGCACAAGCGCGAGGAGCTCGAAAAGCGGCCGGAGGGCGCGCGCGATCCAGACCGGCTGGTCTTCGGTCTGCGTCCCCCGCTGGATGCGCGCGAGCACGAACTCTGCCCCCACGTTCTGCTGATGCAGTCCGACGATTGCTCCCTTGGTTCCGAAGTGACGAGCTACGGACTGCGCGGCGTTCCCGGAGGGCGCTTCGATCTGCGCCGCGGCAGTCGGCTGCCGCGCATCGTGCGGCGGCTGATGCCGCTGAACGCGCAATTCCTCGACGGCTACTTTGCGCTTCCGTGTCCGCAGTATTCGTGCTCGCCGCTCGACGGGGCGACGCAGCTTCCGCTCTGGAAGGCCAGCGAGCAAACCGTGCAGGACTACTCCTACCTCTTTCGCAACGTGAAAAACGGCTTTCGCGGCACTCGATCCGAAACCCAATTCCTGGGCAGGTCCGAGGCGGATGCTGCGAGCCCTCGCCACCCGCGCTCCGAGCGCGCTGCACCCAAGGACCGCGAGGCGAGCTTGCAAGAGGAAGTGCTGAGGCGCGCCATGGGAGTGCCGCTCCTGTGCACCGCCTTTCGCGTCGGCGATGTGCTCAACGCCGTGGCAGACGTTGCGGGCCCGGAGCACCCTCGGGGAGGCGCCTCGAAGCTGTCCAACTTTTTGCTCGGAGCCGTGCAGAGCGTCGGGCCCGACGCCTCGATTGAGGACGCCTTTGGACTGGCGGCCGAGCTCCTAGCCGACAAGGAGGGTCGCGACAAGAGCGAGGCGCTGGAACAGCGCAACAAGGAGCTCGCCAAAGAGCTGGTCATTGCCGAGTCGGCGGTCAACGACTTGCGCACCAAGCTCGTGGAAGCGAAGAGCGCGCCCCGGCCGCCGGCTCCAAAGCCAGAGCCGACCGACGGCGGCGCGGAGACAGCGAGCGCCGTGCCCAAGCCGGAGCTCGTGGCGCCATACCTGGTGGA
>MDSW01146492.1_pt1 | contig 11278 bp, 8 predicted proteins | sample 811171 | NCBI WGS metagenome assembly MDSW01 (sample SAMN05326641, study PRJNA326480) | marine metagenome | isolation source: seawater | place: Atlantic Ocean: North West | collected 2012
TATAACTTTTTTTGGCAAAGGAAGGTCATTAAGTGGTTCATAAATTTGTGGAAGACCATAAATCCAGATTTCATCATATAGTTTTCTTAAGACTGGAAGCACATTTTTTCTTTTCCATTCAGGCTCGAGTGCAGCTGATGAGTCTAGGATGTCCCTTAGCCCAAGAACAAGATGTTTTCCTCTTTCCTTAAGCATTTTAAGGGTGTCAAGAACTTCGCCTCTTAAACCTGTCGGTTCCTTATCCACTATAAAAACATCTGGATCAAATATATCTGCGGTATGTTTAATAATAGAAGATCTCATTGAAATTGTTTTATCTATGTCTATAGCTAAATTTAACGTAGTATATTCACCATTTTTTAGTTTAATTACCCCAGGAATTCTAACGAAATCCACTCTTGCACTAAAGTCAAAACTTCCAATAATTGGTGAACCAGATAGAATAAGAACTGATAAATCTTCATATTTTTCTACTAGAGAATTAGCTATTGCTCTGCAACGTCTTAAATGGCCAAGACCCATAGTATCATGGCTATATATAAGTACCCTTGAGCCAGAGTGGTTAGATTTAACTAGATTATTATCCATATTGTAATAATATCCTATACTTTTGGTTCAACATAGAAAAGTTTTGATTTATTATGCTAAAATAGGTTTATAGCTTTGACCTATAGATCAATCAAGGGTAGGTATTAAAATATAAAAATTTTAGGAAATTAATATGGAAAAAAGCATATTTAAGTATATTCTTAGGTTTAGTAGTAGACAGCAAATAATGTTGACTTTAATGGCTGTGCTTTCTTTTCCTGTTCTTTACATTTTTTATGAATTACCAAAGCAAATAATTAATGGAGCTATTCAAGGGGATCCTGAAAGTTTTCCTCAAAAAGCAGAACTATTTGGCCTAAATCTTGGTTTTTCTGTTGACCATATTCAATGGTTAATAATCTTATGTCTTTTATTTTTAGTCTTAGTGGTTATAAATCAGGCTTTTAAATATATTATAAATGTCTACAAAGGCCTTACAGGTGAGAGAATGCTAAGGCGCTTAAGATATGATCTGTACAGCCGCGTTTTAAGATTCCCTAAGGGCACTTTCAAAAATATGTCTCAAGGTGAGATTATACCAATGATTACAGCCGAGGTAGAGCCTCTTGGAGGTTTTATTGGAGACGCCTTTGCACAACCCATATTCCAAGGTGGTCAATTATTAGTAATATTAGGGTTTCTGTTTGCCCAAAACCCTTTTATGGCAGCAGCTGCTGTAGCTCTTTATCCTATTCAACTTTACCTAATTCCCAAATTGCAAATGAGAGTTAACCTTTTAGGTAAAGAGAGAGTAAAAAGGGTTAGAACTTTATCTGATAGAATAGGAGAAACAGTCCAAGGGGTTGAAGAGGTGCATGTTCATGATACTTCAAGAAGAGAGCGTGCAGAATTTTCATACCAATTAGGTGGAATATTTCAAGTAAGATATAAGATTTATAGACAAAAGTTTTTTATAAAATTTGTAAATAATTTTATTCAGCAACTAGGCCCATTTTTCTTCTACTCGATCGGCGGATATTTAGTAATTAAAGGAAGTCTTGAAGTTGGAACTTTAATGGCCGCTATTGCAGCACATAAAGACTTAGCATCTCCATGGAAAGAGCTTTTAGGTTATTACCAAAAACAAGCAGATTCAAAAATAAAATACGATCAAGTAATATCTCAGTTTGAACCCGTTGATATGATTGATGAAAATGCTCAAACAGAAGAACCAAAAGATGAGAACTCATTATCAGGAGAACTATCACTTACAAACGTTGTTTTAAATGACGACCAAGAAACTGCTGTAGTAGACGGAGCAAATATAAAATTTTCACTGAATGAAACTGTAGCCTTAGTCGGGTCACCAGGAAGTGGGCGAGAAGATTTAGCAATGCTTTTGGCTCGTCTTATTCAGCCTTCTTCTGGGTCAATAAACTTAGCAGGAAATGATATAGCAAATGCACCTGAGTCTTTGACTGGAAGGCGCATGTCTTTTGTTGGCTCAGGGGGGTATGTTTTTTCTTCATCTTTGGCAGATAACCTTTACTATGGTTTGAGACATAAGCAAATAAGTGATAATCCTGATCCAGAGAAAGCCAAAGAATTTCAATCAACAATTTCTACCTCAGAAGCTTCAGGAAACTCTACTGATGATCCTAATGCAATCTGGACAGATTATTTGGCTGCTGGAGCTTCTGATGATGATTCTCTTGTTGAGCAAGCTTTAAGAGTTCTGGAGATAGCTGATTTAACTGATGATGTTTATCAACTTGGTCTTAGAGGAACAATAAATCCAGAATCAAAAAAACAAACATCTGACCTTGTGCTTGAAGCTAGAACAAAATTTCTTGAGAAAATATCAAATGAAAAAGAGTTAGCTAGTCTTGTAGAGTCATTTGATATTAATGCATATAATACTAATGCAACTGTTGGAGAAAATTTAATATTTGGTAACCCGACTAGTGACGAATTTGATATGAACCATTTAGGAAATCATGAATATGTTATGAAAGTTCTTGAAAAAGCGGGTTTAAAAGAAAAGATGCTTAATACTGGTTATCAAGTAGCTGCAACCATGGTTGAGTTGTTTGCTGATCTACCACCTGATCATGAATTTTTTCAACAATTTAGTTTTATATCCTCTGAAGAACTTCCAGACTTTCAAGCTATTTTAGGCAGAGTAAGCAAAGAACATTTAGATCAACTTAAAGAAGATGAAGCGGCCAAATTAGTTGGGCTACCTTTTCTTCTTGTCCCTGCTAGGCACAGACTAGGTATAGTTACTGAAGATTTTCAGAGAGAGATTCTTGATGCAAGAAAAATATTTGCTGAAGAGCTCCCCGATAGCTTAAAAACAGATATTGAGTTTTATGATTCAAGTAAATATATAACAGGAGCTACACTTCAAGATAACATTTTATTCGGAAAAATAGCTTATGGTGAGGCAGAGGCCTCAGAGAGAGTTGGTAAAGTCTTAGCAGAAGTTATAGCTGAGATAGGTCTAAGAAAAGCAATAGTAAGCGTTGGTTTAGATTTTAACGTTGGAATTTCAGGTTCAAGATTAACCCTTGCTCAAAGACAAAAATTGATATTAGCTAGGTCTATTATTAAAAAACCTGATGTTCTCGTGGTCTCAGATGGTCTTTCTGCTATTGAGACTAAAGCAGTTGAGGACATAATGAAAAAATTAGTCAGCGAAATGAGTGGTCGATGCTTAATCTGGGTTCTTCCTTCAATTTCCCAAGCCTCTTTTTTTAATAAAATAGTAGCTATGAAAAAAGGAAAAATAATAAAATCTGGGAGTTATGAGGAAGTGAATTCTGGTGATGGTTTAGCAAAACTAATTGAAGATAAGAATACATAAGGAGATATTTTGTGAGTCTTAATGATGAAGTAGAATTACTTAGACAAGTTCCAATATTTGCTAATATAGAACCTGCTAAGTTAAAATTGTTAGCTTTCACAAGTGAAAGATTAACATTTCGCAAAGGTCTTGATTTGTGTGTTCAAGGTGACCCTGGTGATGCAGCTTTCATAATTATTGAAGGTGAAGCAGATATCATTATTCAAATGGAAAATGGAGAGTCTAAAACTGTTAATAAAATAGGTAGACATCAAATAGTAGGTGAAATTGCTATTTTGTGCGATGTCCCCAGAACAGCTACTGTAAGAGCTTCTTCAGATGTTATAGTTTTAAGAATTTCTAAAGATTTATTTTTTAGACTTGTAGGTGAGTTTCCACAAATGGCAGTTCAAATTTTAAGAGAGCTAGCGGCAAGACTCGAAAATACTACTGCTCAATTAGCGAAAGCTCTTGGCAACAATTAGTTTGGTTTTATAATGAGTCGACTTGACTCAGCAATACGTCGTCTAAAATCACAAAAATTGTGTTTGGAATTTGCTTTCTCTAAACTAGAAGAAATTCCTGGAGTAATTTTCGAAATTGGTTTAGGAAATGGAAGAACATATGACCATTTGAGGGAGTTATTTTATGAGAGAAAGATTTATGTTTTTGAGAAAAATGTAAAAGCACATCCAGATTGTATTCCCCCAGATGATTTTTTGTTGATAGGTGATTTTAAAAAAACTTTAATTGGGATTAAAGAAAGAATCATTGAGCCTATTATACTTATTCATTTTGATATAGGTTCAGGAAACATTGTTGAAAGCTCTGAAAGGGCATCCTCTTTATCATTTCTTTTAAAAGATTTAATTGATAAGAAAGGATTAATTATTGGAGATCAGCCTTTAGATAAGAAATATTTTTTTGAAATGCCAACTCCAAAAAGTATCGAATATAGAAGATATTTTATATATAAATTAATCTAAGATTTTAATTCAAGTATAATTGGAACATGGTCTGATGGTTTTTTATGTTTACGTGCTTTATTTAAAATTTTTATATTTTTAATTTTTTTGCTAAGTGATTTTTCAATCCAAACATGATCTAGTCTTCTGCCTTTGTTTGCTTTTTCCCAGTTTGAAGATCTATAGCTCCACCAAGTAAAGATTTTTTTATTTTCACCCATTATATATCTAACTGCATCAACCCAATTTAGACTTTTATATAAATAATTGTAATATTCTACTTCAATTGGAGTATGACTTACTACATTTTTAAGTTTTTCATGTGACCAGACATCATCTGGAGCTGGCGCTACGTTCATGTCACCAACAAGAATTAAATTTTTTTGGTTTTTCTTTTTCTTAAACCAGTACGTAACTTTATTATAAAATTTTAATTTTTCCGCAAACTTAAGATTAGTTTTAAGATTAGGTTCCATCCCTCCAGCGGGAAAGTAAAAGTTGTGAATTTCTATACCATTTTTTAATGTAATACTAATGTGACGTTTTTCTTCTTTATTACAAAAATCTTTAATATCTGAGTTTTTTATAGGTAATTTAGAAATTGTTGCTACACCATTATACTGTTTTTGTCCATTTACAGATATATATTTATAGCCATTATCAATAAAAATCTTATTCGGAAATAGATCATTAGAAACTTTAATTTCTTGAAGACACAAAATATCAATATTTTCTTTTAGAAGAATATTAATTACTTGGTCAATTCTGATTCTAATACTATTAATATTCCATGTAGCAATTTTCATTATGTTTTAAAAAATTGAAAAAGTATTTCCAATTATCCCTATTGGTAGTCTTCCATTTTCGAAGAGCTGAAATTTTAATGAAAATGGATGGTCTTGATCAGCACTTGCTGATAAAACTAATGCTGCTTGGTATGATGAAGCAATAGCCATACCAGTTGCTGCATTAACAAAGGATTGATAATAATCAATATTACCAGAGTCTTTGGTGAATTTTTCAAATGCAACTGCCTCTAGTGATTGACCAGCTGTTTGAGATGTTACATGGTTTAAGGCATGGCTTAATTCATCTTCTTGAATATATTTAAGTGATTCAGTAATCAGTGATACTTTAAGTTGTTCTTCTATTTCCCACCAACTAGAATTCCAGTTTGGGTTTTCTGCTATGCCAGCAGCTTCATTCCAATCAGAAACATTTGAAATATTAGAGTTGGGCAAGCCAACAGCTGAAATATATTTTTCGGATAGTTCTATATCATTATCAGATAAAGATTGGTTGACCCTACTAAACCAGTTAATATGTAGAATTTTTTTAGTAAATTTGGCAATTTGTCTAAGTCTAATTATTTGCGTTTCATCATCTATCATTTTTTTATCAAAATTTTATCTATTTTTTTTAATGTTTCTACATGCATTTCCATAAGATTTAAATAGTTCTTTTGAAACACAATCATGATCCAAACTTAATTCAGGGTGCCATTGGACCCCAAGTGTCCAAGAATTAGTATTTATAATACTAATTGCTTCTATTGTTGAGTCTTGAGCTGTAGCTTCTATTTGCAAATTTTTTCCTAATTTATCTATTCCTTGGCCATGTAAAGAGTTAACTTTTATATTATTTTTATTCAGAATTTTATAAATCAAACCATCCTTGTTTATTGTAACATTATGGGAAGGCAAAGTTTGATATTCTAAAGTTTTTGTTCTATCTCTTCTATGGTCAAACTTACCTGGTACTTCATGAAGATAAGAATGAAGGGAGCCTCCAAGAGCTACATTTACTTCTTGAAAGCCTCTACAGATTGCAAAAATAGGGATGCCTATCTTAATTGCTAACTTTATCAATGGTATAGAAGTGCTATCTCTTTTTTCATCATATATATCCTTATCTCTATCAACATTGTTTGAATAGTTATTAGGGTGAATATTTGTAGCTCCGCCACCTAAAAATAATCCATCTAAATTATTTAAAATATCTAGGAAATTTAATTTATTACCCAGAGCAGGAATAATTATAGGGTTACACTCTGATACCTGATTTAATGCAAATAAATTTGATTCTCCAACACTATGCCAATAAATGGAGTCCTTTTCCATAGTTCCAGCTAATATGCCTACAGTAGGTTTATTATACATTTTTTCTTCAACTCTTTTAAATTAAATTGTTTAATTTTAGTCCGGCAAAAAAGTTTTATTTATTTCCTTTATTTTTTCAGTATAATTAAATTTAAATTTTTTCTCATCAAAAATTACATTTGTATTAATTTCATCAAGAGAAATTTTTGTTTTATATCCCTGAGAATCTTCAATAATCCATTGTTTTAAAATTAATGGATTTCTTTCAAATAAAATTGTTAGGTCACCTTGCAGAAGGTTTTTATTATCTTTTATTGTCAAGGTAATTACGTTTCCCTCAAGCTGTATGTTTTTGATAACTATTTCATTTTCTTTAAAAGAAAAATTTTTATCAACTAAAAATTTAATTGGAATTTTATTTATATGCATTCTATTTATTTGCTCAAGTTCTTTATCATAAAAAATTACATATTGACCATCACTAACAATTAATATTGATGTAGGTTTATTATATTCAAACCGAATTCTTCCAGGTTTATCTATCATTAAGATCCCACTTTTGTAATTGCCATTTTCATCAAGTTGAATAAATTTTGCTTGCAAAGTATCAATACTATTTAAGTAATATTCAATTTCATTAATTAATTGATCAGAATTTTTTGAAAAGCTGCTTGTAGTGAAAATCAAAAAGAATATAAACAATAAAGTTCTAAGAATTAGGTTATTAAATATATATATATTTTTACTAATCATTATTAATTGTTCTTGCAAGAATCTCTCTTTTTCCTACTCGGTTAGGTTTTGAAATAATTCCTTCTTTTTCCATCCTTTCAATAATTCTTGCAGCCCTATTATATCCAATTTGAAAATGTCTTTGTATAAAACTAGTTGAAACTCTTCCTTCGCGACAAATTAAATCAGTTGCTTTATTAAAAATTTCTTCATCTTTATCACTACTATCACTTGTTGAGTAATTGTAACTACTATTCTGATTATTTTCATCTATATCTTCAGTAATTTCGTCAATATATGTTGGGGTTTCCTGTCTCCTTAAAAAATCCACAATTTTTTCAACTTCATTATCACTTACAAAAGGCCCATGTACTCTTCTTAGTTTGCCGCCAGATTGCATAAATAACATATCTCCTGACCCTAATAGTGATTCAGCTCCTGGTTCTCCAAGTATTGTTCGACTATCAATTTTAGATGTAACCTGAAAACTAATTCTAGTTGGAAAATTTGCTTTTATAGTACCTGTAATTACATCAACTGATGGTCTCTGTGTTGCCATAATTAAATGTATACCTGCTGCTCTAGCCATTTGGGCTAATCTTTGAACGGATGCTTCTATATCTTTTCCTGCTATGAGCATTAGATCGGCCATTTCATCTACTACAACCACAATGTAAGGCATTGGTTTCAAATCGAGTATTTGATCTTCAAAAATTGGTTTGCCTGTTTCTTCATCAAAGCCTGTTTGGACAGTTCTTGTAAGAGTTTCGTTGTTTTTTAGAGCTTGGTTAAGCCTCTGGTTATAGCCTGCTATATTCCTAACCCCTAAATGGGACATAGAATTATATCTTTTCTCCATTTCTCTCACAGTCCATTTAAGTGCTATAACTGCCTTTCCAGGTTCTGTTACTACAGGAGCAAGAAGGTGAGGTATATTGTCATAAACTGAAAGCTCCAACATTTTGGGATCAATTAGTATTAGTTTGCATTGTTCGGGGCTTAGTCTATACAAAATAGATAATATCATGGAATTTACTGCAACAGATTTTCCTGACCCAGTTGTACCAGCAACAAGTAGATGAGGCATTCTTGTAAGATCTGCAAAGATTGGCTCACCTCCAATATCTTTTCCAAGAGCTAGTGTCAATTTTCCCCCAGAGCTTTCGAAGTCCTTTGAAGATAGTAACTCTCTTAAATATACAGTTTCTCTAATAGAATTTGGCAGTTCAATTCCTATTGCATTTTGTCCAGGAATAACTGCTACTCGAGCAGAAATAGCACTCATAGACCTTGCTATGTCATCAGCAAGACTTATTACTCTTGATGCTTTAATTCCTCTTGCAGGCTCCAATTCATAGAGTGTTACTACTGGACCTGGCCGTACTTTAGTTATTTCTCCACTAATACCGAAATCACTAAGCACACTTTCTAACATTCTAGCATTTTGTTCTAATGCTTCCTCGCTTATGGTTCTCTTCTTAATTGTATCAAGAGATAACAAATGAAGAGGTGGTAACTCTAATATACTTTTATCAAGACCTAACTTAGTTTGTGCTTCTATTTCTTCTCTTCTTCCTTTTTTAAGTTCTTTATTTTTTTGAGAAACTCGCCCCTTCTTATTATTATTTTCGTAGCTTAATGAAGCTGTGTTTTCTTTATTTCTTATATCACCTAAAGTAGGCTCTATCTTTTTTTTCATTTCTTCTGGTTTATTAAATATATTTCTTTTATAAAAATCTAGGAATTTAATACCTAAAACTTTAAATTTATTAACATTTAACTTAAGATTAGATACTTCAGAAGTATCTTTTTTTTCTTTTGGTTTTAAAGCAAGCTTCTCTCCAGTTCTGGAGAACCATAATACTATGTTAAAAATTTTTTTTAATAATAACTGAAAAAATTTACCAATCTTTTTCCATTCATTAGAGCTAAGACTTAAAGAATAAATAAAACTTAAAAACCCAATAATAAATAAAAGAATATTAATCAAATAAACAAAATTAATATTCGGTGAAATAAGGCTGATACTATACTTATAAATCAATTCTCCAATTAAACCACTTAAGTTTATGAGAAAAAATTTATTAAAATTATTCAGAATAATTTCGTTAATAAGTGAAAATATTACCAAAGTAATTATTAGAAAAAATATTTTAAGCCATAAGGTTTTTATACCTTTGTGTGAAATCAATTTCCATGACCAACTTAATAATATTGGAATAAGAAGGTATATCGAAATTCCAAAGATTTGAAATGATATATCAGCTGTTATAGCACCAGGCATACCAAACCAGTTTGAAACTGCTGAGTCCGATAAATTATTTAAACTTGGATCACTCTCAGAGGAAGAGATAAAAGAAATAAAAAGAAATAATGACAAAACAATTAAGATTATAGAAACTACTTCAGCAGCTCTCTTTTTAAAAAAATTTGTAGCACCCTGAGGTAAGAATGATATATCTCTATTAGTATTTGTCATAAAAATAATTTTTATAGCTCATGAACCCTAATAAGAAAAACAAATTTTTGATATAAAATAAACAAAATATATAATAAATCTCAAATCTTAAAAAAGAATAATTTAAACTTAGCCTTGAATAGGTTAACTAACAAGATTGATTTTTTCAAAATATAATTTAATTAATGTAAAGATAGAAAATATTGCTGAAAAAACTTAAAAATTCAATTTTTATAAGTTTGTGTGGATAATTTATTTTTAGCTAGATAAATATCTCTTTTTTATGTATTTTTGGGTTTTTGAAGAGTGTAAATTATTAATAGTATCAGAAACTTTACCTCAATTTAATTTTTCAATTTATTTAATCAGATTAGTGGCAAAATTAAATTTAAATTGAATAAAATAAATTATAGTTTAAATTTGTAAAAAAATAGCTAAATCAAAGATAATTCAAGTTCATTAGGTTTAATTATGGTAGAAAAGTTAGATGCAGACATAACGGTTATTGGGGCTGGATTAGTAGGAAGTCTCTTTGCAAATTTTGCAGCTGATGCAGGCTTCAAAGTTATAATTGTAGATAAATCAAGCCATCAGGATTTTATTAAAACCAATTTTGATGGAAGAGCAAGTGCGATTTCTTTTGGAAACAAACAACTATTGGAAGTTAACAATTTATGGAAAAGTATTAGCAAGCATGCGCAACCGATATTAGAAATTAGAGTTTCAGAAGAAAATTCTAACTCCTTCTTGCATTTTAATCATTCTGATATAGGCCCAGATCCTCTTGGATATATGGTTGAAAATAGATATTTAAGGAAAGCATTTTTTGAAAGTATTAATAAAAAGGAAAATATCCAACTTTTAGATGAACATGAGATTACAGATTTATCCACCTCAAATGGTAAAGGTGAGTGTTTTCTAAGTAAGTCTAAAATAATTGAATCAAATCTTATAGTCGCAGCTGATGGAATAAAATCTAAAGTAACAGAAAAATTGAATATCGATTTCGTCGAGAAAGATTATCAGCAGACGGCTATAGTTACAACAGTGAAGCATGAGAAGTTACATAATGGAATAGCGCACGAAAGATTTCGAACCCCTGGTCCTTTTGCAATTTTACCTTTAAAAGGTAATTTTTCATCATTAGTCTGGGTAGAAAGTAATCCCACTGCTGAGAGTTTATTAAATTTAGATAGTAAAAATTTTAATTTAGAATTAGAGAAAAGGTTTGGTAAATTTTTAGGAAAAGTTGAGTCAATTCCACCAAAATGGAAATATAAACTTAAACTATCCCATGCAAAGCAATATTATCAACAAAGACTAGTACTCATTGGTGATGCTGCCCATGCTACTCATCCATTAGCAGGTCAAAATTTTAATTCATCTATTCAAGATATCTCTTCATTAGTCTATATGCTGAAAAAGAAATCTATTTTAGGTTTAGATATTGGTACAATAGAAATATTAAGAAAATATGATAATATAAGAAGGCCAAGTAATGACAGGCTTATAGCAATGACAACTTTTTTAAATTCTCTCTTTTCAACAAATGATCCTATTAAAAAATTTTCTAGAAGATTTGGTATAGGTTTTGTTCAAAACTCGCGAATTGCTAAAAATTTTTTTATGAATTATGCTGGTAGCAAACAAA
>MDSW01161309.1_pt1 | contig 11278 bp, 10 predicted proteins | sample 811171 | NCBI WGS metagenome assembly MDSW01 (sample SAMN05326641, study PRJNA326480) | marine metagenome | isolation source: seawater | place: Atlantic Ocean: North West | collected 2012
CGTAAATTTTAATATGTTTTATTTGGTATTGATAGGTTGATTATTTCATGATTTTTATGTTTTTTTAGAGATAATACTTTATTATGGTTAATTATTATTTAATAATAATAATGAACTTAGATAAGTTAGATATAAATATAACTCAAAATACGGAGCAATATGGAAAGGCGACTTATACATTTATATTTGAATTTTATGGAATAATAATGGCAAATTTTTTAGTAATATTTGTTCCTAAGATGTGTGGAGAAGAGATATGTACTATACATGATAATATACATTATCAAAATATATTACATAGTATAGGATTATATCATAATATAGTAAGTTTTATTTTGATATTATATTTTTATTATATAGAATTTAGTAGAGAAAGATGGTGTATAAAAAATTTAGATGTAGATGATTTTAAATCGTTAGTATATTTGGATGATGAAATAGAGAAATATCCGATATTAAAACGAGATATTAAGCAAATAAATAAGCGATATTTTAATGTATTAGTAATATGTAGTATAAATCAAATAGTAAATATAATTATAAGTATTCCAGATATATATAAGAATAATATAGGATGGGCTACAATAACACCGTTTATTAGTTATGTAATAGTTATAGGAAATAAGTTATATAATTCATATGATATATCATATAAATCATTGCATCAAGAACGAGTATTAAGTGCGTATATTACAGATCCAATTACATTTAATATAGTTGAATCTGATAAATTGGATGAGTTAGAAAAATTAAGGACATCAAAAATATCAAATATATCTACAATAGTAGAATTATAGTATATTATTAGTATATTATTATAGTATATATGGTATATTATTTTACACGTAAAAAACGAAACAAGAAATGTAAAAAAAAACACGATTCTTGTAAAAATAGATGTAGATCTCCTTGTAGATTAAATAATAAAAAATATAAAAATTTACATAAACAATGTTTAGGAAAGGCAAAAGAAATGATGCATAAAAAAAACAATATAAGAGTTTTATTAGATTTACCAGAAATAAATGATTTGATTCCAGAATTAGGAGTTAATGTAGAAGATTCAGGAGGCAATATAAAAACTAGAATAACGAAATATAATTATATAATACAATTAACATATTCAAAAAAAACTTCACAATTGGATATTCGTAATATTATTCAATATTGTTTACAACGCGGCAAAGAATTTGGATTTTTAAATGGACGAGAATATACGACTAAATTAAATAAAATTATAACTAATAATAAACATTATAGTAAAACTAAAAATAATGTATTAATATATTTAACTACGACAGATATAGATGGTACCAATAAATATAATAATGTAGAACATATTAAAAAAGGTGTAATAACTGAATTAAGACAATGTATAAAAAATACAAAATATAAATTAAAAAATATAGTTATTCATAATAAATAATACACATGAGAGAATATTATATATCAATATATTTTTTATATTAATATATTTTTTATATTATTAAGGGATTTTGTAAATTATAATATTTATATATATTATAAAATGCCTCGGAAACATACATCGAAATATAAGCGTCGTAGTAATCGGAATGTGCGTAGATTAAAGAACCATACAAATAGACATCGTAGACGATATCGTAATAAATCGCGTAAAGTAGCGAAAGCAGGTTTTTTTGGACCATTTAAACGATATAATGCAAAATTAAATAGAAGGTCCAGACGTTCAAATCAATTAAAAACAGCAGATAGAGAAAAGAGAAAAAGATTTATAAGACAAACCTTAGATGATTATTTAATACAATTTATTAGACCAAATACAACAAAGTTTGATATAATGAATTTATCAAAAGCAAATAGAAATAAAGTGCGTCGTTTTACAAAAAATCACGAAACGATTTCAAATCAAATAACTAAAATGTATCAAGTATGGTTAAAAACATCTAGAACTATCCCACAGCATTTAAACAAACGAGATAAACACGAGTTTTATATGGTTATAAATAGATTACATAAAGAACCTGATGATAATGCAATTAGAACTCGTTTAAATCATTTTTTTGTGCGAAGAACTGGTCTTCCAGGAAAAGCATCATATATGAGATTATTAGAAGCTATTAAACGAAAAGAAATTTTACAAAATAAACTTGTTAAAGGAATCCATAATATATTTGATTATGGTGATAAATCTGTATTAAGAGAATATAGAACATTAGTAAAACAAACAATGGCTCGTTCAAAGTCTCGTTCAAAGTCTCGATCAAAGTCAAAGTCTAAATCAAAGTCTCGCTCTCGTTCTCGCTCTCGTTCTGGGTCTCCTATAAATCGTCTTTCTCATCGTGTATCAGAATTAAATTCTAATAAAGAATTAACTAATTTAATAGAAAGTCTATCAAAAAATCCAGGATTTAATTAAAAATTGCAACTTAATATATTGTTAAATGATTTTGATAACATTTATATAATGTATTATTATATTAAAACGATATATAAATATATTAAAACAATATATATATATAAAACGTCAGAAATTAATATACAACAAGTTGCAGAAGCATTAGAGAATGATCCAGATATAGATAAATATGAGACTTTTCAGAATATTAATAATGTAAAAAGGTTAGTAATAGATGATTTAGAGTTAGATAGTAAAGACGCGATAAAATATTTAGAAACGTTAAAACATTATAAATATATAGATGAATTACCGGAGTTACAATGTGGTTGCTACATTAGATGGATAAATTTAAATAATAATAAAAAAAAATTAACAAATGGTGGTATAGTAGTAGATATAAAAATAGGGGATTCTGATATAATTATAGTATGTAAAAATAATTTCAACAAAATATTTCAAATAAATATGTCACAATGTTGTATATTTCAAAAATTAACTAATTCAGAATTAATTATATTAATAGCAAAAGATTTTGTAAATAAAAAATAATATGTATTATATATAGTACTAGTATGGTTTTAAAAAAAAAAACAACAAGAAAAAAACATAATACAAAATATAATGTAAAAAATAAAAACAAACCATTATATAAGAAAAACACTAGAAAGATAACTTATAAAAAATCTAGAAAGAGAGTTAATAAGAAGACTAATAAAGCAAATATAGTTTCTATATCTGATCCAAAAAAAATAGTAGTATTTGATTTAGATGAGACATTAGGTCATTTTGAGGATTTAAGTATATTTTGGGATTTAATAAATCAAGTAGTAGGTAAACATACTGAACGTGATTTTATAGATATATTAGATTTAAATAAAAATTTAATTAGACCAGGAATATTAAAAGTATTAAATTATGTAAAAGAAAAGAGAAATAAACATCAATGTGCAAAAGTTGTATTGTATACTAATAATAATGGACCATTAAAATGGGCTACTTTAATTCTTAAATATTTTGAAAATAAATGTGGAATAAAGTTTGATAAAATAATAGGAGGATATCAAGTAAATAATATTAGAAACGGTGGTTGCCGAACAAGTTATTTAAAATCTGAAAAAGATTTACTTCGTTGTACTAATATGCCGGTTGGTACCCAAATATGTTTTATAGATGATAAAAATCATATGTATATGCAAAGCAATAATATTTATAATATAACAGTAGATCCATATGTATATGTGATTTTATATAAAGAAATGGCATCTAAATATTATGATAAGTTTAAAAAACGATTAAAAAAATATACTAAAACAGAATTTATAAATAATATACTACGATATACATATAGATATAATAGGGAGGTTCCTAGTTATCAAACGAAACACAATAGTAAAATGATGCATTTAAATATAAAGAGTTTTTTTAGTAATTTATAAATACGAGAAAATAATAGGAATAATAAAAACAAAAGATAATAGATATCTATATAAATAAGTATAAAGACTACTAATAATAATTTAACATATTATGATTTTTAAATTATTATTATTATTTTCTACTTATGCTGATAATATTGTATCCGATAAAATATTTAGATGGCCATTAGATAATCAACAAAGTTGTTCAATAATTAAAGATTTATCATCTAAATATAAAAATAAAATATATCATTCTTGTTTAGAACCAGATAATGATGTACATGATAAAAAATTAAATAAAGTAGATACTTCATTTAATGAATTTATAGTTGTGTTTAATACATTAAACAATTCAGTATTTATAGAGAAAGATAAAGTAGTATCTACTTTAACAAATAAATCTATTCATTCATCAACTCATAATCAATATGCAGAAATTACAAGTACTTATACAAATTGTTTTCAAGGATTTTCTGCATATTTAAGTCCAGAAGCATTACAATTAGTGTTGCAAAATCCATTTGTTGAAAATGTTGAACAAAACCAACATGTATTTGCATTAAGTATTCAACGTAATCCTATATGGAATTTAGATAGAATAGATCAAATAACAGATAGATTAGATTCTTTATATGATACTGGTGGATTAGATGGTAAAAATACACATATATATATATTAGATACTGGTATTAATCAACATTCTGAATTTACTGGTAGATTAGGCATTGGTAAAAATTTTGTTAATGATGGACGTGGTTGGGGAGACTGTAACGGACATGGTACTCATTGTGCGGGTACCGCTGCTGGTACAAAGTGGGGGGTTGCAAAACAAGCAACTCTACATGCAGTTAGAGTATTAGATTGTTCTGGAAGTGGTTCATGGAGTACTATATTAAATGGTATTGAATGGGTTATAGAACAATTACGAGTACATCCTGGTAGAATAGTTGCATCGATGAGTTTAGGTGGTCCTAAATCAAGTGCTATTAATAGTGCGGTAGATAATGCAGTATCACGCGGAGTTATAATGGCTGTTGCTGCTGGTAATGAAAATCAAGATGCTTGCCGTAGTTCGCCTGCTAGTTCTAAATTAGCAATAACAGTAGCATCATCAACAGTAAATGATAGACGATCTAGTTTTAGTAACTATGGTTCTTGTGTCGATATTTTTGCACCAGGAAGTAATATAAAATCAGCTAGTTATACCAGTCGTACCGGTTCAAGTATTTTATCTGGAACTTCGATGGCATGCCCGCATATTGCAGGTGCTGCTGCATTATTTTTACAAAAATTAAATTATAGAGCAACTCCTTCACAAATATCACAAATATTACAGAATACTGCTAGTAAAAATGTCATTTTTGATTCAAAAGGAACAAATTTATTATTACGAACTCCAAATGATGGCGAAGCACCCCGTCCAGACCCTGTTCCGGATAAATGTATTACAATAGGTGGTCCACGACCACAACAGGAATGTGTATTTCCTTTTATATTACAAGGTCAATTATTTACAGAATGTACTACTGAATTTGATTCTAACAATAGATTATGGTGTTCTACTGAAACAGATAGAAACAATAGACATGTAAGTGGGGAATGGGGATATTGTAGTGAATCTTGTAATGATAATAATGATAATTTACAACCTAGGCCTACTTTGCGACCTACTTTGCGACCTACGTTGCGACCTACTTTGCGACCGACATTACGACCTACTTTGCGGCCTACTTTGCGACCTACTTTTCCACAAGATACAATATGCAGAACTATCGGAGGACCTGTTCCTAATAGTTTATGTGAATTTCCTTTTATATTTAATGGAATACAGTATAATGAGTGTACTAGGGATGCAGATCCTGATAATAAATTATGGTGTTCTACTGAAACAGATATTAATAATAGACATGTTAGAGGTAAATGGGGATATTGTAGATGCCAACAAATAAATCCTACTTTATCTCCTACTTTTCCTATTAGACAACCAACAAGATTGCCTTCTAATAGACCTAGTAGAGCACCTGTGTTTGTGCCTGTACCAGTACCAGTGCCTGTACCAGTACCAGGAATACCATCACCGGCAGGTCCTTGTGAAATATTTGAAAAGATAAATGAATTGCGTAAAAAAAATAATATTGCACCATTAGTATTTGATAGTCGTTTACAAGATGCTGCGATTAAACACGCGGCGGATATGGCGCAACGTAAATATTTCTCACATATTTCACCAGATGGAGAAAATGTAGACGATAGAGTAATTAGAGAAGGATATGAGTGGCGAATAGTAGCTGAAAATATAGCAGCTGGATATGATAATGCAGAGGATTTAGTAAATGGATGGGAGTCAAGTCCAGGGCATTTTAAAAATATATTGTGTGATTCTTGTAAAAATACTGGAATTGCAGGATACTATGATAATAATTCACCATGGAAGTATTATTACGTACAAGTATTTGCAACTACTAATCAAAATATTATACCACCTGCATTTAATTGTGATCCAAATTTACCTAAACCATCTCCACCATTACCCCAACCGGATTGTATAACTAATTCTGGTCCATCATCTGGTAAAAAATGTATATTTCCATTTATTTATAGAGGCGATACATATACTAAATGTATTAGGATAAACGGACAATCAGATAGGTCTTGGTGTTCTACAAAAGTAGATAGTAATAATCGTCATATAGGAGGAGAAGGTAATTGGGGATATTGTAATGATAATTGTGAGACTACTATTTTTAGTTGTTTACCGTGGGAGTTATGGTGTAAAGATAATAAAAATACTATTTTAGGAGATCCATATTTACCAGTACACATTAAAATACCATCATTAATGATGACTGATATACCACATATAGAAGAAGATTATATACATAATAATGACGATAATAATGATAACAGAAATATCAATAATAATGATGATAAAGACACAAACACGATTAATATAGGGAATATCTCTAAAAAAGAATCATCCTCGTTTAATTATTTATGGTTAATTTTAATTATTGGATTAGCTATAATAATAACTATATGTGGATATGGTATTCATAGAAAATATTGGAATGCAGACAAATGTACGACTCCAATTGTATCATCAGAAACAACCGCGCAATTATAAATAATAATTATATATTGCTTAAAGTATATTTAATTAATAAAAATATAAAATGTATATTTTTAAACTATTGTTACTATATTTAACGCCTATTTTTGCTAATCAGAAATGTTTTGTAAAATTATCAGGCAGGTTTGTTGATCATATGACTGAACTACCTTGTAAAAATATAGTATCAAGACCTAGAAAAGAGATATTATCTAAAATATGCATTTGTATAAATGGTAGATGGAAGCCAGTAGGGGGTATAGATATACCTAAAATACCATTAGATGTAGTAACACCAAGTGGTGATGTAAAACCGGCATTTTTTGGAAATATTATAGGACATGCGCAGTTGTTATGTAATGTAGTAAAGGCGATTGATTGTTGGCAAACAAATCCGAATATACCAAAAATTCCTGGTTTATTAAATAAACAATTAATAAATATAGTAAATAATACAAATTTTATAAAATCCAGTAATGAGAATATGATAATAGTAAATGCTCCAAATAATGATGATTTTTTAGTACATCAAAAAGGATTATTAGATATTGTTAAAACGGTATGTAGATTAATAGATGATAGTAGTGAGATATTACCCGAGATTTTACCTGGATTAATAGATGATGAAAATCAGCCACATCAAGGATTTAAATGGGTATTGCCTAATATAATAGAAAAATTAAAAAAGGGTGTAGAGGGTATTATAGATTTAATAGATATAATAGGATTTTTTGATATATTTCAATATATAAGTAAAGCAGAAAATCCTAGTAGATTAGAATTACATAGTTTAGATAGATAATAACATAGTTTAGATAGATAATAATATATATTATATATATTATAGTTTTATGAACGATAATATATCTAATATGGCTAATATATCTAATTCTAAATCAAATAATAATAATGGTTCTAGAATGTATGGAGTAATAGATGGGATATCTTATTGTAATATTAAAAAAGATAATGAATTAAATGTACGTATTGCTGATAGAAATATCCCATCAGAAGCATTACAGCCACAATATAGTATGAGACCGGTATCTACAAAATATGCACATTTACCAATAGTAGATAGAAGAGTAAAACCTGATGTTGCAAAACACCATTATGAACCATATAGTGTGTCTACTATATTTAATCCAGGAACTGCACAAGCACCTTGGAGTGGATTTGCTACAAATATAGATGTATATTCATTATTAAGGAATCAGTTTTTTGCAATACAGGATTGTCCACAAGCAAAATATATACCAGGAACAAATAGTGATTTGTATAAATCGTATTTACCATCTAAATATGTAGAGCAACCATTTCCAGAGTTATTTAAAGAGCCTAAATTAGGACTATTTAATCCAAATAATTGTAATTTACCACAGCATTTGTTTAATACAGATACTCGAAATGAACGTCAAAATTTAAAATAAAGATAATAATAAGATTATAGATATATTAATAAGATTAGAGATATATTAATAAGATTATAGATATAGTTACATGTATATTATTAAGTAATAATATATTAAGGTTAATTATGGATAAACATCAGAAAGATTTAGATAATATAACTTTACAATTTTTTGCAAATTCATTATATAATGTTGATTTAGAGAAAACAGATTGTAATTTCTCTTTACAAGAAAAAAAATTTTATAAAAAACGAATAATTCTATTAACAAAACAAATGCTTAAAGAAAAATATCCAACAAAATCTTTGCAAAATATTCATACAAATTATATAAATGAAATTATTGATTATATTAAACAAACAGATACGAATGATATATTACAAGAGAATTATAAAAGTATAGATACAAATAAAGATACAAATAAAGATAAAGATATTGATACTAATAATAGAAATAATATAAATAAAGATACTACCCAATGTAATGATATTGATATAACAAAAACTACTGTATCTATGTTTAAAAAAAACAAAAGAGATAAAAATAAAATAGTAACATTAGATAATTTTGTTAAACATACGTCTAAAAAATCAGATCCAGATTTAAAAAATATACCTAGAATTAGAAATATTAATATTAAAACAGATGCGCATAAAATAAAAGGTCTTGCTAAGAAAAAATAAGTATTATAATATAATAATTATAATATAATAATATATAATATTATTATGTTTAATGTAAATGAACTAGGATATTCACTATTATTAATTATAGTATTTATAATTATTATTTATATTTTAGTAAAAATAGTATATTGGATATATGAATCATTAAATCCATTAACATATTTAACTAGTGCTAAAAAATCACAAGTTGTTGCTAGCGATAGTTTAGGGCAAAGTAGTAATTTTACATATTCAGTATGGGTTTATATAAATGATTGGACTTATCGACTTAAACAACAAAAAATATTATTTGTACGTAATAACAATATAAAAGTATATTTTAGTGCATATAATAATGATCTTAATGTAGAAGTCGGTAGTAAAGTATCCGGTGGCACAAATTCAGGGTCTACCCCTAGCTCAGTATCTGGAAATAATGGAACCAGTTCTATGTTTGGAACTAGTATAGGTAGTGGAACTAGTTTAGGTAGTGGTGGTAGTGGAACTAGTTTAGGTAGTGGTGGAGCTGATGGTAATGTTACAGCTAGTAATATGTCAACTTTTTTAAATGCATTCCAACTAGATAATGTAAATACGCCTTCTGTATCTAATTCAGTATCCGCTGCCCTAAATACCCTAAATAATGTAAAAACTGCTAATACTGGTGGTATTATGGATATATTTGGTGGCGGTGACTATAATGAACCATTTATACCAGGAAGATCAGTTTTAAGAGAAGGAGCATCAGGTAGTAATCCTGGAACTACTGCTCAACCTACTTCGGAACTTATAAAGATTCAATCGGAAAAGAATCAATTATTGATAGGTCAACTTATAACAGACTTATGTAATCAGGCGTGTACTTCTGATAATAAAAATACTTACTGTCATTTTACTACTTGTAAACACATTAAACAACAAATGGATTCAATAATTACAGAAAATACAAAAGATTTGCAATCTAGAATTAATAATATAAAACCCCTAATAAAAGATTTACCTCAAACAGAAGCTCAGACATTATTAACTTGTTTACCTCAATTATTTGTAATATTTAATAGTATGGCTGGACCATCCCCTGCTACTTCTTTGTCTACATTAACACCAAAATGTCAAAGTATTTTAAAAAACACGTTACAAACAAGTGGATTAAGTCATATGCTTAATACTACAAAACCAGATAATCAATTAAGTACTGCTATTGTTAAAAATATTCCATTACAATCATGGGTAAATGTAGTAATTAGTGTGTATGGTAAAACATTAGATATATATATTAATGGTAGGTTAGCTACATCATATATATTAGATAATATTGTAGATCTCTCAAAAAGTAAAAATAATTCAGTATCAATTACTCCAAAAGGAGGATTTGATGGGTGGACCTCTAAATTTCAATATTGGGATAGTGCAACAAATGCAGATCAAGCATATAATATTTATATGAGTGGAGGAGGAACTGGAACATCTGATTTTGAGATGTCTAGCTATAAAATAAAGGTAAGTTTTTTGGATGATAACCGGGAAGAAGCTTCTTTTAACTTTTAATATTAAATAATAATAAATATTAATTGTAGATTTAATCTGGGTTAAATAGGTTATATATATTAGCGTCTATGTATTTATTGGAATCATAGTATCTATTTATATATTAAAAAATATTTTACGGAAATTGCTCATAATATTGTCTGGTATTTTTACAGTATTAAAATAACTGATTGGTTTTATATTTTGTAATAATTGAGTTATAAAATATATAGTATATATTCCACATTCTCCATCTTTATTTTGATGACTTAATGGATGATTTTGCATAAATTTCAGATTAATATTTAGTGATTTTGCTTGATCTATTATTCTATCTACTAAAACCTTTATTTCATGAGGTATTTCGATACCATTACTATCAAAATAAGATATATATGGTTGTGTTTTATTATATATATCTAGATATAAAGCTATCCAATGCGTACCATCTTTATCATGTGCATCTGTATTAAATATAAATCCAAATTTTGTTTTTCCTTTTTTTATTGATTTTGCTAAATCAAAATTATGAATTTCATCCCATACGTATCCCTCATCTAATTTTTTATCAAAATCAATAGGTGTTGGACCTAAAAACATAAAGTTTTTAAAACTATTTTCATATTGTTTCATTACTGCACTAATATCTACACTGGATAACCATTCTCTTGGGTTTTTAGTCCAACTTTTAGGAACATCCGGGGCAAATATTTTATTCATTAAATTACGAGGTAATTTTTTTTTTATAAATTTTTGTCTTAACCAAC
>MDSW01095045.1_pt1 | contig 11277 bp, 9 predicted proteins | sample 811171 | NCBI WGS metagenome assembly MDSW01 (sample SAMN05326641, study PRJNA326480) | marine metagenome | isolation source: seawater | place: Atlantic Ocean: North West | collected 2012
ATAGTATTTTTTATCATTTCTAATTTCAGGATAACCGATAATTTTTTTTGAGGAAAAAAAATCTACATATTGCTGGTATAATGATTTTTGTTTTTTTTTTTTATTTTCGAAATCTTTAAACTTTTCAATTAATATGCCTGCCTGTAAAGATCCTAATCTTGAATTTATTCCAACTAATTTGCTATTGTTATAATTAATTTGGCCATGATTTCTAAGTTTAATTAATTTGTTATAGTATTTTTTTTTATTTGTAAATATTGCCCCTCCATCACCAAAACAACCTAAATTTTTGCTAGGGAAAAAACTTGTACAAGTAATGTCTGCAATATTACAAGCATTTATCTTTCCAAGATATGACCCAAAATTTTGTGCAGCATCTTCTATTAATATAATATTTTTTTTTTTACATATTTTTTTGATTTTCTTTAGGTCTACGGTTCTTCCAAATAAAGATGTTGAAATTAAAACTTTTGTTTTTTTATCAATAATTTTATTTAAATTTTTAACCTCTAAATTAAATGTTTTTAAATCAGTATCCAAAAAAACTGGCTTTAACTCCAGTAATAAAACGACTTCTAAGACTGATAGCCAACTAAAGCTAGGGATAATGACTTCATCATTCTTCTTTAAATTTAAACTCATTAATGACAATAATAATGCGTCTGTTCCAGAACCTACTGTTATGGAATATTTTGATCCTGTATAAGCGGATAATTTGTTCTCAAATTTTTGAACACTTTTTCCAAATATAAAGTTATTTTCTTTAATATTATTTTTTATTTCAGTTAAAATTTTTTTGTATAAATTTTTATTATAAACATCTAAATCATTAAACATTATTGATTGGTTATATTGATTTTAACTTAAAATTACAATTTTCGCACTTTGCAAAATTATAAGGTTTTTTGAAAACTTTTATTTTACAATTACATATCTTTCCTATTTCATAAGCAGGATTTCCTACTGCAATTGTATTTCTATTAATATCTTTGGTAATTACTGCGCCTGCACCAATAAATGCATTTTCATTTATAGTAATACCGCAGACAATTGTACTATTAGCTCCTAATGTAACTCCTTTTTTAATAATTGTTTCAGAATAATTTTTTTTTTCAGTTTTAAAACGAGATTGAGGAAATTTAACATTCGTAAAAACTACTGAAGGACCACAAAATACATCATCATCCAAAAATACTCCCTGATAAACTGAAACATTATTTTGTATTTTAACATTATTTCCAATTTTTACGCTTTCACCAATAAAAACATTCTGTCCAATTGTACAATCTCTACCAATTTCGGTATTTTTTGAAATGTGAGTCCAATGCCATATCTTTGTATTTTCTCCAATAATACAATTTTCGTCTATGATACTTGTTTTATGCTTAAAATAATTCATTTTAATAATGATAAAAATTTAATTATTTTTTCAAATTCTGAAATATGAAAGTTTCCCTTAATTATTTCCTTATAATTTGTCAAATGTAAATCATTAAATTTATCAAAATTATATTTTTTACCATCTAACTTTAAATATCTATCAAAACTATTTTTATAGCTTTTGTTTGAGATCTTGTTTGTTGATAAAAACCATTTAGCTTTTGCATTATTAAAATATATTTCTCCAATAGACTCTAATTTTGTATTTTTCTTTAAATGAAATTTTTTAATACTACCAAAAAACCAAAGTAATATATCAAAAAAATGAATCCCGATATTTACAGCTAAACCACCAGATAATTTGTTATCATTTTTCCAACTTTTAAAATACCAATTTCCTCTGAAAGTATTATAAAATATTTCTACATTAAAAAAATTTTTTTTTTGCTTTTCTATTTTTTTTTTTAAACCAATGATTTTTTTATTCACTCTTAGCTGAAATATACAGTAACATTTTTTATTAAATTTTTTTTCTAAAAAATATATTTGTTTTAAATTATTTTTTTTTAAAATTGGAGGTTTCTCCACTATAATATTTACTTTTGACTCTAAACCTTTAATTATGTGTCTGTAATGAAGATATGTGGGTGAACAAACTACGAGATAGTCTACTTTCTTTTTATTTAAAAATAAAAAAAACTCTTTTTCATTTTTAAAAAATTTTGTTTTAGGATAATAATTATCTATAAAACCAACATTGTCATGTATATCAAATGCTGCAACAAGATTTCCATTTAATTTTTTAATACAATTTAAATGTTTTTTTGCAACGAAACCTGCTATACCGATTATCGCAAAATTTTTCATAATTATAAATGACAATATATATAAATATTCATATATAAATATTCAAATAAAACATGAATTATAAACAAATTTTATTAGAGCTTATTAAAGAAAAAAAGGTAAGAGTAGGTGTAATTGGGTTGGGGTATGTTGGTCTACCTTTGGCAGGTTTCTTTGCAAAAAAAAAATTTAATGTTTTTGGTTTTGATATTGATAAAAAAAAAGTTTCCCAATTAAAAAAAAAACATTCATATATTAAACACATAAAAAATAAGCTTTTAAAATCAATAGATAATTTTTTTTACCCAACCTCAAATTTTAAGCTTATAAGTAAAGTTGATATAATAATTATTTGTTTACCTACACCTCTAGATCGTAATAAAAATCCTGATTTGTCGTTTATCAAAAATACTTTAAATGTAATAAAAAAATACTTGAGAAAAGGTCAGATTATTATTCTTGAAAGTTCAACATATCCAGGTTCAACAAGAGAAATTGTTGTTCCAGTCATTAAAAAGAAAAAATTTGTTATTGGTAAAGAATTTTTTTTAGGCTACTCACCTGAAAGAGAAGATCCAAGTAACAAAAGATACAATATAAGAAATATTCCAAAATTACTAAGTGGGTACTCAAAGACTTGTAAATTAATTACTAAAAATATCTACTCAAAAGTAGTTAACAAAGTAGTTATGATGTCAAGTATTGAAGCAGCAGAATTTACAAAAATTTTTGAAAATACATTTAGAAGTGTAAATATAGCATTAGTAAATGAATTAAAATTATTATCTACAAAAACAAATTTAAATATAAATGAAATAATTAATGCTGCAAATACTAAACCCTTTGGTTTTAAAGCATTTCAGCCAGGCCCTGGTGTTGGAGGACATTGTATTCCTATAGATCCATTTTATCTAAATTGGGTTGCAAAAAAAAATAAAATGAAAATAAATTTTATTGGTCTTGCTGGTAAAATTAATGAGATGATGCCAGAATGGATAATAAGTGAATCTCTTAAATTTAAAAAAATTAAAAAAGCTTTAATTTTAGGTGTTGCTTATAAAAAAAATGTTGATGATATGAGGGAGTCTCCTGCCTTGGATTTTATTAAAATTTTAAGAAAAAAAAAAATTAAAGTTGATTATCATGATCCATACATAAAATTTTTAAAAACCAGAAAGATTAAAAGAGTTATGAAATCAGTAAATATTAATACTTTAGATAGATATGATATTGTTTATCTGGTTACTGATCACGATGCATTTAATTATAATTTAATAAAAAAAAAAGCTAAGCTTATTGTTGATACACGTAATGTGTATAAATTAAAAACTAAAAAAATACTAAAACTTTAATATTTTATAAAAATTTAACATTAAGAAATAAAATTTTTTTTCACTTTTATATTTGTCATGCTTTATCCCTGGTCTTTGAATGTAATCATTTAAAGTCTTTTCATCCCATCCCATCTTTTTTAAAAAATACTCTTTATCACTCTCAAGCATTTCGGTTGATGGGTATGCATTTTCTAAATTTATCTCATCCAAAATATCTTCTCTTTTAATCTGATTTGACATAATAAGTGTGCTGTAATGAAGAATTCTTTTATCTATGCCAAATTTTTTAGGAAGTAAATATCCTTGATAAAATCTAGTAAAAATTGATTCATAATGTTTATATGGATATGGTTTAAAATCATATTTTTGTTTTAATAATTCTATTGCTTCAAATTTATTGTAATTAAAATAATCTAAAAATGAGATCCATTTTATATTTTTTATTAAAATATAAAAAATTAAATCAATTGTTCCAATAATTGGATAAGTTTTTATCTTATTTTTTCCAAATCTATATATGATGTCTAATATATTTTTTTTGTCATATTTAAACCAATTCATATTTGGTGGCATTGCCATGCCTTCACTGGTAATGTTTGTTCCTGCCAATATATGATTTATACTATATTTAGAAGCTTGTTGATAATTCACTGCAAGCATTGCATTATCCATTAATAATTCAACATCAATTACATCAGATTCAAAAAATGAATTCATCATGTTTCGATATTCCCCCCAATTGATTACGTGAGTAAATAAATCAACATTCAATTTTTTAATAAGATTTTCAATATTGTGTTGAGCAAGCTCAGAATTCCATCCATTATCCATATGAACAACTAAAGGTTTAAGACCTAATTCAATTGCTTTATGTAGTGTAAAACAACTATCTACACCTCCTGATAAACCTATTACACAATCATATTCTTTAGTTTTGTTTTTTTTAATTTCATCTACTAAATTATCCAATTTGAAATTATTGTTTTTTAAATTATTTAATTTTTTTTGAAATGCAGTACAGTAGTTGCATATACCTTGGTCATTAAAATATATACCTTCTGCAGAAGTGTTCATTACACATCTATTGCATGTTTTATGAGCGTTCATTAATGATTTCTTTTATTTTATCATTTGGATAGGTTATAAGAACTGCATTGTGCCTACCATGAAAAACAAACATTGAACCTATTGCCAAAGCTTGTGCTCCACAATCGAAAGCCTCTTTTATATCTTTAAAACTGTTTGTTCCACCATTATATATTAAAGGAATATTGATATTTTTAGATAATTTTTTAATTAATTTTTTGTTGGTACCAGTAAGAGTTCCTTCTTTGTCAACATCAGTTACAATTATTTCGCCAACACCAATTTTTTTCACGTCATCCAAGATCTTTTTCAAGTCAATATTATTTAGGAAGGAATTATTTTTATAGTTCCAGAGTTTGTATTTTGAAAAGATATTTTTTTTTATATCAATTGAAACAACTACAGATTGACTTCCAAAGTATTCAATAAGCTCGATTATTAATTTTTTATTTTCTATAAAAGAGCTTTGTAAGCATATTTTTTCAGCACCTAAATTAATTATTTTTTTTGCATCTTCAATTGAATTAATTCCGCCACCATATGTTATAGGTACAAAACATTCAGAAAAAATATTTGATAATAAACTATAATTTATTTTGTTTTTTTTTGTTGCTCCAATATCTAAGATAATTATTTCATCAGCTTCTTTTTCACTAAATATTTTCACAGCATTTATTGGGTCACCAACATACTTTGGATCACGAAAATTTTTTGTTTTTACTAATCCTTCATCAGTTAGCAAAAGGCATGGAATTATTCTTTTTAACAACATTAAAATTTTTAATTATTTTTATAAAAATTTTTAAAAAAGTATTTTCCAAAATTATGACTTTTTTCTGGATGAAATTGAACTCCATAAATTTTTTTATTTTGTACAGCAGATGAAAATTCTATGCCATATTTTGATATTGCAGCAATATTATTTTTACTTTCACACTTTACATAATAAGAATGCGCGAAATAAAATTTCTGTTTTTCTTTATATTTAAAGTATAATTCAGAATCTTTGTTAAAAATTACATTATTCCACCCCATATGTGGAATCTTGAGTTTATTATCTTTAAAATTAAATTTTAATACTTGACCTTTAATTAATTTTAGTCCTTCGCATTCACCCTCTTCACTCTTATCAAAGAGTAGCTGCATTCCGAGGCAAACTCCAAGAAGTCTAGCATTATTATTTATTGCTTTCATGATAGCTTTATCTAAATTTTTAGATCTTAAACTCTCAATTCCTCTTTTAAAATTACCAACACCAGGCAATATTAACTCCTCAGATTTTGAAATTAAATCTGGATCTTCCGAAATAATAGGACTACAACCAACCTGTTGGAGCATATTTTTTATTGAAGCAAGGTTACCAGTATCGTAATCAATGATTATCATTTTAAATTTAGAGTGTTTTAAGTTAAATTTATAATAAATTATTTTTAAATGGAAACTAAAAATAAATTAATAATTTTTACTTTCGATTTTCCGTATGGAAATTCAGAACAAACATTTATAAAATACGAATTATCACAGTTAGTTAAAGAATTTGACTCTATACACATAGTAAATAAGAAAAAAGAATTTAATAAAATAAAACAAAAAAATTATTCCAATATTTTTTATAATGACGAATTTTCAAAACAATTAAATCTAAAAAATTTATTTTTTACTTTAATATCTAAAATTATTTTTACATTTGATTATTGGATTGAAGTAAAGAATATTTTTTTATCAAAAAAATTTTTTATCAAATTAAAAATGTTAACTTTAGAACAAGTTAATGCGAAAATATTACATGACTTTATCTTTAAAAATTTTGACAAAAATGATAATTATATTTTTTATTCTTTTTGGTCAAATTTTGTTTTAATAACTTTTAATAAAATAAAAAAAGATTATCCAAATTCAAAATTTATAGCACGTGGTTTAGGAAGTGATTTAAATGGATTTATTATTAATGATGACTATATACCAAATGTAGATAAAAAATTTAACAAATTAGATAACCTAATTCTTCTTGGTGAATATCAGAAAGAAATATTAGAGAGAAAAAAACTTAAAATAAACAAGATAAATATTTGCCCAATAGGTGTTTATAAGCAAAATATTTTAGACTTAGATATTGATTTAAAAAATCAAAAAATACCTCTAAATTTTGTTAGTTGTGGAAATTTAATAGAAATTAAAAATAATTTATTAATGATAGATTTTTTACTGAAGTTCAAATCATTAACTAATAGAAAAATTAATTATACATTAATTGGTAACGGTAAAATGGAGAACAAAATAATTGATAAATTAAAGAAAAATCAAAAATTTTTAAATTATAAACACATAGATAAAGTAGATAATTTAATCGAATATTTTAAAAATAATAGAGTAAATTTTTTTATGAACTTTAGTTCTCAAGAAGGCATGGCATTTACAATAATGGAGGCTATGAGTTGTGGAATCCCAATAATTGCATCAAATATAAAACCTAATAAATTTTTAATTAATGGCAGAGGATATTTATTTGATATTTATAATTTTGACCAGTCCATATCTACTTTAATTAAAGATATAGATTTGGATCTTGAGTCAAAGGATAATTATTTGATCAAATCAAAAAATTGTTATGAATTTATTAATAAAAATTTAGTTAATGAAGATTGTTTTCAAGAATTTAAAAAAGTACTACTTAATGTTTAATTAGAAATTTCATCAGCTAAAAAATTTTTCATAATCCTCAATAAGCTTTTCTCATCATTTTTTAATAATGATTTTTTTAGATCATGCAATGTCTGTTTTACATCGTTAAATTTATAAGTCGGTTCATTAGATATATAGATATCTTTATGCTGTTTCATCTTTGAAGTTTTATTTATTGTAAGTGTTTCACTCAATTTTTCGCCTTTTCGAAGTCCTATTTCTTTTATTTTGATATTAAAAAAAGGATTTTTTTTTCTTTTTAGTTCAACCAGCTTATTTATTATATTTAACAATTTAATCTGTTTACCCATTTTCAAAATTAAAATTTTTTTGTTTAATTTTAATTGACTCCCTTGAATTACTAAATCTGCTGCTTCACTTGAAGACATGAAGAATCTTTTTACATTTCTATTTGTAATCGTAACTGGGCCACCATAATTAATTTGATTTAAAAATAAATTTATTGCAGACCCTTGGCTTGCAAAAACATTACCAAATCTTACAACATTAATTTTATGATTATTTTTCAAATAATTTATAGAAATTATTTCTGAAATACGTTTAGTCATACCAAGTACACTTTTTGGCCTGGCTGCTTTATCAGTTGAAATTACGACAATATTTTGTTTATTAAAAATATCTATAATGTTTAATGTTCCGAATATATTATTTAAAACAGCATGATAAATATTTTTTTCTAAAATATTTAGGTGTTTAAATGCTGCAGCATGAAAAACTAAATCGATTTTATATTTTTTATCTATGTGCTTTAAAAAGTTTTTATCTGTTATATCACCCAGTATATATTCAATTTTTTCAGTTGAAAATTTATTTTGACCATCATAAATTCCCATTTCAGATTTATCTAATGCAATAATTTTTTTTATTTCTAATCCTTTTAATTTATTGCATAATGCTTGCCCTATCGAGCCAGCTCCCCCTGTTACCAATATTGTTTTATTTTTAAGTTTTGATGTAAGTCGTCTATCTATTTTTGAAATTTTTCTCTCAAATAATTCTTTTAACTCTGAGTAATTTACATCATCTATTGTAATTTTGTCTGACGATAAATAATTTTTTAAAGGTAAGTAATTTATATTTAACGCATAAGGTTTTAACTTTATTAATAATTTCTCTAATTTTTTTGAAGATAAAGAAGGAATACTAATAATTATACTTGATATGATTTGAGAAGAAGAAATTTTCTTAAGATTTTCAAAACTTATTACTTTTTTATTATTTATTATTTTGTTTTGTTTATTTCTATCGTCGTCTACAAAACAGTAAACTGAATTTAAATTTTTTTGTGATAGTAATCTATCTAATTGCTGACCCGCGTTTCCTGCTCCATAAATAAGTGTTTGATTGATAAAATTGTTATAAAGGTAATTTTTCTCATTTTTATATTTTAAAAATGATATTTTTTTTTTTATTTTTAATTCTTTTTTTAAAAATTTTACTAACTGATTATTATTTAGTTTTTTATTGAATTCATTCTTTTCTGAAACGGAATACGATAATTCATTTAAATTTTTATTTTTTATTACAAAATCTTTTGGTATGGTTTCTTGAATTAAGTTTTTAATTTGTATTCCAAATCCAGTTCCAACATCAATTATTGCAGATTTATTAGAGTTTAATAATTTTTTGTAAATAACACTAACTTGATTGTAACTTATAAAATCTCTGACGGCTGATCCATTATTATTTAAAATTAATACTTCTTTTTTTTTGTATGATTTAATTAATTTTGATATGATTGAAAAATTATCATTTTTTCCATAAATATTAAAAACTCTAGCTACATTAAATTTTATTTTATGCTTCTTACAAAAGTTGATTATTAAATTTTCTGCTGCAAGTTTACTTATAGAGTACAATTTTCTATTTCCACTATCAAACTGATTTATATTTTCTCCATAACCATAAACAGATGAACTGCTTGTATAAATAATTTTATTTATTTGTCTTGTATTTATTTTATCAAGAGCTTTAGAAATTTTAATAATACTTTCATAAAAAAAATTCTCGTAATTTAAAATCTTATTAATCTTAAAGGACGGGTAAAAAGAATTAATAATAATATTAGCTTTATTTTTTAATTTTAAATCAATAAATTCATTTGTGGATATGATTTTTGAATTTTTTAAATTCAAATTTAAATTCTTAGATAATAAACTTCTTTTTCCTACAATAAAACTTATCATATAATTTTTAATTTTTTTAAGATAATCTTAGCAAAAAATTTATACTTTAGATTTTTTTCCTTTAATTCAAATATTTCTTTTGAAGAGAATTTTAACTTATTTTGGGACAAAAGATACTCACACATTCTAATTTTATTTCGTTCTATCAAATTATTTTGATATTTATCTAATATTTTTTTATTTTTTTTAATCCAAAAATTAAATTCTTTTATTTCAGTTAATAATTTTTTCTTACTTAGGTTATCACTATGAATATTATAAGTAGCCAATGGAATTGAAATATATTCAAATTTGTGGCTTTTTGAAATTCTAAAAAAAAAGTCAAAGTCTCCTATGATTTCGAATTGATTATCAAATTTATAGCCTTTTTTTTTGAATATATCGGACTTCATGAATACAGTGAGTATACTTATAGAATAATCTAATATTATTTCAGATAAGATATTTTTATATTTTTTTTTTTTTAATTTAAATAGCTGTCTTGTGTTATTTTTTTGTATCCAATGATTTGAGTAAATTACATCAATTTTTGAATTTAAAATCTTCTTTACTTGTATTTTCAACTTATTTTTATCCCAGGTGTCGTCCACATCTAAAAAAGTTATAAATTTTCCTGTACTTTTTTGGATTGCCAAATTTCTTGCTTTATATAATTTTTCATGTGTAAAGCTCCTATAATATTTAATTCTTTTATCATCATATTTTTTCACAATTTTAGCTGAATCATCATTAGAATTGTTATCCCAAAAAATTAATTCCCAATTTTTATAAGACTGATTTAAAATACTAGCTATAGATTTGTTAATAAATTTATCCCCATTGTAACAATTCATTATAATTGAAACCAAAAATTTTTTTTGAATCATTGAAATATTTTTTTAAAATTAAATATAATAACCTATAGAAATTTATTGAATAAATTTATTTATTTATCTTTTTTACATAATTTATTGCTAAATATTTTTTCTAATTTCATTTATAATATCTTTTTTCGATAATCATTAATTGTTAATTTTAATCCTTTAATTATTGATACTTTAGGTTTCCATTTTAGCAATGTTTTGGCTCTATTAATATCAGGATAAAGATTTTTTATTTCATCTTTTCTAAATTTAATTTTACCATAAATTGGATTTCCTGAATTGATAATTTTTTTTATACATTTAATTATATCAATAACTCTGTGTGGAATTCCGTATCCTATATTTATAGATTTACCCTTTATTCTCTTATTTTTTAAACACTTTATAATTGCAAGCACTAAGTCATCAATAAATAAAAAATCCCTTTTTTGTAGCCCGCTAGAACATGGGAAACTTTTATTTAATAGACAATTTTTGATAACAATTGGTATTAACCTGTTTGCTTCTTGCTCAGGACCATATATCAAATATAGTCTTAATATCACTGATGGAAATTTGAATTCATCATATAACTTATTTAAATATTCTGAAGCTAGCAGTTTAGCTGAACCATAGGTAGAATGTAATTTTTTATTATATTTTATGTTAATTTCTCTTTGAGGAGATGCAGTATTCCCATATTCAACGGAACTTCCTATTTGTAAAAAAGTTTCAATTTTTTTTTTTAAAAAAATATCTGCTAAATTCTTACAGCCTATATAATGACTATTAAATGTTTTGATTTTTTCATTGTGATTGACATATCCTCCTAAATTAACCACATAGTCATAATTTTTTTTTAAGGATTTTTTTAATAAATTTTTTTTTGAAATATCACAT
>MDSW01150642.1_pt1 | contig 11277 bp, 10 predicted proteins | sample 811171 | NCBI WGS metagenome assembly MDSW01 (sample SAMN05326641, study PRJNA326480) | marine metagenome | isolation source: seawater | place: Atlantic Ocean: North West | collected 2012
AATTGAATCTGTTGGAATTCCTATATATGAAACTAGAAAAAAATTTTTAAAAAATTTTATTTCATTTTTCAAAATTCAATATAAACTTCTATCACACTCGGATGAGGAAATTTCAATTGATTATAAAAGTCAACTAAATGATAGTGATTATACTAGTTTATTTAAAAATAATTTAGAAAACGATAGATATAGCAATTATACTAACTGTGGAATTCATAAAGATGATTTGATTTTCAAAATACATGGTAAATCAATAAAAAAATTTGGGAGTCAAGGTCAACAAAAAACTTTTGTAATTGCCCTAAAGATAGCTCAATTTGATTTTATTAAGAAAAATAATAAATTTCATCCAATTATACTATTTGATGATATTTTTGACAAATTAGACCAAATTAAAGTTGAATTGATCATGAGTTTAATTGAAGATGAAAAATTTGGACAGGTGTTCATTTCTGACACTCACTACGATAGAACATCTTCTGCAATAAAAAAAACAAAATCAACATATAAAATTTTTGAATTACCTTTTAATGAATAAGAAAAAAAATCCAGTTTCAGTTAAAAATGTTATTGATAAAATTTTATTAAATAAAAAACTCAACAATGGTCTTTTAGAAATAAGAATTAAAGATGCTTGGAAAAATGTAATGGGAAAAAATATTAACACTTTTACAACTAATATAACACTTAACAAGCAAATTATTTTTGTAAAGCTGTCATCTGCTCCTTTAAAAAATGAATTAGTTTATAGAGCTGATACCATTATAAAATTATTAAATAATGAATTAGGTCAAGAAAGAATTAAAGAAATTAAGTTTCATTAAAAATTTCATTAGTTGAAAAATGAAATGATGATTCAATTTTTGCATTGTCGTCACTATCTGAACCATGAATTGCATTTTCACCTACCGACTTAGCAAATAGTTTTCTAATTGTTCCATTTTCAGCCTTATTAGGATCTGTTGCACCAATCAAACTCCTAAAATCTTCAACTGCATTTTTTTTGTTCAAAACTGCTACTATTACAGGACCTCTTGTTATAAAATCAATTAAATCTTTATAAAAGGGTTTACCGTCATGAATTTTATAAAATTTTTTTGCTTGATATTTAGAAAGTAAAACCATCTTCATTGCTATAATTTTAAAACCAGATGCTAAAATTTTCTCTAAAATAAAGCCATGATTATTAGCTTCAATCGCGTCAGGTTTGATCATTGTAAAAGTCGTATTACTCATATTGTAACAAATTTACGAAATGAAAATTATAATTTGCAATTATTAATTTATATCTATTTAAATTTGTTTTAAAATTTAAGTTTAAAATGTTTGAAGATTTTATTAAAAAACTAAATAAATTAATAACTGAATCGAATAGATTTGTAATTGTCCCTCACAGTAATCCTGATGGAGACGCCCTTGGTAGCTGTTTAGCTTTATGGCTTTTTTTAGAAAAAAAAAACAAACAAGCTTATATAATTAGTCCAACTGAATATCCAAGTTTTTTGAATTGGCTTCCAGGAGAAAAAAATATTATTAATTATAATCATAATATAATTTTTTCAAACAATTTAATTTCTAAATCAGAGGTAATTTTTATGCTTGATTTTAATTCTTTTGACAGAATTGAAAAAATTAAACATCCAATTCAAAAATCTAATTCAAAAAAAGTAATAATTGACCATCATGTTGACCCTAAAAATATTTATGATTTAATATATTCAGATACAAGTTATGGATCAACATGTGAAATGCTTTACAATGTTTTAGCAGAAATTGATAAAAAATTAATTGATAAAAATATATCAACGTGTTTATATTGTGGAATTATGACTGACTCAGGCTCATTTAGATTCCCCTCTACCACTCACAAAACTCACCAAATAACATCTGAACTTCTAAAAAACAATATTAATCCAGCTGATATTCACGAAAAAATATATGATGTAAATAGCATTAATAAAATTAAACTTTTATCAAAGGCATTATCAAGCATAAAAAAAATAAATAAAATAAATGCTGTTTACATGAAGCTATCAAAAAATGAATTAATAAAATATAATTTTCAAAAAGGTGACTCTGAAGGGTTTGTTAACTTTGGATTAAGTATTAAAGGAATTATTCTCTCTGTAATTTTAATTGAAGATATTAATGAAAACTTTATTAAAATGTCGTTTCGATCTAAGGGGGATTTTGATGTAAATCTATTTGCAAGAAAATATTTTAATGGTGGAGGACATATTAATGCAGCTGGAGGAAAATCATATGATGACATAAATACTACTACAAAAAAACTAGTTGAAAGAATTAAAGAAAACAAGGACAAATTCAAAAATGAAAATTATTAAGTTTTTGCTATTTATTTTTCTATGGAATATTTTCTCATGTAATGAAATTAAACCACGAAAACCTCTAAATAATAATAAGAATTCTTTTTTTAAATCTTCAATTAAAAGGAATATTAAAATTCGTTTGAAAGAGGAAAATGTTTTTAAAGAAATTATAAATAATTCGAAAAAAAAATTTTATTATTCAAATAATGGATTTTGGTATAGTTTCATCAATAAAAATGATAAAAGAAAACCAAATATAGGTGAAAGAGTTATTTTTTCTTATGAAATATACGACGTATTTGGTAATATTATTTACGACAAAAATTTCTTGCAAGATGTAAATTATATAATTGATAAAGATGATATTTTGCCAGCATTAAGAGAGGGAGTAAAAGTATTAGGTGAGGGTGAAACTGCTAAGTTTTTGTTTCCATCATTTTTATGTTATGGTTACATGGGGGATTTTAATAAAATTGGAATCAATCAACCACTAATAATTATTATTAATTTATTAAAACATTTTAAGGATTAATCAATACTAAATCATATATTTATAAAAAAAGTAAATGAAAAATATTTTTATTTTTTTATCGGTTTTTTTACTACTTATAATCTCATGTAATAATTTATCAAATATGGAAGAAAACGGTTTATTTGCTAAGCTCAAAACTAATAAAGGTGAAATAATTGTCAAGCTTCAATATGAACTCACACCATTGACTGTTTCGAATTTTGTTACTTTATCCGAAGGTACTAACCCATATGTTTCTGAAAATTTTAAAAATAAAAAATTTTATGATGGTTTAACATTTCATAGAGTAATTGATGATTTTATGATACAAGGTGGCGACCCTTCTGGAACTGGATCTGGCGGTCCAGGTTATAAATTTAAAGATGAATTTGTTAGTTCATTAAAACATGACAAAGCTGGAGTGTTATCAATGGCTAATGCAGGTCCATCAACTAATGGAAGTCAATTTTTTATTACCCATAAAGAGACACCTTGGCTTGATGGCAAACATTCTGTTTTCGGTTCAGTAATAAAGGGAATGGAAATAGTAAATAAAATAATATCAAAAGACACAATTATAAATATTTCTATAATTCGTGAAGGAAAATCTGCTAAAAACTTTAATGCAGTTAAAACTATTTCAGATTATTTTGAAAATATGCTAATTGAAAAAAAGAAAAAAATGGATGAGGAAAAAAAAATAATTTCAAATTTAACAAAAGATTTCAGTAAGACTAAATCAGGGTTATATTATAAAATCAATAAAGTTGGTGGTGGAAGTAAACCCTCCATTGGTCAAACTGTATCTGTTCATTATAAAGGAACATTACTTGACAAAACTGAATTTGACTCATCTTTTAAAAGAAACACCCCTATTGAATTTACTCTAGGGGTAGGTCAAGTGATACCAGGTTGGGATGAAGGTATTATGCTTCTTAAAAAAGGAAGTTCTGCAACTTTAATAATTCCTCCGGAATTAGCTTATGGTTCATCTGGTGCAGGAGGAGTTATACCTCCAAACGCAACTTTAATTTTCGAAGTTGAACTTGTAGATATAAAGTAACCAAAAAAAAATTTTGAATTCAGTATTTAATTTGGAAAAAAAACATATCTCAAGTTTTGGAAATAATGAAATTAAATTTTTGACTTCCCTTAAAACAAAATCAAGTTTTAGAAAAAAAAATAGTTTGTTTTATGTTGAAGGAGAAAAATACTTTTTTAAAGCAATTAAATCTGGTTTCAAGATTGAAAAAATATACACAACATTAGATGAATTAAATAAAATATCTTTTGATGAAAAATTTAAATCAATTGATTTATCTACAGTTATTACAATAAAAAATAAAATACTTGAGTCTATTTTATTTAGGCCCAAGTCATCAAAAATAATTGCTTTATTCAAACAAAAAAATCTAACATTAAAAAGTTTTGATTTAAAAAAAAATGAAATAATTCTAATTTTGGACTCTATAGAAAAGCCGGGGAATATTGGAGGAATATTTAGAACAGCTGATGCAACAAAGATTGATTATATAATCATATCAAATCCAAAAACTGATATTTATAATCCTAATATAATTAAATCAAGCGAAGGTGCAATTTTCAATTTAAAAATTACGGAATCTAATGATGATGAAATTTTTAGATTTTTAAAAAAAAACAAAATAAAATTATATTGCACTTCATTGTCAAATGAAACAAAATTATTTACAAAAGTTTCTTTTTTGAAAAGTTTCGCAATAGCATTTGGATCAGAAGATAAAGGTCTCTCTCAAAAATGGCTTAAAAAATCAAACGAAAATATAATTATACCCATGTTTGGTCAGAGTGATTCCCTCAATGTTTCAGTTACTTCATCAATAATTATATATGAAGCATTAAAACAAAGAAAAATTTTTTAATATTATTAAATTAAATAAAGTTTATGTAAATTAAATAGATGATTATTGAGAAAAATATTGAAAGTAGAAAATTAGCTAAACAATACAAAGAATTACTTAGAAATAGCTATCAAACATTAAATGATAAAGACAAAAAGTTAATTCGTTTAGCATTTGACACTGCTGTTGACGCGCATTCAAACCAAAGAAGAAAGTCAGGAGAATTATATGTTTTTCATCCAATTGAAGTTGCAAAAATTGTTTCTTCTCAAATAGGTCTTGATGCAGTTTCAATTTCAGCTGCACTTTTACATGATGTTATTGAAGACACGAAATACTCTTTAAGTAAAATAAAAAAACTTTTCGGATCCAAAGTTTCTAAAATTGTTGAGGGTCTAACCAAAATATCAAATTTAAAAAAGGACACTAACATTTCCCTTCAGGCTGAAAATTTTAGAAAAATGTTATTAACTCTAAATGATGATATAAGAGTTATAATTATAAAAATTGCCGATCGCCTTCATAATATGCAAACTCTGGACTCAATGCCTGAATATAAACAAATTAGAACTGCATCAGAAACACTTTATATTTATGCACCAATTGCTCATAGAATTGGGATGTACAATATCAAAACTGAGTTAGAAGATTTAAGTCTTAAATATACAGATTTTAAAAGTTTTGATTACATAAGTAAAAAAATTGATAAAAGTCAAGTTGACCAAAGTATTTACATATCAAAATTTTCTAACCTAATCAACAAAAAATTAAAAAAAGAAAAATTAAAATACTTTATTCAAGGAAGAAATAAATCCATTTATTCAATATATCAGAAAATGCAAAAACAGAACATTTCATATGATAATGTTTTTGATAAATTTGCAATAAGAATTGTTTACAAGTCCTCTAACAAAAACGAAAAATTTATAGCTTGGAAAATTTATTCAATTGTCACTGATCTATTTACTCCTAATCCCACACGATTAAGAGATTGGATTTCTTCCTCAAAAACTAACGGATATGAGTCACTTCACATAACTGTTCTAGGTCCTAATAATAAATGGGTTGAAGTTCAAATAAGATCTGAAAGAATGCATGAAATAGCTGAAAAAGGTTATGCTGCTCATCACAGATATAAAAGTGGCTTTAAAAAAGAAAGTGAAATTGATAAATGGCTTAATCACTTAAAAGAAATTTTGGAAAACAATAGTTCTAATGCTGTAGAATTTGTTGAGGACTTTAAACTAAACTTATATGCCGATGAAATTTTTGTTTTTACACCTAAGGGAGAGTTAAAGTCATTGCCTGCAAATTCAACTGCTTTGGATTTTGCATTTAACATCCACACTGAAATTGGTTTAAAAACAAGAGGTGTTAGAGTAAATGGTAAATTAGTTCCATTAAGTAAAAAACTTAAAAGTGGAGATCAAATAGAAATTATAACAACACCAAACTCAAAACCAAGCCCAAACTGGCTAGATTATGTTGTAACTTCTAGAGCTAGATCAAAAATTAAAACTTCTTTAAATGAAGAGAAAATATTAATTGCAGATCAAGGTAAGAAGTCATTACATAGAAAATTAAAACATTTAAAAATTTCTGTAAATCAAAAAACAATAAAAGGTTTAATAAATTTTTTTGGTGTTAAAAATATTATAGATCTATATTTTAGAGTTGGTTATGGTAGTGTAGATAATAAGAAAATTAGAGATTTTGCTAATTCTTACAATAACAAAATTTTTAACTTTTTAAAAGAAAAAATTTCTAGGAAAAAAAATATTGTTTTGACTGAAGCAAATGATTTTTCATCAAAATATGACAAATTATTATTTGGAGAAGAAAAAGAAGAACAAAAATATTCCTTAGCAAAATGTTGTAATCCAATTGCTGGTGATAAAGTCTTTGGATTTAAAACTCTTAAAGATGACATAAAAGTTCATAAAACTGACTGTGATAAATCAATTATTTTACAATCCAATTACGCAAATAGATTAATAACTGCAACCTGGGTTGATTCATCTGAACAAGAGTTTAGCGTTAGGCTTAAACTTTCAGGTATGGATACACTAGGGTTGGTTAACGAGGTAACAAAAATAATATCCAGTAATATGAACGTAAACATTAAACAAATAAATTTTAATACTAAAGAGGGGCTATTTATTGGAGAAATAGATGTTTTTGTTAAAAACAATTCAATAATTGATAAATTAGTTAAAAAGTTGAATAAAATAAATGGAATAGATAAAATTACAAGAGAATAAAAATTAAATTTGCAATTTTAAAATTATTATGGCACATATTGAAAATCACCAAGAAATAGTTAAAAATGTTTTTATAAACTTTCTTGATTCACAAAAACATAGGAAAACTCCGGAAAGGTTTGCTATATTGAATGAAATTTATAACAATGAAGATCATTTTGACATTGAATCTCTTTACATTTTGATGAAAAATAAAAACTACAGAGTTAGTAGAGCAACTTTATATAATACAATTGAATTACTTTTAGAATGTGGATTAGTTAGAAAACATCAATTTGGTAAAAACCAAGCTCAATACGAAAAATCATTCTTTGACAAACAACACGACCACGTAATTTTGACTGACTCTGGAGAAGTTAAAGAGTTTTGTGACCCTAGGATTCAAAGTATTAAAGAAACAATTGAAGAGGTGTTTGATATAAAAATTCACAAACATTCTCTTTATTTTTATGGTACTAAAAATAAAAAGTAAATATGCCAGTTGATATAATTCTTGGACTGCAATGGGGAGATGAAGGTAAAGGTAAAATAGTTGATGTTTTATCAAAACAATATAAGATAATTGCAAGATTTCAGGGTGGACCTAATGCAGGACATACACTTGAGTTTGACGGAATTAAGCATGTTCTTCACACAATCCCCTCAGGTATTTTTCATAACTCAATAATAAATCTTATTGGAAATGGGGTTGTAATTGACCCTGTAATTTTGGAGAAAGAGATTAAATCACTTTATAAGTACAACATTAATTTCTCTAAATCACTGTTCATTTCGAGAAAGGCTCATTTAATTTTACCAACTCATAGAATTTTGGACGCAGCATCTGAAGCATCAAAGGGGAATAAAAAAATTGGTTCGACCCTTAAAGGTATAGGCCCCACATATATGGACAAAACAGGTAGAAATGGAATAAGAGTTGGTGATATTGAAAAATCAAATTGGATAAATAAGTATAATCAACTTAAAGAAAAACATTTAAAACTTCTAAATTTCTATGAAGTTAAAGTTGAATTCGATTTGAAAAAATTTGAAAAAGAATTTTTCCAAGCGATTGATTTAATCAAAGAAATGAATATCATTGATAGTGAAGTTTTCCTTCATAATGAAATTAAATCTAATGTTAATATTTTAGCTGAAGGTGCTCAAGGATCTCTTTTGGATATTGATTTTGGATCATACCCTTATGTTACTTCCTCAAATACAACAGCTGCAGGTGCATGTACTGGTCTTGGCATACCCCCAAATCAATTAAATAATATTATTGGTATTTTTAAAGCTTATTCAACAAGAGTTGGAAGTGGACCTTTCCCTACTGAGCTGACAAATTCAATTGGAAAAAAAATTGCTAAAATTGGCAATGAATTTGGTTCAACTACTGGTAGAAGTAGAAGATGTGGATGGTTAGACTTAGTTTCTCTTAAATATGCTGTCAGAATCAATGGTATAACTAAACTTGTAATGATGAAGAGTGATGTTTTGTCAGGTATTGAAAAAATAAAAATTTGTGTTGGATATGAGATGGACGGTAAAAAAATAGATTATTTCCCCTACTCTATAGAAAAACATAGTGTTATACCCATTTATAAGGAGCTTAAAGGATGGTTTGAAGATTTAACAAAAATTGAAAATGAAAATGAGTTTCCGGTCAACTTTAAAAATTATATATCTTATATTGAAAAAGAACTAAATATACCAATAAGTATTATATCAGTAGGGCCAAACAGAAAACAGACTATATTTAGAAATTTATGATTAAAATATATAGATTACATAAACTATTTTTTTTTATATTTTTTTTTACTTATGGTTTATATATTTTTTCTCAAGATTCAAAAATAATTGAGATACAGCAAGCAGGTTCATTCACAAAAGATGAATTTAATTTTCCTGGAGCTAACATACTAAAAAAAGAGAATAATATAAGGGTTCACTTATATCATGAGGGAGCATTGATTAAATCAAATACATCATTTTTTTACCCTAAGAAAAATTTTTTTAGTGCTAATGGAGATATAGTTTTTAATCAAGGTGATAGTTTATTTTTAAATAGTGATCACATAGAGTATGACGGAAAAATTAAAAAAATTAAAGCTTGGGGTAATGTCAATTTAAGAAATGAAGAAATGGAACTATATACTGACACTTTATATTTAGATAGAATTAATAACATTGCATTTTATAAAACACCCGGAAAAATAATTGATGAATCAAGTACATTAAACAGTAATGAGGGTACGTATTTTTTAGATGAAAAAAAATATAGGTTTATAAAAAATGTAAAGATAAAAAATCCAGAATACAATTTAAATTCATCAAGACTTGACTATTTTGTTTTAAATGAAGATTCATTTTTTTATGGACCATCAAAAATTGTGGGTAAAGATTATGAAATATATTGTGAAAGCGGATATTACAATTCAAAAATTGAAAAAGGTAACTTTAAAAAAAATGCTGTTATTCATTACAATAACAAAATAATTAAAGGAGATAGTTTATATTTTGAAAATTTTAATAGATATGCCTCAGCATCAAAAAATGTTAAAATTTTTGATACTATTAATAATTCAATAATTAGAGGTAATTATGGTGAAGTATTTAAGTCAAAAGATTCTGCAATAATTACCAAAAATCCTATTGCAATTAATATCATTGAAAATGATTCTCTATATATAAGTGCTGATACAATTATTTTAACTGGAAAAGATAAAAATAGACTCATAACTGCTTATTATGATGTTAAAATTTTAAATTCAGATTTAAAAGGTAAATCTGATTCATTATCATTTAAGGAAAGTGATCAATTGATAAAATTGATAAAAAAACCTTTAACTAGAAAGGAAAATCAAATTTTAAATTTAAACCAAAAAAATATGAGAAATCCAATTTTATGGTTCGAAAAAAGTCAACTTTCTGGAAATTTAATTCATCTGTTAACAGATTCCTCTAATAGTAAACTTGATTCAATATTCATTTTTGACAATACCTTTATAGCAGAAGAGGACACGTTAAATAAAAATGGGTTCAACCAAATTAAAGGTAAAAATTTATATGGAAATTTTGAAAATGGAAATTTAAAAAACATAAAAGTCGACAAAAATACCGAAGTAATATACTACATGTATACTGAAAAAAGTGAATTAATTGGTATTAATAAAACTATTTGTAGTTCAATTGAAATGAAAATGGATAAAAACGAAATTAAAGAAATTACCTTCTTTACTCTTCCTGACGGGAAAGTAAATCCTGAAAAAATGATTGATAAAAATCAATTATTTCTTGAGGGTTTTACATGGAGAATTAACGAGATGCCGAAAAATGTAAATGATCTAAATAATTAATGAAACTAATTAAAGATTTTTTAAAATATCAAGCTAAAACTACACCGCATCCATTATCAATTGAAATCAAAAATGCTTTTGGATCTCATATTGTAGACAGTGATAATAAAAAATATTTGGACTTTATTGCGGGTGTGTCAGTTTGCAATCTTGGTCATAGTAACCCAGTTGTAATAAAAGCTATAGAAAAACAAATAAAAAAATACATGCATGTCATGGTTTATGGAGAATTTGCTCTAGAGCCGTCAGTTAAATTATCAAAAGAAATTGTATCAAAAATTTCAAAAAATCTAGAGGTTGTTTTTTTAACTAACTCTGGTACTGAAGCGGTAGAAGGCTCGCTGAAATTAGCAAAAAGATTTACTGGAAGAAAAGAGATAATTGCTGCTTACAATTCATACCATGGAAGCACTCACGGTTCACTTAGCACAGTTGGAGTTACTTATATGCAAGAAAAATTTCAACCATTATTACCAATGGTTAATTTTATAAATTTTAATCAAGACAAGGACTTGTATAAAATAAGCTCAAATACTGCATGTGTTATTTTAGAAACAATCCAAGGTGGAGCAGGTTTCATTTTACCTGAAAAAAATTTTTTAAAAAAAGTAAAAAAAAGATGTAAAGAGGTTGGTGCTCTTTTAATTCTAGATGAAATTCAACCTGGATTTGGAAGAACTGGAAAACTTTTTGGATATCAAAATTATGACGTTGAACCAGATATTTTAATATTTGGAAAAGCATTTGGTGGTGGCTTACCAATAGGAGGATTTTGTAGTTCAAAAAAAATTATGAACTCTTTAAGTTTTGATCCTAAACTTGGACATATATCAACTTTTGGTGGAAACCCAGTTATTTCTTCTGCATCTTATGCAGCTATTAGAGAATTGTATGATAAAAAAATAATGAATAAAATAAATTCAAAGGAAAAATTATTTAGAAAATATTTAAAACATC
>MDSW01180348.1_pt1 | contig 11276 bp, 13 predicted proteins | sample 811171 | NCBI WGS metagenome assembly MDSW01 (sample SAMN05326641, study PRJNA326480) | marine metagenome | isolation source: seawater | place: Atlantic Ocean: North West | collected 2012
CGGCCTTTGAGAGTTGAATGGTGTGGTAACCCCAACTCTATCGACAAAGCGTCGCCGCCTCTCCCTTGCTACTGTCCCGCTGGTCTGCGATGAACCTAAAAAAAGCCTCCGTCACCGGAGGCTTTTCCGTGCTGGGCTCGCGCAGTAACTAGACGTAGTAGTCCAGCTCTTCCTGGTGCTTGAGCAGGTCGCGCAGCTTGTGCGGGTTATCACCGAAGAAGAACACCAGACCCCAGTGGGTGCCGAAGGCGTTGCGCTTGGTGACCGTTTCCTGAAGCGGTGCGGACAGCTCGTGGAAGTCGAAGTATTCGTGCTCGCTGACCTCTTCCGGGATCGCCAGCTGGGAGACCACGCGCTTGCGCGGATATACGCCGAAGCAACCGGCATAGCCCTTGGCGCCGGTGACCTCTTCGGGGAAGAAGTTGTCGACCTCTTCTTGGGTGGTCTTCGGATCGAACACCATCATCGACGCCTGATAGGCGTTGAAGCCGTAGGCGCGCTCGATCAGCTCGAAGGCCTTGAAGCCCGGCGGACGATAGGCCACTTCGCCGAAGTACATCGTACCGTCGGAGGTCACGAAATATTCGGGGTGGATCTGGCCGAACTGGATATCGAAGGTCTTGATCAGCAGCTCGATCTGCTGCGTGATCAGATTACGCCACGACTCCAACTCCGGCGTGGCCGGCACGAACACCGAGTAGCCCAGCGTCACGTACTCCGAGATGTTCAGGAACTGGATCTTGCCGTTCCAGATCCAGGCCTCGACCGCGAACTCCCAGCCGTCGAGATGGCTTTCCATCAGCAGCGGATATTCCGAGTCCGGAATCTGCTCGATTTCCTCGGCCGACTTGATCATGCGATGACCCAGACAGCCCGCCTTGTCGAAAGCCTTGAGATGGATCGGGTCTTCAGTATCGCCGTCGAGCTTGAGCAGCGTCTGGTTCACGCGCTTGAAGAAGCGATAAACATCATCGCGCTCGTGCGCTTCTTCGAAGATGCCTACGCGGATGCCGCCCAGCTGGGCACGACGCTTCATCAGCGCCTTGTCGCGGAACAGCACGGCCTGCCCGTGCAGACGCGGGTTGTCCATGAGCACGGCGTTGATCGCGCCGGCCCACTCGACCACTTCCTCGAACAGCGGCACGGCCGCGTCCACACCCATGTCCTTGAGCTTTTCGGCAATCTCGAGCGAGCGGTCGTTCAGGCGCTCAAAATTCCAAGGCACGTACGGAATATCGTGCTCTTTGCAATAATCCTCGGCCCATTCGGGAGCCACAACGACATAGCGCCGATCAAAGCGCTCGGCAGCCTCGATGGCCCCCATCGCCCAGCCCAACAGCGCAATATAGCCTTTTTCCGGATTCTTCTCTGCCATGTCGTCTCCATCAGAAGATGTGATGGATTGACCTTAGCACAACCGGCGCGAGCAGGATGATTCGCCGCCGAATAACACGCCCAGCATTCGGCACAGGCCGGACAGAATCAGACGACTCGAAAGAGGATTTAGCCTGCCCCGAGACCTGCAGACAAGACCTCGACGCAGTCGTCGTCGATCTTGTGAGTGATCAACTCGTCGGCGCGGGTCTTTCCGTAGTTGATAGCCATGATCGGCAGGCCCTGTCTGGCGGCCTCGCGCACGAAACGAAACCCCGACCACACCATGAGCGACGATCCGGCGACCAACACCGCATCAGCCGCCCGAAGGCCGGCCCAGGCCCGGTCGACCCGGGCCTTGGGTACGGAGCCGCCGAAAAACACGACGTCCGGCTTCAGGATGCCGCCGCACATGGGGCAATCGGGCACGTTGAAGCGGGCGTAATCTACGTCGCCCAGCTCGATGTCGCCGTCGGGACGAATGGCGTCGGCATCGGTCAGCCAGCCGGCATTGCCCTCGATGAGCCGGGTCTGGACGTCGTTGCGATGACTGCGATGCCCACAGGACAGACAGATCACCCGATCCAAACGCCCGTGCAGATCGACAACACCGCGGCTGCCGGCGGCCTGGTGCAAGCCGTCGACGTTCTGGGTCACCAGCAGCGAAAGCTGATCCCGACGGCCCAGCCCGGCCAGTGCTTCGTGCCCGGCGTTGGGCCGTGCCCGAGCCACCGGCGGCCAGCCCGCCATGCTGCGGGCCCAGTAACGCTGGCGCTTGGCGTGCTGCGAGATGAAAGCCTGATGCTGAATCGGACTGGCGCCCTTCCAGCCCCCCTCACGATCACGATAGTCGGGGATGCCCGAGCCCACCGACAGGCCGGCGCCGCTCAGCACGAACAGCCGCCGGTGCGCATCGATGTAGTCGCGCAGCAGTGCCACATTCGCCTCGCGATCGGTGGCCAACTCCAGACCGTCCGAGGTGTCGCTCAAGACGCCGCGCGGCTGTCGACGCCGATATCGGCCAGTGCGGCGCGCAGCCCTGAAATACCCGTGAAGTGATGAGCCTGCCAGTGCGCCGCTCGTGCACCTTCGACGTTCTCGATGCGATCGTCGATCAACACACAGTCGCCGGGCTTGGCATCCAGTGCTGCGCACACGCGCTCGTAGCCTTCCGGATCCGGCTTGCGATGACCAACGACATGCGAGGCAAACGGCTCGATGATGTCATCGAAGAACGCGAACTGGCGCTGGATATGACTCCAGTGCACCGGGTTGGTATTGCTGTAGCAGGCAATGCCGTAGCCCGCCTCGGATAGCTCGGCCACGAGTTCGGCTGTTTCATCGAAACAGCCAAGCAGCATGGCGTTGAGCGACACCACGAATTCATCGCGTGTCAGCGGCGTGCTCGCCACCTCGTTCAGACGAGCCAACAGCCCGTCGACCGACAGCTCGCCGGTCTCGAAGCGCTGGATCGCCGAGTGTGCCTGGCCGGCGTCGGGCGTGGTCAGCAGCTCGTCGAGACGAGCCGGTTGAATGCCGAAATCGGCCGCCAGGCGGCTGTGGGTGACGTCGCCGTGGGCCACGTCGACGAGCACCCCGCCCAGATCGAACACCAGCCAGTGGGACGATACTCTTCTGACAACATCATGCATGACAGACTCTACGATCCACGGGTGTGTGCTCGATGCACACGGCTTATTTCTTGTCGCCGTCGAGCAACGCGTTGACCTTATCGATGTAGCCCTGCATCGCCGTGTTTTCGTCGGTGCCCTTGAGCTTGGCCCAGGCATCGTATTTCGCACGGCCCTTGAAATCGGTCATGCCGGGGCGCTTGCCCGAGACGTCGCCGTCGTTGGCCTGCTTGTAGTGGGCATAGAGCGCCAGTAGGTCATCGTTGCTGGGACGACCGCTCAATGTTTCTACGTCTTTCTGGGCCTGCTCGAAGTCGGCTTTCACATCGGACATGGTTGTCTCCTCGATTGTTGGAATTTGTGCAGTATTGAGTCTATACCGCGCGTCGAATCCACGTCACAAATCGATGTGCCGGCGTATCGCCTTCCGCGGCCACGCGTTGTTCGGTCTCGATCTGCCAGGCCGCCCAGTCCACCGCGGGAAACCAGGTGTCACCCTCGTATTCGGCCTCGATATGCGTAATATCCAGGCAGTCTGCCTGATCCAGCAGCAGACGATAGATTTCGGCCCCGCCGATGACCATCAGCTCCGGGGCGTCGCCCGCGGCCGCGAGCGCGGCGGCCACATCGTGTACCGCGATCACATCATGGCGTAAGGCCAATGCCGACGAGCGCGAGAGCACGATGTTGTCGCGCTGTGGCAGCGGCTTGCCGATCGACTCGAAGGTCTTGCGGCCCATGAGAACCGGCTTGTGGCGGGTACGACGCTTGAAGCGCGGCAGATCGCCCGGGATATGCCACGGCATGCCGCCGTCGGCGCCAATCAGCCGATTGGCGTCCATGGCCACAATGAAGGTGATTCGAGGACGGTCGAGCTGTGTCATACGGCGATCGGCGCCTTGATCGACGGATGGGCCTGGTAGTCTTCGACCGAAATATCGCCGAAAGTGAAGGCGAACACGTCGGTAACCGCCGGGTTGAGCCAGAGCCGCGGTGCTGTCTTGGGCGTGCGCGAAAGCTGGGTCTCGACCTGCTCGAGATGGTTCAGATACAGATGGGCGTCGCCCAGCGTGTGTACGAACTCACCCACACCCAACCCGCAAGCCTGGGCCACCATATGCGTCAGCAGCGCATAGCTGGCGATATTGAACGGCACGCCCAGAAACACGTCGCCGCTGCGCTGATACAGCTGACACGACAGCCGCCCGTTGGCCACGTAGAACTGGAACAGCGCATGACACGGCGGCAGCGCCATATCGTCCACCTGGGCCGGGTTCCAGGCCGTGACCAGGTGTCGCCGCGAGTCCGGGTTGTGCTTGATGGACTCGATCACGCGGGCCAACTGGTCGATGGCCTGGCCGCCCGGCGCCGGCCAGCTTCGCCATTGATAGCCATAGACCGGACCGAGATCACCCTGCTCGTCGGCCCACTCGTCCCAAATTCGAACCTTGTTATCGCGCAGATAGGCGATGTTGGTGTCGCCCGCGATGAACCATAGAAGTTCGTGGATGATCGCGCGCAGATACAGCTTTTTGGTGGTCAGCACCGGAAAGCCGCGCGTGAGATCGAAACGCATCTGGCGGCCAAAGACCGAGCGCGTGCCCACCCCGGTCCGGTCGGCCTTGGTGGTGCCGTGATCGCGAATCTCGGCCATCAGATCCAGATAGGGCTGTTCAAGTGCGGCCATCAGCGCGCCTCGGATTCGCGTTCGGCAGTGTTCGGATCAACCCGGGTATACGCCCAGACGAGCATGATGAGGCCGGCCACGATCATGGGCGCCGAATAGGCCATGCCCAGCGTAACCCAGCCAAAAGCGATAAAGCCGGCAAAGGCATCCGGCTGACGAAAGAACTCACAGAACAGCCGGAAACTGCCGTAGCCCAGCAGGAACGCGCCAGAGACCGCCGCTCGCGGGCGGGGCCGCGATGAATAGATCCAAAGAATAAGAAACAGCAGCAACCCTTCGAGGCTGGCTTCATACAGCTCGGAGGGGTGTCGCGGCTGGTTGCCTACCTCGGGGTAGATCATCGCCCACGGCACATCAGTCACGCGCCCGATCAGCTCGCCGTTAATGAAGTTGGCGATACGCCCGAAGAATAGCCCCACCGGCACGATGGGCGCGATGAAATCGGTGATCTGGAAAAACGTACGCCGGGTCTTGGCGCCGAAGATGGCCGAGGCCACGAACACACCGATCATACCGCCGTGAAACGACATACCGCCGTCCCAGATCGCAAAGATCTGTAGCGGATGGGTCAAGAAAAACCCGGGCTGATACAGCAGTACGTAACCCAGACGGCCGCCCAGCACCACGCCCAGAACCACATAAAACAAGAGGTCGCCGACCTCTTCGCTGTTCCAGCGGATATGCGGCAGACGAGTGCGCCAGACCGCCAGCCCCCAGCCGACGAGAAACGACAGCAGATACATGAGTCCGTACCAGTGCACGGACAGCGGGCCGATCGAAAACGCGACCGGGTCGATCTCGGGACGTACGAACATGGCAGGTACTACAGCGAGTGGGACAAAAGGGCCACGCCTGAGCCGGGCTCAGGGACGCACCCAAGCATAGATCAGATCATCTTGAGGGCCGATGACATCCGCCCGGTTGGGCCGCATAGAACGCCGTCTGAGACAGCCTTCGAACGACATGCCCAGAGCCTTTAAAACGGCCGCAGAGGCGGGATTATCGGCATCGCACGTCGCCCAGAAGCGATAGATAGATGAAATCTCGCGTGCTGCGTCGAGCACGTGACCCGCGGCCTCACGCGCGATGCCCTGCCCCCAGTAGGCGGGGGCCACGATAAAACCGATCTCGGCGCCCTCGTCGCTGAACTGGCACGACGCCATGCCAACGAACGTCGCCGACGCGCGCAGCACGATGCCGTACGTAAAATCGTCGCCGGCGGCCCAGCCGTCGGCGACGTCGTCTAAGAAATCGTCCAGATCGTCCGGCGTTTCGTGGGTAGGCCACACCATATAGCGCGTAGCCACCGGATCACTGGCATACGCCCAGATAGCCGGGCCGTCTTGCGGTGTAGGCGCCCGCAAATCCAGCCGGGGCGTTGCGATGTGTCCGGGCATGACAATCATGCCCCAACACACTGCGCGACCGAGCCCGGGCTCCGGCCGGTAGTGGACATCAGCCGAGCGCTTCGGCGTATTCTGCGCCGAATTCGTCGCCCAGACGTTTCTTGAACGCATCCATCGTGAACGAATGGTTCTGGGTACCCGGGCGCTCGATCTTGATGGTGCCCATCAGCGAGGCGATGCGTCCGGTGGTCGGCCAGTCCAGGCCCTGCTGCAGACCGTAGATCAGCCCCGCGCGGAAGGCATCGCCGCACCCCGTGGGGTCCGCCAGTGCCGACGGGCTGCCGGTCGGGATCTCGTGGGTCTGGCCGTCGGCATAGATCAGCGAGCCGTTGCCGCCCTTGGTGACGATCAACGCCTTGAGCTGGGCAGCGATTTCGTCTTCGCTCATGCCGGTACGATCCCGTACCAGCTGCGACTCGTAGTCGTTGAGCGCCAGATAAGACGCCTGGCCGATGATGGTCTTCAGCTCGTCGCCGTTGAACATCGGCAGCCCCTGACCCGGGTCGAAGATGAAGTCGATACCGGCATCGGCGAACTGCTGCGCGTGCGCCACCATGCCGTCCTTGCCGTCGGGCGAGACCACGCCCAGCGTAAAGCCGGCGTCCGTGGGGACCGTCTGCTCGTGGGCATGGTTCATAGCGCCCGGGTGGAACGCTGTGATTTGGTTATCGTCCAGGTCGGTCGTGATATACGCCTGAGCGGTGTAGGCGTCGTCGATGACCTTGATGTAATCGCGGCTGATGCCGTGCTCGGCCATCCAGTCGCCGTAGTCGTCGAAATCCTTGCCGACGGTGGCCATGGCCTGGCCCTTGCCGCCCAGCAGCGCCAGCGAATACGCGATATTGCCGGCACAACCGCCGTACTCACGACGCATGTCGGGCACGAGAAACGACACGTTCAGCATATGAACCTGATCCGGCAGGATCTCGTTCTTGAACTGGCCCGAATAGACCATGATCGTGTCGAAAGCGATCGAACCGCAAATCAGAGCGGACATAGAACATCCTTAATCAAACCAAAGCGATGGCGCGGCCGCGTGTCATTGAACCGCCCGCGCCAAACAAGGCCGACATCTTGCCACAGTTGCGCCCGGCTTTTTATCCGCGGGTGCCCACAAGCGCCTCGCGAATAATGGCCTGCCAGCGCTCGGCCGCCAGCGGATAAGCATCGTGATCCACCGCCTGCGAGTCCACGCGGCGAGCGATCACGCCGCATAGACAGGCGGCCTCTAGCCCGAAGGTCGAACAGGTCGTGAACAGGGCCGCGGCTTCCATCTCGAAGTTCGCCACGCCCAGCGCCCGCCACTCGGCCAGCGAGCCCTGGAACGCGCGCCGCACATAGCCGGAGTGGCTGTCATAGCGCTCCTGGCCCGGCCAGAACGTATCCGACGAGGCCGTGATGCCCACGTGATGCGGCACGCCCAGCCGCTCGGCGGCGGCTACTAGCCGTTGGGTCAACGAGAACGAGGCGACGGCCGGGTACGCCATCGGCGCGTAATGGCTGGACGTGCCTTCCAGGCGCACCGCGGCCTTGCTGATAACGATATCGGCGAAGTCGATATCGGGCTGAATCGCGCCCGTGGTGCCGACCCGGATAAAGCGTTTGAGACCGATGTTCGCCAGCTCTTCCACGGCGACCGCCGTTGAAGGCGCGCCCAGTCCCGAGGAACACACCAACACGGGGCGCCCGTCCAGATGCGCCAGCCATGAACAGTATTCGCGATTGGCCCCCAGCGCGACGGCATTCTCATCCAGCGACCGGGCCAGATCCGCTACCCGGCCCGGATCGCCGGGCAGCAGCACATCGGCACCCCCCTGGATATCGGCAGCCGACAAGGCGATGTGATATTGGCGTTGATCGCTCATATCGTGTCTCTCAATCAATGGGCTGGCCCCGTAGTCCGGTCAGGCCGAAAAACGCAGCCGCGGTGGCCCCGATATCGCAGAAGCTGGCGCGCCGGCCGTGGCTGCCTGGGACCACGCCGGGTCCGCGCAGCAGGACCGGGACCGTTTCACGCGTATGGTCGCTGCCGGGCGCCGTGGGATCGTTGCCGTGATCGGCGGTCACGATCAGCAGATCCGCGGGCGAAAGTTCGTGGATGAAGGTTCCGAGCCGCCTATCGAAGCGGGCCAGTTCGTCTGCATAGCCGGCCACGTCGCGGCGGTGGCCGTACTTGGAGTCAAAGTCGCAGAAGTTGGCAAAGAACAAGCCCGAGCCGTGGCCACCGGCGAGCGCGCCCTCGAGGTTATCGAAAACCGCGTTCAGCCCGGTGGCCGGATACTGGGTATCGATGCCGCGATGCGCGAACAGGTCACCGATTTTGCCGAAGGTGGTCACCCGTATGCCACGGTCGCACAGCGCGTCGAGCAGCGTGGGCGCCGACGGCGGGATCGCGAAGTCTCGCCGGTTGTCCGTACGCTGAAAATCAGCCGCGATGGCGCCCGCAAACGGGCGCGCGATCACCCGGGCGATACGATGGTCGTCACACAGCCGACGGGCGATTTCACACACGCCGTAGAGTCGCTCCAGCCCGAAGTGACGCTCGTGGGCAGCGATCTGCAGCACGCTGTCGGCCGAGGTATAGACGATGGGACGGCCCGTATCGCAGTGGGCCGCGCCGTGCTCAGCGATGACGGCGGTCCCCGAGGCACGCCCGACGGTAATCAGGCCCGGCAGACCGGCCTCGGCGACCAGCGTCTCAAGCAAGGCCGACGGATACGGCGCGTCCGGGTCCTCGCCGAAATAGCCCCAGTCTCGTTCGACTGGCACGCCAGCAATCTCCCAGTGACCGCCGGTGCTGCCCTTGGGCGCGCCCTGCGGCAGCGCATGGGCCCAGGCAGCCGTCTCGGCTGTCTGGCCTATACCATGTGGCAGTGCCTGACCGCGGGCCTCATTGGCCGCCTCGCCCAGACCTAGGCGGGCCAGGTTGGCCAGCTTAAGCGTCGGCGTGGCGGCCACGATATGGCCCAGCGTATCGGCGCCGTCGTCGCCGTAACGCCCTGCGTCGGGGGCAGCGCCGATACCCACGGAATCCATCACCAGCAGGATACAGCGGCCGGGTGTAGAGGCAGCCCGCTTCATGTCAGCTCGCGCAGCGCGCCCGGCAACAGCTCGGCGAGCTCGAACGGCGGCGTCTTCGTGTCTCGTGTGACGGCCATCACCCTGCACTCGTGGGCCGCCAGCTCGGCCAGCTTCTGACGACACTGCCCACAGGGCCAGGTCGGCGTGGCGGCGTCGGTGGCCGCCCCCACGGCAAAGCCCGAGTACGGCGCGTACGCGTTGGCACGAACCTGCCAGGCAGCAGCGGCGAGCTTTGCCCAGTCGATAGCCGCACTCATGCGCGCCGGCCCTCGTTCGACAGCGGCGGCTCGGGCAGTACCCGGCGCAGCAACGCATACAGCGCACAGGCCAACACCGAGGCAATGACGGTCCACGGGAGCGTGTCGGTCAACACACTCGGCAGACCGTCGAAATAGCCCAGCAGCGACAGCCCCACGCCGACCACGAAGGCGATACAGGCGCTGGGACGGAACTGTTCGACCAGGCGGGCTTTCTTCTCGAAAAAGACGGCCGGCGGCGTGGCCCGTTTCTGTACCACCACCCAGTCGAACATCATCAAAGACGTGAATGGGAACAAGAACACGCCCAGCACCGATAGAAACGGCTCGACGTGGTCCAGAATACCGCCCACGGCCATCAGGGTCGCCACCAGACCCAACGCGAGCGACGCCACGGGCTGATCGTAACGATGCGGCTCGCGTACGATCTCGCTGGCCGCCAGCAGCTTGGTCACCGCCGGGTAAAGATTCATGGCGTTGGTATGGGCGATGGCCAGAATGACGCCGAGTGCTGCCACTGCCCCGCCCACGGGCAGGTCCTTGGCGATCAGGGCGATATTCCATTCGCCGGTCGAGGCCTTTCCGACCAGCCCCAGAACGCCCATCAACAGCACCGGCAGCAACACGCCCACGGTGGCCGCGCTGAAGTAGGCGGCCCGCCGGGTACGCGACTCATCGGCCGTCTTTGGCGGGCAGAACCGCGAGACCGTAGAAAATTCATAGGCCCAGGCCAGCAGCGAAAAGCTCAGAATGGTCTGGACGATCGCGCCCCAGTGCACCGAGCCGCTGGCCTCGAACGGCAACACCAGCGGATAGCGCGTGACCATGTAGTAGATGAGCACGCCGTAGCTGGCGATAAAGATGAACGCGGTCCAGTTATAGAAACGCTCCAGCCACTTCATGCCCAGAAACACGAGCCCGGTCTGGCCGATGCCCAGAAGCCAGTACCACATGCTGCCGTAGCCCGGGTAGAGCGTGGACAGAATCTGGCCGCCGACGTCGGTATTCAAGCCGAACCAGCCGGCCCCGACCAGGGTATAGAGAATCGCCAGAAAGAAAGACGCGCCCGGGCCGAAGGTGGCCCGGGCGGTCACCAGCGAAATCAACGGCACCTCTCGGCCCTGCTCCGAAAACAGTCCGGCCGGAATAATGCCGATGAGACCAGCCACGATGACCGCGATGAAGAAGTTGGTCAGGCCCACGTCGTAGAGCAATAGACCGATGACCGGCGTGGTCGCCGACGCCGAGGCCAGGCCCCAGATCGAGAACAACGACAGCGCCGACATGTCGCGGCGTGCCTCGGGCACCGGGGCGATGCCGATGGTTTCGACGTTTTCCGAGCCGGCCGTGGCCGCAGGCGTGTCGTCGTGTAGGTCGCTTGATGCCATAGTCAGAACTGCCAGCCGATGGCCAGGTAATACCCCCAGCCGTTCTCATCCAGGCGCTGGGGCCCGTTGCCGAAATTCAGAATCGCCCCGTCTTGCCACTGGCCGCCGTTCTTGAAATAGCGCGCGGCGAAAAAATAGCGCAGGTGGGTATAGGACAGGATGAATACGTTGGTCTCGACCAGCGCGTCGTTGGTCCGAAACGGCCCGGCTCGATCGCCCAGCTCCGAGCCGAAGTCGTAATTGAGAAAACCGACATAGAGCAGGTTGCCATCCAGCGGCCCCTTGCCGAGCGGGACCGAGTAGTTGGCCTGGAAACGATAACCGTCCCAGGTGTCTACCGTGGGCGCGTTGTAGGGGCTGTTGCCGTTTCGTACGAGTCCGCGCCAAGCGCTGTTTTGCGGCAAGACGAGGCGTAGTGCGCGCCGCGCAGTCATTCTGCGCAAGCGTGCTAG
>MDSW01145137.1_pt1 | contig 11275 bp, 7 predicted proteins | sample 811171 | NCBI WGS metagenome assembly MDSW01 (sample SAMN05326641, study PRJNA326480) | marine metagenome | isolation source: seawater | place: Atlantic Ocean: North West | collected 2012
AGGCTGGATTGCAACCTTATAGATTTACAAAAAAAGATGAAGAAAGAGAAAAAGATTGGAATATATATACTGAAATTTACTACACATATATAGAGAGAAGCAAAAAAAATATTATTTCATCAAACACAGCAAATAAAAACGTTTTAGATTATTTGAAAAAAAGAAACTTAAATAATAAAACAATTGATGAATTTAATTTGGGTTATGTACCATTTGTATCAAAGACATTTTCAGAATTAAAGAGTAAATTTCAGGAAAAAAGTTTAAAAGATTCTGGTTTATTTTATTTAGATGAAAGAAAAAATGAATACGTTGATAGATTTAGAGGAAGATTGATTTTTCCAATTTATTCTTTGACCGGTAAGCCAATAGCTGTTGGAGGAAGAATAATTGAGGACAATAAAAAAATTGCTAAATATATTAATTCTCCAGAAACTAATTTTTTTAAGAAAGGAAATAATCTTTATAATTTAAATAAAGCGAGGAAAATTTCAAATAAATATGATGAGGTATATTTAGTTGAAGGATATATGGATGTTATAAAGTTATACAATAATCAAATATTAAATTGTGTTGCAAATCTTGGTACTGCACTAACAAATAAACAAATTTTATTATTAGGGCAATTCTTTTCAGAGATTGTTATTTGTTTTGACGGAGATGAAAGTGGCTATAAAGCAGCATTAAGAGCAGCAGAGAATTCTTTAAAGTTCTTACAACCTGAAAAACAAATCTCTTTCTTATTTTTACCAAATGGGGAAGATCCTGATAGTTTTGTGGAAAGCAAAGGCAAAGAAAATTTTTTAAAATATTCTGTTAATAACAGGATGCAAATACATAAATTTATTTTAGATCACTATTTAAATAACTCAAAAAAAACACCTACAGAACTTGCTATGATTGAAAAAAAATTTTTAAGTTTAGCAAATTCTATAAATGATACCGTTGTTAAAAAATATATTTTAGGGTTTTTTTTAGATCAACTATCGAACTTTTTGCCGTCAAAAGCTAAATTTATGCAAAATAATTATAAGTTTAAAAAAGTTAGATCTCTTGAAATTACTAAAAATATTTACAAGGAAACTCAAAAATTTTCTTCAATAGAAATTAAAGAACTTTCTTTATTGTATATAATTTTAAACAATTTAGATTTCTTTTATCACCGTTTAGATTTATTAGAGAACTTGTTATTTTTTTCGAAAGAAAATAAAATACTTTTTCAATTAATCGAACAGTCATTAAAAAGTGGAAACTACAATGATATAAATATAGACGAAAATTTTCTATACAATATTAATAAGTTTGCAACTGTAAAACATATTGTCAAAAAAAATGATGATAACCATTCAAAAATATCAGAAATATTTGAGGATATTAAAAAAGACCTTAAGACTTATAGTCTAGAATTAAGAATTCAGGAGCTAGAATCAAAGTTTGCTAGAGATTTTAATCAAAATACTTTTGATGAAATCAGAAGGCTTAAAAAAGAGCAAAATATTAATTAAATAAACATAAAAAACCATAGATTTTTTTTTAAATTGTCTTTATATAAGGATTTCCAAATTTTTATAAACTGTGGAAAGAATTATTACAAAATCATTTGCTAGACTTATGGGCAGAGGTGTCCATAGAGGTTTCATTACTTACGAAGAGCTGAGTAAATCTTTAGGAAAAAGAAATCTTTCAGGCGAAAATTTATCACAAGCTTTTTTACATATTTTAGATGAAAAAATATCATTAGTAGAAAAAAAGTCAGACTTTAAAGCTATCAAAAAAAGAGATAGCCAGAGCAAAGATGAGCCAAAAAGTTTAGAAAAAAGCGATGACCCAATTCGTATGTATTTAAGAGAAATGGGTGGAGTAGAACTACTTTCAAGAGAAGGTGAAATTGCGATTGCAAAAAGAATTGAAGCTGGAAAAGATGTGATGTTAAACGCTCTATCCCAAAGCCCGATAACTGCTGAGCAATTTTTTGAATGGAACATTAAGTTACAAAAAGATGAAATTATGGTTAGAGAAATAATAGATATAGATACTAACTATATGGAGGATGAGAATTCATCTAGCATTAAAAATAAAAAAAACAAAGAAAATTTACAAGTATCAAAATCAAATACAGAGGAAGAAAAAAAAGACCAAATTAATAATGACGAAGATGACGAATTTAATCCAACACTTGCAGCAATGGAAAGTGAAATAAAACCCAAAGTTTTGGAGACTATTCAAACTCTAACAAAAGATTATTTAAAGTTAATTAAATACCAAAAAGAAAAATTAAATTGTATTTTAAATTCGTTAAGTTTTTCTAATGCTAAAGAGAAAGCTTATCAAAAATTAGTTCAATTAGTTTTAATTAAGATTAAATCATTACAACTTTCACCCTCAGTTTTAGAAAATTTAGTTCAAAAACACTATGTTGAAAATAAAAAAATTATTTCACTTGAAGGAAATTTATTGAGACTTGCTTTGAATGATAAAATTTCTAGAGATGAATTTATAAAAAACTACGTAGGAAATGAAATTAACCCAAATCTAAAAAATTTCTTGAGTACTAATACTTTATGGAAAAATTTCTTTCAAAAAAATAAAAACGAATTTAAGGAAATAAGAGATAGATTAATTGAAACAAGTAACAAACTTGGAATAAGTGTAACGGATTATAAAAAATTAGTTAATAGAGTTCAAAAGGGAGAGAAAGAATCGAGAATCGCAAAAAAAGAAATGGTTGAAGCGAACTTAAGGTTGGTAATCTCTATAGCAAAAAAATACACAAACAGAGGATTGCAATTTTTAGATTTAATCCAAGAAGGTAACATAGGCTTGATGAAAGCAGTTGATAAGTTTGAATATAGAAGAGGATATAAATTTTCTACTTATGCTACTTGGTGGATTAGACAAGCGATCACAAGATCGATTGCCGATCAAGCACGAACTATTAGAATACCTGTTCATATGATTGAAACAATAAATAAAATTGTTAGAACACAGAGACTTATTCTTAGTGAATTTGGTAGAGAAGCCACTCCAGAAGAACTCGCAAAGAAATTAAGAATGCCTTTGGAAAAAGTTAGAAAAGTTCTTAAAATTTCTAAAGAACCTGTTTCGTTAGAAAAACCCGTAGGTGATGAGGAAGATAGTAGTCTTGGAGATTTCATAGAAGATACAAAAGCATTAGCGCCTTTAGAACAAGCAATAAAATCTAACTTGAGTGAAGCAACAACCAAAATACTTTCAACTTTAACACCTAGGGAAGAAAGAGTTTTAAGAATGCGTTTTGGTGTTGGCATGAATACGGACCACACTTTAGAAGAAGTTGGTCTCCAATTCTCAGTAACTAGAGAAAGAATAAGACAAATAGAGGCTAAAGCACTAAGAAAACTTAAGCACCCAAGTAGATCGAAACAGTTAAAAAGCTTTTTAGAGAGTTAAGACATATTATTAACATATTAAAGATGTTCAAATAATATGTAACAACTTTATTTTAATGAGTCTAGTCACTGTAATAATTCCATACTTCAAAAAAAAAAAATATATCCAAAATACACTTAATACTGTTATTAATCAGACATATAAAAACTTAGAAATAATAATTATTTATGACGATGTTCAAATAGATGAATTAAATTTCTTAAAAAAAATAGCGAGAAAAGATAAGAGAATTATAGTAATTAAAAATAAGAATAATTTAGGTGCCGGTTTGTCAAGAAATGAGGGTATAAAAAAATCTAAAGGTGAATACATAGCGTTTTTAGATGCTGATGATTTATGGCATGAGGAAAAAATATCAAAGCAAATCAGCTTCATGAAAAAAAATTCTTCTAATATTTCACATACTAGCTATGCTATAATAAATGATAAAACAAAAAAAATTGTATCATTAAGAAAGGCCAAAAATTTCAATAAAGTAAACGATTTATTAAAATCCTGTGATATTGGATTATCAACAGTTATTTTAAAAAAAAAAATTCTCTTGGAGAACGATCTAAAATTTCCAAACCTTAAAACTAAAGAGGATTTTGTTTTGTGGTTAAAAATACTAATTTTTAAAAATAAAATTTTTGCTTTAAATGAAATTTTGACAACATGGCGAAAATCAAAAAATTCTTTGTCTGACAACATTTTACAAAAAATACTAGATGGCTTCAAAGTTTATAATAAATACATGGGATTTAATTTCGTAAAGTCTATTTATTATTTATTATGTTTAAGTTTTAATTATTTAAAAAAATAGAATGATAATTAAAATCATTTCTTACTTTTTATTCGTATTTTTAATTTCAAAATATTTTAAAGATAAGAAAATGTTATCAAACTTTTCAGGTGATAAGCACCAAATATATTTAAATGATAAAAATATTCCACTTATAGGTGGTTTCGTCTTGTTGTACCCAATTTTTCAACTATTCAAAGAATATGATTTGTTAATTTTATTTTCTTTATTAATTTTTTTTGTTGGTCTGCTTTCAGATACTAAAATTTTAGAGTCACCAAAAATTAGAATTGTAATTCAAATTATTTTAATAATTTTATTTGTTACTCTAAATGACATAAAAATAAATTCCTCAAGGTTAGAGCTGTTTGATTTATTTTTAGAAAATTTGTTTTTTGCATATTTATTTTCTTCTTTTTGTATTTTGATACTTATTAATGGCTCAAATTTTATTGATGGTCTAAATGGATTGCTTTTAGGATATACTTTATTAGTTTTGTATTTTTTAAACAAAAACGGATTATTAATTGACTTAAACCTTGAAAAAGCTGATACAATTTTTTTCTTTTTTGTTCTAACATTTTTATTTATCTTAAACATTAGTAACAAAGTTATGCTCGGAGATTCAGGAGCATATTTTATCGGTTTTTTATTAGGATATGCGGTTATAAAATTGCACAATTATAACGATATGATTTCTCCTTATTATTTTATTTCTTTAATCTGGTATCCATGTTTTGAAAATCTATTTTCAATAATACGTAAATTTATTAAAAAAAAATCTCCTGGTAATCCCGATAAACTGCACTTGCACCATATATTATTTTTATGTCTTAAAAACAAACTAAAGTTAAGCAAAATTATTTCAAATAATATTAGCAGTATATTTATTAACTTTATAAACTTTCTTATACTATTAATTTCCTCAATTGACCCAACGGATACAAAATTTCAAATATTAATAATAATTTCGTCAATAATTATTTATATTTTAAGTTATTTTTTAATATCAAAATATAATAAAAAAACTTTGGAATGATATTTGCTAATTTTTTTATTTTAACATTTTATTACTTTTTAAGTATTTTTTGTGTACTTGGTTATGGATTATTTATAAGAAAACTTTTTATAGATGACAGTATTAAAATAAATTATGGTTTTACAGGTTTAATAGGTATATTTTTTTTAATAATTTATTCCTATATTTCCCATTTTTTTTTAGCACATAATTTAATACATAATTCTATAATTTTTTTAGTAGGTTTATTTTGCTGTTTGTTTTTTACTAAATCAAATTTTAAAAAAAAGGAATTTCAATTATTATTAATTGTATTTTTTCTATTATTAATTGCATTATATGGATTTAAAACTCATGATGATTTTCCATATTATCATTTTCCGTACACAAATTTTCTGACAAAATCAGATATAATTATTGGAATTGGAAATTATGATCATGGTTGGAGAACACCATCTTCTATTTTTTATTTTAATTCATTATTTTATCTACCATTAATAACACATCACCTTTTTCATATTGGTGCATCACTAATTATGGGTTTTTCTTTAGTTAGTTTAAGTATTGAAGCGTATAAAAAAATTTTATCTAATAGAATTGATATAACTTTTTATTTTAAACTACTTTCATTAGTATTTATTTTAATTTTTTTTTACAGAATATCTGAGCATGGAACAGATAGATCAGCGCAAATACTTAGCTTTTTATTGGTTTTAGAAATCTTACTTTTTATAATGAAGCAACAAAAATTTAAAAATTTTTTAATAAAATATTTAACTTTGTCTAGTTTAATTGTTTCTCTAAAAAGTTTTTATTTTATTTATTTAATTTTTGTAATTCCAATTATTCACTTTATGCACAAAGAAAAAGAAATTTATCAAATTAAAAATGTATTAAAAAATAGTTTCTTTTATTTTTCAATTATTTTAATTTTTTTAATTTTATTTATAAATGTCATGAACACAGGTTGTCTTATATATCCTTTAAAGTATTCTTGTTTTGAAAATTTAAGTTGGTCAATTCCTTACGATGAAATTGATAAAATGGCAGTGCATTATGAAAGTTGGTCAAAGGCGGGCTCTGGTTTCAAATTCATGGTAGAAAATCCAGAAAAATATATATCTAATTTTAATTGGGTGTCAGGTTGGACTGAAAGATATTTTTTTAATAAAGTATCAGATTTTTTGTTAGGTCTGATTTTAATATCTGTAATTTTTTTGTTTTCATTACGCAGTTTTAAAAATACCTCAAGTAATAAATTTAATTTCAATTTAATTTATTTTTGTATGTTTGTTTTATTATTCGAATGGTTCTATAATCATCCTTCTTTAAGATATGGAGGTTATTCTTTAATTGGAATAATATTTTTTTTAATTACTTGTAAATTTTTACCAAATACCAATGTTAACAAAAAATTTTTAGGCAGAGTCTCAGTTTTAATATTGATAGCAGTTTCGATATTTTTATATAGAAATTTTGATCGATTAGTATCTGAATATCAGAAGTATGATTATAATCCTTTAATTAACGCTTTTTACTTTGTTGATGAACACCACTTTAGAGTAGAAAAAGATTTTTTATTTTTCACTGATTTTTATAAAAATTGTACGAAAAAAAAAAAGATTTGCGATAATAATAGTGGATTAATCGCTTATAAATATTACGGTAAATTTATATTTGTAAGAAAAAATAGAAAATGAATAAGTAACTTAAGTTGTCTTTACATTTAATTAAATAAAATATAAATATTTAACATGTCAAAAAAAGCTTTAATATTTGGTATAACAGGTCAGGATGGAGCTTACTTAGCAGAATTTTTACTTAAAAAAAAATATACCGTCCATGGAGTAAAAAGAAGATCTTCCTCATTTAATACTCAAAGAATAGATCATTTGTATCAAGATCCTCACGAAAAAAACAGAAAATTTATATTACATTATGGGGATGTGACTGACTCAATATCTATTTCCCAAATTATTAAAAATGTTCAACCTGACGAAATCTATAACTTAGCAGCCCAGTCACATGTTGCTGTATCATTTGAAGTCCCAGAATATACAGCTAATGCAGATGCTTTAGGACCTTTGAGAATATTAGAAGCGATTAAATTTCACAAAATGGAAAAAAAAACTAAGTTTTATCAAGCCGGAACTTCAGAAATGTTTGGTAAAGTTGTTGAAAGTCCGCAAACAGAAAATACTCCTTTCTATCCTCAAAGCCCGTATGGAGTAGCAAAACTTTATGCACATTGGATAACTAAAAATTATAGAGAGGCTTACAAATTTTTTGCATGTAATGGTATTCTTTTTAATCACGAAAGCCCTAAAAGAGGCGAAACGTTTGTAACTAAAAAAATTGTATCAGCAATGTGCAAAATTAAGATTGGCCTTCAAAAAGAACTTTATTTAGGAAATCTTTATGCAAAAAGAGATTGGGGTCATGCAAAAGATTATGTCATCGCTATGTGGAAGATCCTTCAACAAAAAACTCCTGAAGATTATGTAATAGCTACAGGAAATACCTATAGTATAAAACAATTTATAGGATTTGTTTCAAAAGAATTAAAAATGAAGATTTCATGGAAAGGCGAAGGCTTAAGTGAGATAGGTTGTTATAATGGTAGAACAATTATAAAATGTGATAAAAATTATTTGAGACCTCTAGATGTACAAACTCTTTTAGGAAATGCAAACAAGGCACGTAGAAAATTAAAATGGAAACCAAGCTACAACATCAGTAGCCTTGTTCAAGAAATGGTTGAATTTGAAATGAAAAAATTACTTTAATTAATGAAAACCAATGTTTTAATTGCAGGAGCCAATGGAATGGTTGGTAAGGCCCTTGTTAAAGAGTTAAAAAAAAATAAGTCTATAAAATTATTGACTCCCGGAAGAAATGAAGTTGATTATTTAAAGATAGACGAGGTTGAAAACTATTTTAAAAAATATAAACCAAAATATGTATACATTGTAGCAGCTAAAGTTGGTGGCATTCTTGCCAATTTAAAAAATAAAATTGAATTTTTTGAACAGAATCAATTAATTCAAATGAATTTATTTAGATGTATTCAAAAATTCAAAGTAAAAAAATCAGTATTTCTTGGTAGCTCATGTATTTATCCAAAATCAGCTAAACAACCTATAAAAGAAGAGTCTTTATTGTCAGGTAAATTAGAGGAAACAAACGAAGGATACGCATTAGCTAAAATATCTGGTGTAAGATTAGCTAAATATTATAGTGAAAAATATTCAACTAAAATAATTTGCCCAATGATATGTAATATTTATGGAACTAACGATAATTTTAACTTTTCCGACTCCCATGTTTTATCGGCTTTAATTAGAAGATTTGCTGAAGCAAAGAAAAACAATTCTAAAACTGTTACATTATGGGGAACTGGTAGTCCAAAAAGAGAGTTTATTCACGTAAAAGATGCAGCACAGTCTCTAATATTTTTAATGAAAAATTATAACGACGTAAATCCTATTAATGTAGGCACCGGAAAAGACTTAACAATTAAAAAACTTGCTAACAAAATAAAGAAAATAATTAAATATGAGGGGAAAATTTTGTGGGATAAAACCAAACCAGATGGTGTTCCGAGAAAATTACTAAATATATCTAAAATTTCAAAATTAGGTTTTAAACCGAAAATTTCTTTATCGGATGGTATTAAACAAACGGTTTTAGAATTTCAAAATTTAAAAGAAGAAAAATTTAGTAAAAACATAAAAGTAAATAATTTTTTTAAACACAAAAAATATTGGTATCCCTTAAGTTTACCAACGTATGGAAGTGCTGAAATTAAACAAGCTTTAGATTCAATGTCTAAATATAGGACAACCATGTGGGATAAAACTAAATTGTTCGAGGAAAAATTTTCAAAAAAAGTTGGAAGTAATTACTCGGTAATGGTTAACAGCGGATCCTCATCTGATTTGTTAATGAGTTTTAGTTTAATTGATCGAAGATTAAAAATCTTAAAAAAAAATGATGAAATTATTGTTCCTATCTTAACATGGCCGACACATATCTGGAGTGCAATGATGGCAGGATTAAAAGTAAAGTTAATTGACGTGAATGTTAAAACTTTAAATATTGATATCCTTGAATTAAAAAAAAATATTTCAAAAAAAACAAAAGCAATATTTTTGGTTCATGCATTAGGTAATCCTTGTAACATGGATGAAATTACAAAATTAGCAAAAAAACATAAATTAATTATTTTAGAGGATTGTTGTGAGGCCTTAGGATCAAGATATGGAAATAAACACGTTGGGAACTTTGGTTTGGCGGCTAGTTACTCTTTTTTTTTCTCGCATCATATAACAACTATGGAGGGAGGCATGATAACAACCAATTCGAAAAAAATTCATGAAAATTTGAAATATCTTAGATCGCATGGATGGAAGAGAGATATGAAGGTTAAATACAAAAATAATAAAATTTACAAAAATTTTGAGTTTGTGAATTGGGGCTTTAATTGCAGACCCACCGAATTACAAGCTGGCTTTGGAATAGAGCAGGTTAAAAAAATAAATAAATTTAACAAAATAAGAAAAAATTTTTTTCAAATTTTTAGGTCAAAATTTTCCAATAACCCAAATATTTACTTTCCTGAAGTTGAAAAAAAATCAGATCCCTCATGGTTTTCTATACCAATTATTCTTAAAAAAAATAGTAAGTTTAAGAGAGACGATTTAATAAGTTATCTTGAAAAACAAGGAATAGAGTCACGTCCAATAATAGTAGGAAATTTACAAAAACATCCTGTGGCTAAATTATTTAAAGAACTTAGAATAAAAAAATTTAAGAATGCAGATTACATACATAATAATGGAATTTATATTGGTTTAAATCCAATGATAGAAAAAGAAAGTTTTAACAAAATGATTAAAGTTTTTGAAAATTTTTTCAAAAACTAATTATATTTTAAGTATTTATCTCTTAAAAAAATTTTAGTGAAGAAATATGAAAACATCTTTAGAAAAATTTTCAAAAACAACATAAAAATATTCTCATACTTTTGTCTTATTTTGAACTCTTCTTGTAGTTTATTTGATAATGTCATACTGCTTGAAAATCCTTTTAGATCGAAAACAGTAATTATTTCATTCTTACTTGTAGTATCCCATATAAGTTTTTTATTTTTTAAAACTCTATATATAAATTCGTAATCATTAAAATATCTGTATTCTAAATTAAATAAACCAAATTTTTTATAAATATTTTTATTTACAAATGTAGAAACAAAACTTGGAAAAATATTTAATCTTCTATTAATTTTATCAGGATAAAAACCTGAAAAAGTTTTTTTTTTTAAAACTGTACCAAAAACAATATCAAGGTTTTTTTTTTTATTTATTTTCTTGACAATTAATTTAATAGAATTTTCTGTAAAATAGTCACCAACATTTAAAAAGCAAATAAAACTACCTGAGGCAAGTTTTATACCTTTATTCCAAGCATCCCATATGCCAAAATCTTTTTGACTAATCCAATAATCTATATAATTTTCGTATTTTCTTATTTTTGATATTACAGAACCATTTGAGCCACCATCGATAATGATTATTTCTAAATTGTCGTATTTTTGTAGAATAATACTTTTCAAAGTATTTTCTAAATCTTTTTTGTGATTAAGAACAACAGTTATAATAGATATCAAAGGCTTATTTTTTATATCTTTTCTAAAATAACCTTTTGTTCTTTTCCCACCTTCTTTAATTAAATGATTCTTATCAAAGTATTTATTCACCCTTTTAAAGGATCTATATGTCTCTCCTTTAATGGAATTATTTTGCGCATATTTAAAATAAATTTGATTATTATCTTGAATTGGTTTTTTTAAAAATTTAGCATATTTAAGTAGATTTTGCATTAAACATCACCTTAACATTGATAATAAAAATTGTTTACAAAATTTAAGTTTTAAGTATAAGTACTTTGCCTGGTGATTATTGCGAAGGTGTTATACCCGATCCCATTCCGAACTCGGAAGTCAAGCCCTTCTGCGCCAATGGTACTTTGTCTTAAGACACGGGAGA
>MDSW01158584.1_pt1 | contig 11275 bp, 8 predicted proteins | sample 811171 | NCBI WGS metagenome assembly MDSW01 (sample SAMN05326641, study PRJNA326480) | marine metagenome | isolation source: seawater | place: Atlantic Ocean: North West | collected 2012
GCGTACTTTCTGAGCTCGCCCATGTCGTTTGGATGGCAGCCGAAGGCGTCGTGTACCAACCAGAACTGTGGTGCCGAGCCGGTCTCTTTCTGATGCTCGCATAGCCTTCGAATCACGAACCTCATGTGCTCAGCGTCTAGGGAGTGAACGAAGTTCGGAGCGATGGCTCGCTCCTCGGCTAGTCTGTCCCTTTCGGAGCTGTAGACCCTGGAGGACATCATGCCCGCAGACCCCTTTTCTCCCCCTTCGACCTGCTCTGACTTCCTCCTCTTGATCGGTTCTGATTTCGGAGGAGTCAGAGAGATGTGTTTGACCGTGACTCCCTCTTCCCCGGTGGACCATTGAAGAACTGGATTAGCATCCAGTAATTTGACGAATTTGGCCTTGCTCTTCAGCTTGTGATTGGGAATCACCTCCTTGATTGAGTCCTCGAAAGCCTTGGCCAGGATTACGGCTACTTTCTCGTGATCCCTCTCATCTATCTGATGTGTGGAATGTATTCCTTCTAGGATCCCGGAGAGAATCGAATTGTTGTGAGCGCACCTCTTCCATACTGATTTGTTGATGAATTGGAGCAGGCTCTCCAGGGATTCGAAGGAATCGGCATCGACCCTGCCCTTCCACTCTGTAAGGACCTCTTTCATGTTACCCTCGGAGCCTAGGGCGCTAAGCACCGCTTCCTGAGCGGCTTTCCTCCAATTACCGTGGTTGTAGAACACCCCGCGATTAGGGTCCTGTCTAGTGGAGTTGACGCTGGTCGTATTCAGTATCTTGGAGAGCGACTCCGATATCTCCCCTATCCTCGAGCCTGCCTGCCTGGCGATGGTTTCGAACTCCTGGACGTACTCCTCCTCTTCGCCTTCCCTGGTGTTGATCCATCCAAATTTACCCGCTGATGCCTTTCTCCTCGAGCTCTTGCGTCCCGGCTTCCCGTTGTGAGAGAGCAGCATGTCCTCCAGAGCCCTCCTACCAGATCCGTACCCCTTGGTCATAACTGGAGACTTGGAGTGCTTCCTGGTCGCTATGCCCGAGAGGATCTCCTGGCTTGCCTCCAAGCTGATGCTGTCTATCTTCGAGAGAGCCTCTAATGCTCTTGATCCGGCTTTGCTACTTTCGTTCTTAATCCCGTCAGCGACCTTCTGGTAGATGTCCGCTGGTCGGTCTGACTCCAGCACGTTGACAAGCTGCGCCATCTCCTGGTCTCTGAGAAGCAGAGAAATGTGCTGATAGATATTTGACGAGGCGTCTTGCCTTGTTACGTAGTCGGTTTTCGCTCCCTCCCCACCTTCATTGAGGGCATCGACGAAGGCTAGGGTCGCCGAGAGTCGCTGGAATCCCTCCGAGTGGGCTCGCACTATGTCCCCTCTGTTGTCGGACCACAGGTCGATGGTGCCTATCGGATCATCGGCTATCTCGACCAGCATCCTGACGAAGGGGCTATCGGGTGATTCGGTGTGCCTAAGGAGTTCCTCGAAGCTGCTAAGCTTTCCAGGACCTTCGCCTAATCCCTCCCAAATCTTCGCTACTGAAATCCTGAGCCACTTCCATCCTTCATCGTTCAGGGACCGTTCGCCACCCAGGCGGATTAGCCCCCTTGAGAAGTCATCTCCCTGGGGGTCAAGCCACGAGGAGGAGGTGTACATCCTCCCTCTATGGTCAATCCTGAGAGGGTGGTAGAACCGGCCGTCGATATCATCGTTTTCCAGGATACTCCTCGCGCACATTGCCTGCCTCATCCACATCTCCAGGGAATGGGGATCTGGTAGCCTGCTGAGTTTATCCTCTGACCCTTCCCTTATGCTAATGAGGAGTTTGCCCCCTGTTAGCCTTCCCTCGAGGCACTCGCCCGAGTAGTCTCGAATCATGGTCACTAGGGACTCCAGTTGGAGCTCAAGCATCCTCTCGTCAACTCTGAACTGTGTCCTCTGGGCCATGTTGATGGTGTCAAGGGCCTCTTGGGTTATCGAAATCCTGCTCATTCCGAGTCGGATGTGAGTTTTCTCCCTGGGAATCATCGGCATCCTCTCCTTCATGGCACTGGTCAGGTATCCTCCGACTGCAAGGCGCTCCTCATCGAGCACCCAGTCTCTAGGCTGGCATATCATGGGGGGAATAGTCTCGGTGCTGAAGAAATCGGTGAGTAGTCCGTCATTCTCCTCGACGAGTCTGTCCACGAACTCTGTGGCCTCATGGGACAGCTTGAGAATGCTGTTGTTCTGTCCAGGATTGGCTAATCCGCTGAAGGAGGCAGACTCAGTATATACGAAGCCGTCATGCTTCTGAATAGCATAGAGGATGTGGGTGCTAATCTTCTCGGCCCAGTCGTCAACTGGCTCCTTTCCATTGATCCTTCTGCCTTCCGTGTCTTTCATTTCTGGGTCATCTATCCTCAACGACCTCACCCTGTGTTTTATCTCGTCCCTGACTCTGCTGGCCAGTGCGTAGAAGACCCCGTTGGACTCCTCCTCAGATTCTTGTGCAGATATATCGGCCAATGTAAGTCCGTTCTCCGTCTCTATCCCGATCTTGTTTAGGTTCAGTCCGAGCTTCTCGATGTAATCGTTAGCGGTAATTACGCACTCGATAGCTGTGCCGAGGCTCTTTGCGGAGTTTGTAGTGAAACGTTGGTTCGCGGCTCTTCCGGAGAGTTTGCTCTTGACCCCCCCGTCCTCCAAGAATAGTTCGTAGGAGTTGCCTTCCATTGTGGCGATGAAGCCAGAGTTGCCCTTGTATCGGGTTTTACAGACTTCCTTGAGTATGCTCTCCGCTACCTGTTCTGAGACCGTGTGGAAGAGGTTGCTGTTGTCCTCCATCTTGTCGTATAGGTGGAGGTTCTCCTGCACTTCGCCGCAGAAGCATCTTCTTGTCTTGCCCCCCTTCCTGAACAGGACGTTCGAGCGGACCTTGCCATCGCACCCAGCTCTTGCGCATGGGGCCGAGAAGTCCCAGTCCGAAAGAGTCGTGAAGCTGGTTGATGAGTTCTTGATTTCCTCTTCTTCCATTGCCTTGACCAGTGCGGCTCTTATTCTCCCTGCGAACTCGTCACAGAAGGAGTCAACAGACTGTTGGACGGTTCTGGCCTGTCTCCTGCTACTAGACTCCGCCTGGTTCTCATCGCCGTGTCCGTAGACGAATTCCGAGGCCCCTAGCTCCGCCTTTCCCTCCTCTTTGACCTGCCTGAGCAGGTCGTCAATGATCGAGTCGGTGCTCGCTATCTCTTCATCATCGGCTCCCGGTGCATCCCTTCGCAGCCTTCCACAGGAAACTAGTTCTCTCGTCTTCTGTTCCCTGGTCAGTGCATCTTCCACGTAAGTGGACCTGGTTGCTCCTGTTATTACCTGTTCGTTCGTCGTTTCGTCTGTCTGCTTCGCTTTTCCTATTGTCATCTAACCCGTGCCACCATCGAAGAAATACTTTCGAAAGTCTACTGCATTGTTTCGAATCAGAATTCCCATGATTTGTACTTTAGTGAATGGAGAATCAAGAGCCAGCCTTCCCGTGGGTACCCGAGTACGAACAAGACTTGGGGCTCTCAAGCGTCAACCATGATTTCGGCCTCGAGGGAAGTGCTCTCGTGGGCATAACCAACTTGGTATTCTCCTTGCTGGAGCTGTACCTAATCTGCTTCTTCACGTACATAGTCACCGGACTATTGATGGCTCAGTGATTCAAAATCGACCCATACTGATTCGAGAGTGCTCTTCATCTCCCCGCATTGCATAGATGAGGGTCAGGAACAGTACCATTGCAATGGCAAGGGCTTCTACGTCCCTTCTACTCAGGTCCTCATTCGTTTTGGGTCTGTTCGTCATGGCGGGGGTGTGAGGATTACGGAGAGATGGTACCTCGATCACATGGGGGCAATGGCCTTCTGGAGGACCGTGATCGGTGTGGCAAACCTGTTCCTGACAGTGCTTGTGGTCCTGAGGGTGTTTGAGTTCCTTTAGCGGTCAAACAAATACTAGAGGGGATTGAGGCTGATCCTTGATTTCACAATCGACAAAGTCCTAACGGCATTACCGCAAAGAAATTCGTAGAGGTTGCTAACTTTTTACAGTGACAAAATCAAAATTGCATTGAAAGTCGATTTTGGAGAGTCAATACATTGACAAATAAAACCCCATACCAAACCATGACATCTCAGATTGCATTGATGAATCACCTCGGAGTGGCTTTAGCCTCGGATAGCGTTGTTTCGTTTAGCTCTGGAAGGAACTACAGCACCGTAAACAAGATCTTCTCATTGGCAGGAAGGCAACCTGTAGCAATAATGATCAGCGGATCTGCTAATTACGTTCCAGGAGATGTTGCATGGGAGAGGGTTGTCGGACTATTCAGGCAGCAAGTTGGGGATAGGGAATTTCCCGAGCTGAATGACTACGTCAATGCTTTCCAGGGTTTTGTGACCACACATGAAACACTGAATTCCAAGAAGAAGAATGACCTTGCCATTCAAGAAGACCTAATCGAGCACTTCACCAATCGGATAATCACCGCGGCCTCGGCCAAGGAGGAAATGGCGTATTCCTCGATGCTAAGAGATCTGCCAGATTACCTCCCCGAAGTTGGAGATTATTTCTCTGAAGCAATAGAATCCAGAATAGATTGGCTGGATGGGTGGAGAAAAGAAGAGTTAGAGCGTTTGTCCTCAGACGAGGAGTGGACCAATCACCTGTTCACCGTCTCCAAAGCTCACAGGCATAATGCGAAGGAGGCCTCCGCACACTTCATTCGAAGGCACGACTGCGACAGGCAATCGAGGAGGAAAATGGAGGAGCTTTTCATTTACCATTTAGCGAAATTTGGGAGTGAGATGTATTGGAAATCAAACACGACTGTTGTTTTCGCTGGTTTCGGTGAGAATCAGATTACCCCTGAGTTGACCCAAATGAGGGTGGGTGCGGATGTGAGCGACTGTTCATTTGCAGACTTCGAATACCACGAAATTAGGACCAGAGAGGACTACCTAGACGACGGTGCTATCGAGAGACACAAAGAGGAGGAAAACGAAGGAAGGAAGAAGTGGTCTGGCTCTGCCATGCTTACTCCATTCGCCCAATCGGACGAGATTCAAAACATACTCACTGGGATGCACTATGACAACCACAAGACCCTTAGAACTTGGATGCCCCACTACATCTTCGAGGAAGTAAAGCAAGATTTGCTGAGATTGCTCGAAGAGACCGAGGGCGTGGGAAAGGCGACTATGAACCGCGTGACTGACGCGCTCGAGAAGAACTCTGATAGTTTGACAAGTACCATCAAGGAGGAGGTGCGGAGGGGAATCTACGAGACCAGGAAGAAGAGAAGGCATACCTTCAGGTCTGTGACTTCCTCGGTCCCCATGGAGGAGCTGGCGTCTTTCGCGAGAACTCTGGTCTCTTTGGAAGCGCAGATCGCCCACTACTCGAAAAGGAAGAGGACGGTCGGTGGACCAATCGATCTAGCGACTATCACCAAGGAGGATGGTTTCCTTTGGGTGGACACCAAACAGGCAATAGATGAGTCGAAGAATCCGAGGCAACTCGAAAATAGGAGGGACTCGGCGAATCTCAGATAATGCCCGATAGGGACTTGATGAGGGTGCTCTGAGCCCAGTAGTAATGACTCTCTTAGTAGTGTCCTAAGGGAGCACGATGGTACGAGTGAAGTTCAGTCCGACAGGGGTCCGGGAAGGACGAACTCCGCGAAGTCCCTCGAGGCAGAGGCCCTCTCCCTCTCGAGGAAGTCGAGTATGGTTTCGTCCTTGACTGCAGAGTCGTCTGCCTCCCTTTCCTTGCACCATTTCTCGGTCCTCTCAATTTCGATATTGGAGAACTCGTCTATGGAGGTCTGCCTCTTAGGGAGAGAGCCTTCTAGCTCCCTGCCTATCGAGCGCGCGAGTATCGTTGCATCGAGCTCCTCCACCTTGATCCAGATTGTTTTAGGCATGGATTGAGTGCGGTTGAATGAGAAGAATCGAATCGTCCCGCTCTCCTCCGGGTGATCCGAGCAGAATACGTGGTCGACCTGTGTCGAGTCGTCGCCCCTGCAGATAAGATGGAGCTTCTGGCTACCCTCATCGAGTCTCTTCAGGGTCATCCTGATGGTCAGACCCGACTCCAGGAGATCATCGGCCATCCCTATTCTGGAAACGTGGCTCATCAACCCATCTCCTATCGATTTCCTACGATATCTCCCTACCTCTTCTAATTCCCTGGCGTAGGTGAAGGTCGGATTGCCCATGTTGTCCTGCCCGTTCCTTATCAGGTGGACCTGCCATTCCTTGCTCTGCATCTACCTTTGGCCCCCTGACTTGCCTTCCATCACTGTCTGGAAGTGGTGCATCGCGGACCATATCTGTGCAAGAGCACGATGGTACTCCACGTCATGGAAGCACTCATTCTTGAAGCTCGTGTAATCCACCGACTCCAAGGCTCCCGTTATCACCGGGGTTACCTTCTCCTTCCTTATCGTGATTCGGAATCTGTAGTCTGCCCAGTCGATCTCCTCTATCTCCTCGTCCGGCCACATTGCCGCCAAGGGGTCTGCTGATCTGGACTTGACCTGGAAGAAGTCCGGCAGGTCCTTGTGTTGGACTATGGCTAGGAAGCCGCCCGTGGTGAAAACCCACATCAGAGCCGCTCCCCCGTGGAGGAGCACCACTTGGTCTCTGGGTGGTCTATCCCGTGGAAGCAGAACTCGCAGTTACACGGTGACATCAGCACCACATCCCCACTTCTGTGGCTCTGGACTCAGCAGAGGCAGTGGTTCCCAGGCTCGGGTCTCCAATCCCAAAGCCATCAGTGAGGTCTAGCATGCTCTCTAGGCTGGCATCCGGAGCGTCCTCCCTCATAGCGCCGGCCTCTTCGGCCGGACCATCGTCCACTGGTGGAGTCGTAATGAACGCGAACCCGTCTAGCTCGACCTCTATTCCTGCTGCGTTGAGCGACTCCAGAGTCATGCTGAGCGACGAGAAGCACTCCAGGGCCTCGAAGACCTGTACTACCCTTATCGTGTTGGGGTGGAGTACTTGGAGCACGAAGCCCCTCTGGTCCATGTGAAGCATGCCGGGCTCTATGTGCTCGAAGAACCCCTTCGCCCACTCAATTGAGGAGTCGCTTCTGGCCTTCTTTTCGAACATCTCAGTCAGCTTGGGGAGCATCTCCCTGGTGAGACCAGGTACCTCTTTGTGTGAGAGTTTGTCGTTATCTCCCTCTCGACTCAGGTCCGGTACTTCACCGGCAGTTATGTTGTTTCCATCTTTATTAGTTTCAGTTTTCATTTGCCTTCATCTCCTTCTTCATAGTGCTAGAACCAGAATATTATGTTCGAATCGTGGCCACCGAGTTTCGAATCATCTATGAGGGGAGGCAGGAGTGGTCAATCATGGCTGGAATTTGGGATATATCCAGTGAGGGTCTTTTCCTGGCGATGGACTTCAAATGGGACGACAGCGATGGTGGGAGCGACTCAATTGTGGATCAGGGAGAGCCAAGGTTGCACTGGAACAAGGTCATTCTAAACATCCTGGAGGCAAACGACTTCGATGCGATACCCCTGGTTTCAGAGCCAAAGGGACGGCCGTCCAGGATCGCCAGAAGGAGGTACCATGACGGAGATCTGGAGGACTTATTCGTCCTGGGAATCGAAGAAGTAGACCTCTTTGAATCGACTGACAGCATAATCGACGTGGTTTTCTCGGTCCTAAGCAACGAGCACCACATCGCACTAGTCGGGAGGGAAGGCAAGATCGAAGCTATTGTCACTCTGCATACCCTCGCCAGTCCTGGCTCAAAGGCCCCCTTTCTCAAGAGCTTCCTCGACCAGAAGGTCGCCGATGTAGCCGAATTAACCGGTGAAGAGCTGCATGCAGACCTAGGCCGGAGGGCGTTCGAGGGAATTAGGAACCTTGCGAGTCTGGTCGACAGTGACAGGACCAAGGTATCGGACAGAGACTTTACCCAGGGGGCTATAGACGTACTCACTCTTTTGCAGCCACTGAAGGAGCACTCGAATACCGCCTTCGACTTAGGGTCAATCGCTCCAAAAGGGAGCAGGAGGGTGGTTGTGGGGGACATCGTGGCATCTGACTTCATGAAACCATTCATGGTTGGGGTTAGACAAGATGAGTCACAGAAGGTAACCGAGGATGCGAGGGACGGCCTTAGCCAGGCAAATGACTTCTCTAACATCCTGTGCCTTTCTCCCGAGGGGAACCCTGAGGGGATGTTCAGACTATTCGAAGGCTCTTGGGAACTGGATGAAGTCGGCTTGAACCACCCAGGACAGGGGATCGAGCCGGTCCTGAGGCAGCTTTCCAAAATGGAGGGTCGTGTCGACCACCCCGTAATCGTCCTGGGTAAGCGTGACGGTGGTTTCGGCATCATCGCACGGGAAGAGGCGTCCTCCGACGTGCCGGCCTTCTGGATGCTGAAGAGGTTGGCAGTCGTGGAGAATCGTTGCAGGGACTGGCTGATATCTCAAGGGGTCGAGGAGGTGAGGTTCAGACACTGGGACGAGGAGGACATGGTCCCCATCCAGAAAGCGTCCTTCGGGCAGATTCTGCATCATGATGCGGTTTTCAGAAAGGCCCTGCGGGGTAGGGGGAACCTGAACAGTCTTCTCAGCTTCAGGAACGAGCTGGTCCACAAAGTGGTAGCAGAGACGTCGCTCGTCGATCTATCTGGCATCGGCAGGACCCTTTCATCGATCGAGAGGCTTAATCGAATCATTCCTTCCTAGGAATGTATGTGAATCCCTTCACCCCCAAGAGGTGCTGGAGGGCTCTCATTGCGACGACCTCCGGTTCCCTATCCCTTATCCTGAGCGGGGTGCATCCCAACTCCATTTCTGCCCTCTGCTGACCCTCCCTGTAATCGTGGTCTTCGAGCGTTCGCAATTCTCTGGATTTTAGTTCGGGCCTGATGCTCAGCCTCTTGCTCCTGAGCTCCTCGTCGACCCTGATGGTGAAAATAACGTCGGGCTTGAAGTCTCGTGGCCATACCGGTGCCTCCCCAGTCTCGGCAGATCGATACGATGCGGCGCTGACCCAGCACCTGTTAAGCAGGAGGACCTGGCCTGGACGTAGAGTAGAGAGTCGTTGCCCAATTTCATCCCATTCTGATTGGTATGATCGGATAAAGAACTCATACAGCTCGTCGGTCTCCCCTAGCTTGTGAGCTTCCTCGCTTCTTTTCTGCTTGGTCTCTTTCGGGGTATTCCAGATGTCGCAATCGATCAGCAAAGCCAGCTTTTCGATGGAGGTATCCTTACCGCTTCCATCCAGGCCCTCGAAGGCAATCGTCCTGACTTCCATTGTGCGCCACCCGGTTATTCGTGACCGGCTCGAGGAATTATACTACCGATTCAGTAAAATCCGACAAACCGCCTGCAACGGGCATGAGCAAGTCTGAGGTTAGGATTTCCCTCGGCGAGGGATCTAGCCATCATGAGCTGGAATTTGATCCTGAGCAGGTGACCAGGACAAACCTGAGAATTGAGGGAATCCCAGAAGGAGCCAACCGACTGACCTTGCAGACCGGGTTCACGAGCAGTTGCCCGCATTGCGAGTACGAGGCACCCATTCACGCAAACTGGAGTGACCAAATCAGAAGCGCCTTCATCGTCCCCGTCTCCGATACCCCAGTCGTAATCGTCGGGGGCATGAAGAATAACCTGCACTCAATCAGGAGCGAGGGAGGGGAGATCCCTATTTCGAGATGGGAGGAAGGGGGGGAAGCGGTCGTAGACATCGACCTAGAGACTTTCCCCGGGGGTCATATGAGCATCATTATCGAGACTTCATGGATGGACCCGGGAATTGGGTCGGGTTACTATGATGGCGATCAACCGCACATCACAATTTCCGCCTGGATAGATTCTGTCAAGAAAGCAGACTGCACACTGGCATTCGACATGGCTCACCTGCCCAAGAACACTGATTCCAACATCGACCTGATTGAGAGGCTGGAGAAAATCGAAGCCTACAGCCTAGATGGAGATGGATACTCGATCCATCCGAAGCAGATTCTCACGGTAGGCGTCCTAGAGAGGCTGCTGGAGAACGAATTACGACATAACTCGGATCTGACAATCACGTACCTGGGGTCCGATACGGGCGAGAACCTGTACTCTGTCATTCGATACTTGAGGGAGTCGGGACTTTGGGACAGGGTCTCTTCGTTCGACATATTCTACCATCGCAAATGGGACAAACAATACTTCGATTTGAAGAAGTTGAAGAGTCAAGTGGAGGCTGTCGGAGAAGAGTTCAGTTTCAAGAAGATGTTCTCGTCGAAGGCCGAAGACTGCCCCAGAGAGTCCGATGTCACAATCTGCACCTACGTCTCCCCATGGGCCTTTCACGAAACAGAAACACCCGAGGATCAGCAGAGATTCAGGGACTTCCTAAAGCAGACCATGAAGGACAGGGGCTTTCTCATCTCCGTCGATCCGGAGAGGGACAGGTACGTCAGGTCGCGACCATACCCCCCTGCATTCAAGATACAGCACCACCTCAACCATGACAACGGATGGAAGAGGCTTGACCCGGCATGGGGGGTCGACGTTCCCGACACTCCGGTGTCTAATTGGAACGTCCTGCAGAGGATCATCCCCCAATCCGGTGAGGGTGTCCGGGCTAAGGACGTAACCGGCTCCGTGATAGCGGGCAGGGACATCAACATCAGAATAGGCGGCGGGGGGAGAACAGAAGGCTCCGGGAGAGGGGGAGACCACGAAGAAGAAGAAGGCGTAATGGGTCGGAAAGAGGCGCTGGAGAGAGTCCAGGTTGAGTACCTAGAATCCCTAATCAGCGTGCTCAGCTCCACCCGGTGTGCCTCGAGACAGGCCGATGCATCGATGATGTACTACTCTCCTCTGCGATTCGTAGATGGTAGTTTCGAATTCTGGAAGAACGTCGGGGAAAGCGAATTCGAGGAAATGTCATGGATGGACTTATGGAAGGACGGGAAATCACCTGCATCGCTTTTCACGAACAAAGAGACCAGTTCATACATCAGGGAGAGGGTGCCCGACTGGCTCGAAAGCGACATCCCCGAGAGGACCGAGGGGACCCATGTGCTGACATCGGAAGCAGGAATGGGGAAGTCTACCTCGTTCAGGTGGATGGCCAGGAAGGTAGCCAAGGCCAGGAGGGATGATCGAGCCACCACCAGGATGCCTATTCTGGTGTCAGCAAGGAAGCTCGAGAGGTACCTGGACATGTGTGAACTGGTGGTTAGGGGCATTCCAGAGGGCGTCAGCACCCATGACTTCTGGATGGAGCTGTTCC
>MDSW01170079.1_pt1 | contig 11275 bp, 7 predicted proteins | sample 811171 | NCBI WGS metagenome assembly MDSW01 (sample SAMN05326641, study PRJNA326480) | marine metagenome | isolation source: seawater | place: Atlantic Ocean: North West | collected 2012
CACAGCATGTAATTATGATGCGACGGCAACGGATGATGGTGATTGTGTATATGCTGCAGAATTTTATGACTGTGACGGTAATTGTTTAGTAGATGCTGATGCTGATGGCGTTTGTGATGAGTTAGAAGTATTTGGTTGTACAGATGACACAGCATGTAATTATGATGCGACGGCAACGGATGATGGTGATTGTGTATATGCTGTAGAATTTTACGACTGTGACGGTAATTGTTTAGTAGATACTGATGGTGATGGCGTTTGTGATGAGTTAGAAGTATTTGGTTGTCAAGACTCTATGGCATGTAATTATAATTCTATGTCAACTGAGCCCGCAGAATGTGAAGGTACAGTTGGTTGTAATTTAGCATGGATGTTTAATTATGATCCAGATGCTGATTGTATATCAAACGAAATGTATGCAGACAATGAGTTATGTACTGACTGGAATCCTGGTTGTACAGATGACACGGCATGTAATTATAATATGGATGCAGCAGGTGACGATGGTTCATGTGTTTATGCTGAAGGTTGTGATGAATGTGCATTGGATGCTGAAGGTAATCCAATAACTGATGGTTCAGGATCGATTATTGATAATGATGCGGATGACGATGGTGTATGTAATAATGATGAAATTATTGGTTGTATGGATGAAACTGCGTGTAACTATAGTGAAATAGCGACAGATGATAGTGGTCTTTGTATTTTCGCAGGAGTTGATCCTAATGAGAATGGTACAGTATCTGATTGTGATTATTGTTCTGGATCTAGTGATGGTTCAGGTTATATTATTGATAACGATGTCATTGGTGGTTCTAATGGTGAGTGTGACGATGTTGAATTTACTGGATGTATGGATGTGACGGCATGTAACTACAATCCAACTGCATTAACAGATGATGGATCTTGTGATGACGATGGATATATTGGATGTAATGATCCAGCTGCATCTAATTATACTCCTAATGCAGATTGTTTCTCTAATGCAATAAATGATTACAATGATATTTGTACTGGTTATGTATATGGATGTACCAACCAAAATGCATGTAACTACAATCCTTTTGCAAATGCTGATGATAATTCATGTGTTATGCCAGGTTGTATAGATATGACATATTGTAATTATGACCCAGACGCAGGATGTGATGATGGTTCTTGTGACACTGTTGTTGGTTGTAACTTAGAGTGGATGTCAAATTATGATCCTTCTTCTGCGTGTTTTGAAAACGCAGTATTAGCTGAGAATGAAAACTGTCAAGATTGGAGCCCTGGTTGTATTGATTCAACTGCATGTAATTATAATGAATCTGCAAATACAGATGATGGATCATGTACTTATGCAAGATGTATGCTTTCTGACGGTTCTTGGATAATCAATGATTATGGAATGCAAACAGCAGCAATAACAGGTTCAGGAGATAATTGGTCTTTTTCTTCTGCATCGATTGTAGCAGTAGATACTACATATAATTTTGATGAAAATGGTGACTTAAATACGAATTTATTTTCTTTTACTCAGACTTGGGCTGCGTACGGAGAAAATACGTCTTTTTTAACTAGTGATTGCTTTGATGGTGAAGTGATGATGACTGTGTCTTTTGATGCTGATTCAACGGGTACGTTTTTAACAGATTTCACCTTTACCATGACTGGTCAAGATTTTATATTTAGCTCTATGTCTCAGCTTAGTGGTTTTGATTTTGTAGCAATTACTGCTTCAGGAACTGTTTCGGGTAATTATACTAATATTGAAAGTCCTGTTAGCCTTGGTTGTGAAACATGCTCTACTGCAGATGAAAATGGTATGATGACAATTATGATGTTAGATGAAAATGGCACTGGAACAGCAGATTGTGATGATGTCTATGGATGTATGATTGAAGAAGCTTGTAATTATAATGCAGCTGCAACAGTTGATAATGAAGAATGTGTATATATAAGCTACAGTGAAGAATTAATGGCCTGGTGTGATGAATGCTGTAAGTTTAGTGCAGGAGATTGGGTAATAGAAAACTATCCGTCTAATCCTACATTAAGTGCAACAGGTGACGATTGGGAGCTTGTTGATGGAGAATATGTTTCAGGTTCTACAGAAGAATATGAAGGTGGAAGTACATCAACAGTATTTTTCATGGGAGCTATTCAATCGAATTGTTATACAGGAATGGCTGATATTTCTATTAGTTTTAGTCAATCAGTTGATACGTTAGGAAATACAACTTTTTCAAGTGAGCCTTTGTTTACTATCAATGGCTATGAGTTCTCAATGAGTTCAAATACTTCAGTACCAGTACTAGAAAATGGATCTCTTACAGGAACTATTTCTGGTGGAAATGCTGGTAGTTTAAGTCCTCTTGATGATGATAACGATGGATTGCCAAACTGTGAAGATGATTTTCCTAATATTGAATTAGAAGAAAATGATTTAAGGTTTGATGTTTATCCGAATCCAGCTAATGACTATATAGTAGTTAATTATTCTTTAGACATTCCAAATGATGTTACAATAAGAATAATAAATTCACTTGGTCAGCTTGTTGATACTAAGATTGGTTATACTCAGTCTGATATTATGTTTGATGTAAGTGATTATGTTCCAGGTCTATATCAAGTAACATTAATTTCAGATAATGAGATTATCAATAAATCAATTATAGTTAAATGATAAATTTGAATTATTAATATAAAAAAGGGGCCTTTGCCCCTTTTTTATTGATTATATTATTAAATGCGATGAAGAATTTTTTTCTTTTTAAATTAATTAAAGACTATATAAAAATTTATAAAGACAGGGGTTTTAAAGCTCTTATTAAAGAAAAAGGATGGGTCGTTGGCTTAATTTTATTTTTATTTTTTTTAGGTAAAGGTTTAATGTGGTTGTTAATACCATATTTAATGTATGTATTAAAGGAGATTTTTTAATGAAAAATCTTATATTTTACATAGCTTCTTTTTTAGGTGCTTTATCAATAATTATAGGTGCTTTTGGGGCTCATGTTTTTGAAGATTTTTTTCTTCAAAACGATAGATTAAACACTTTTGAAATTGCTGTCAGATATCAATTCTATCATGTTTTTTTTTTATTGTTTATAGGCTTGGTTTATGATATCTTTAATAAAAAGATATTAAAATATGCTTTTTTACTTGCCTTAACTGGTATATTATTGTTTTCAGGATCATTATATCTTATTTGTTTTACAAATAATGGTTCTTTAGGTCTAATAACTCCTTTTGGTGGTCTTGCTTTAATAATGTCCTGGATTTGTTTTTTCTTATCTATTGCGAAAGCGGACTAATTTTTTTTAGTTTTCAAAAACTATGAATATCTTTACTCAATGAAGTATTTTATTTTTAGCACATTCTTAGTCTTGTTTTTTCCGTATCTATTATTAACTCAAAATCAGACTGTTGGAGTTTTTTCATATGATCAAGATGCTTATGAAGGCTTTACATTGTTTAGTCCAACAAAAAAAACTTATTTGATTGATAATTGTGGAAATCTAGTAAATGAATGGCAAAGTGATTATCGTTCTGGATTAGCAGTATATCTTTTAGAAGATGGAATGCTTTTAAGAACTAATCGTATTTCTAGTCAGGTTTTTCAAGGAGGCGGAATCGGTGGTGCTTTAGAAAAATTAGATTGGGAAGGTAATCTGATATGGTCTTTTGATTATAATAGTGATAATTATCATCAACACCATGATGTTGAGGTTTTACCTAATGGGAATATTTTAATTCTTGCCTGGGAACGTAAAACATTTGAAGAAGCTATTGCCATGGGTAGGAATCCTGATTTATTGCAAGATAATGAACTTTGGCCTGAGCATATTATTGAGATAGAGCCGGTGGGAACTAATAGTGCTAATATTGTTTGGGAATGGCATCTTTGGGATCATTTGATTCAAGATTTTGATTCTTCACTTCCTAACTATGGAAATATTTCTGATCATCCTGAACGTTTTAATATTAATTACATGGGACCTGGTCAAAATTCTTCTGGTGGTAAAGCAGATTGGATTCATGCTAATTCATTAGATTATAATGAAGAACTTGATCAAATAATAATTACTTCAAGAGCAATTAGTGAGTTCTGGATTATTGATCACAGTACTACTACTGAAGAAGCTGCTAACAATTCTGGTGGTAACGCTGGGATGGGTGGAGATATTTTATATAGATGGGGAAATCCAATGGCTTACAATAGAGGAGATTCTATTGATAGAGTTTTATTTGGACCACATCACGTACAGTGGGTTGATGAAGATTTACCTGGGGCAAATAATATTTTAATTTTTAACAATGGACAAGGAAGGCCTAATGGAAACTTTTCTAGTGTCGATGAGATACAGCCACCTACATCTGGTTATAATTATAGTTTAAATGAAGACTCTGCTTATGGCCCTTTAAATTTATTTTGGACATATTCTGCTCCAAATCCCTCTGATTTTTATGCTGATCATATTTCTGGTTGTCAAAGATTACCTAACGGAAATACTTTAATTTGTAGTGGTCCGCAAGGAAGGTTTTTTGAAGTTACTAATTTCGGGGATATTGTCTGGGAATACATTAACCCTGTATATAGTGGTAATCTTATTTTAAATCAAGGTGAACTCCCACCTGATAATGAAATTTTTGGTGGAATACCTAATTCACCTTCTAACAGTGCATTTAGGTGTGAAAGGTTTAGTGCAGATTATATTGGTTTAAGTAATTATGATTTAACTCCAGGTTCACCAATTGAAGGTCCTCCCTATATTTATCCTGATTTATGTAATAATGTTTCATTAAAAGAAATAGCTAAACAGAGATCTCTAATTAATAAAATTGATTTTCTAGGTCGCGAAATGAAAAAATCTAATTCTCTTTACTTTGAAATTTATAATGACGGTACTTTTAAGAAAATGTATTCAATAAAATAAACTATTCTAATTGTCTAGTTTTTTGAATAGATCCATCGTTATATATGTAGATTAACGTGTTTTTATTTTTTATGCTTTCTTGACCTGAAAGATTCAGTATTTTAATTATCTCTTTACTATGAGTTAATTCATAAATATTTAATGGCATTGGATCACAATCATCACCTAATCCATCATTATCTGAGTCTTCTTGATTAGGGTTGTAAGTGTTAGGGCAATTATCTAATTCATCACATATTTCATCTTGATCATTATCAGAAATACAAATACATTCTCCTAAGACACACTCATAGCCTGTTTCACAATCAACTAATTCACATTGCAATTCTAGGATCCAATTTTCAATTAATTCTATTTCTTGATTATTTAAATCGGGTATTCCTAGATTATTATTTGCAACATTATTTGGCATGTCTCCAGAGATTATCTCTTGCCATAATAGACTATTTTCAAAATCACCGGATATAACAACTAGTCCACTATTACTGCCATTCATTACCCCGTCATATGATGTTAAATCTAAACCGCTACTTGGATTAGATCCACTATGACATGGCATGCAACTATTATCAAAAATAGGTTGAATTTCAGTTTCGTAATCAATAGATTGACATGTAATACTATAATTCCACAATACAATAATTACAAAAAATAAGTTTTGTTTCATATAAATAATATACTTAAAAACCTAGCATTAAGCAAATACATAGTATTATTGAGTACAAAGCTTGAAGTCCAATTGTTTTCCAATTTGCGTCTACCAGGCTTCTTAGTTCATAATGCTTGAGAATATGTTTAAAGATATATAAGCCAAATAATAAACAAAATATTGTAGGAATTAAAAGATATATATTGTTCATCTCTTGATACATGTAGAAAGATGAGCCAACAGCTAGAAACAATAAAACAAGATAAATCCATCTACTTGCTTTTTTTCCAAAAGTAACAACAAGATGATTTTTTCCTGTAGTTGCATCGCTCTTCATGTCAGGAAATTCATTAATAAGTAATATGTTAGTTGTTAATAATCCTAGAGGTATACCCATTAGCAAACAATTTACAAAATGTACTGATTCTTCAAATGCACCGTTAAATATTGCATACCCAGTACCAAGTGTTAAAAGTGGTCCAAATGCTAAGAAAATAGCTATTTCTCCTAAACCTCTTCTGGCCACTAATCTTATTGGTCGAGCAGTATAAAAATAGCCTAATAATAAACCTGCAACTGTTATTTGCATCGCTCCTGTAAAATTAGCTTCGTTAATGTTAGATAGTATTAGTCCACCTATACTAAGTGCGATGATTGTTAATATAATACCTAGTTTACGAGTTCCTTTAAGAGTGATTAGTCCAAGTTCTATGGCCCTACTTCCTCCTGAAACTTGTTGGAAGTATTCAGCATTTGCTTCATCAGTACCGTCCTTACCATCAAAATAATCATTAAATACATTAATTCCTAGGTGAGCAATCAAGATACCTACAATTGTAAGTGTAAATTGTTGAATACTAAATAAACCGTCACCTGAACCAGCAAAATAAGCACCTACAACAAATATTGGTAGTAATGAAGCGGATGTAAATGGCATTCTAGTAATCGCTAACATTTTAATTAATTTAGTTGAAAATTTAATAGGCACTTCAACATTTTTGTCGATCACTTCAGTTACACCACAGTATCCAGTTTGAGGTTTGTCTTTACCATTTGCAAAAGTTGGTGTTATTCTAATTCGAGCATTAAATTTTTCACCATTTTTCTTTAAAAAATAGGTTTCACCTTTATATTCACCCTCTTTAATAGCAGTATTTAACCATCCTTCCACATTTTGAAGAACAATTTCACCTGGTGAAAATAGAGAAACTCTTTTTTTTCCAATTAATTCGTCTTTTTTATATCCAAAAATTTTTTCGGCATCACTATTCATTGTAAGTATTACGCCTTCCATGTCGCATGTTATTGTACTTTTCATAATTCTTTTTTTAATTTTTCAATAAGAGTTTTTTTTATTTTTTCATTAAATTTGGTTATAGAGTATTAACAAAACATACCCAAAACTATGAAAAACATTTTTTATATTTTATTTTTTCCAGGGGTTTTATTTTCACAAGTAAATTTTAGTGAAGACGTGTCGGCTATTATTTATAATAACTGTACTGAATGTCATCGTGTAGGACAATCTGGCCCCATGCCATTTACTAGTTACGAGGAAGTAGCTTCACTTGGGATGATGATTAAATATGTTACGCAATCTGGATATATGCCGCCGTGGCATGCGGACAGTGAGTATTCAAGTTTCATAGGTGAACGTGTATTGTCAGAAAATGATAAGCAATTAATATCTGATTGGGTTGATGGTGGTATGATTCAAGGAGATCCTGCTTTAGAAGCATCTATTCCTGATTTTCCTGAAGGATCTGCCATTGGTAATCCAGACTTTGTTTTAACTATGTCAGAAGAGTATTTAATTGAAGGAAATAATCAAGATGATTACAGAGTTTTTGTTTTTTCTACCAATTTTTCAGAGGATAAGTACCTCAAGTCTATTGAGATTATGCCAGGTAATTTAGAAGCAGTTCATCACACTTTAATTAGTATTGATAATTCTGGAGAAATGGCGGCATTAGACGCATCAACTCCTGAATATGGCTATGAATGTGAAAGTGGTTTTTGTACCGGTGCTATTCCTCAATTTGCGGCTGGTTATACTCCAGGAATGGTAGCGCCAACTTGGAATAATGACATTGGTTTACTTTTGCCGGCAGGAGCTGATATTGCTATACAAATGCATTATGCTCCAAGTTCCATTGATCAATATGATCAGAGCTCAATAAATTTATTCTTTAAAGAAGAAGAGGTGGAAAGAGAAATAGAAGTACTTACTTTATTAGATACTCAACTTGCAATTCCTGCAAATCAGATTTATACACATTATAATTCTTATTATGTAGATTTTGACATGAGTATTATTAGTGTTCTTCCTCATATGCACCTAATAGGTAAATCATGGCTTATATATGCAGAAAATAATGGAGATACTATTCCCATAATTAGTATCCCAGATTGGGATTTTAATTGGCAAACATTTTATCAGCCAGAATATATGTTAAAGTTGCCAGCAGGTTATACAATACATGCTTATGCTACATACGACAATACAGCTAGTAATCCAACCAATCCTAATTCTCCACCTCAAGATATGTATTGGTGTGATTACACAACTTGTGAAATGTTCTTTCTGCCTTTTGCTTATGTACCTTACCAAGAAGGAGATGAGAATATCTATCTAGGAAATACAGATGATTTCGGCTGTACCGACGCTAGTGCATGTAATTTTAATCCAAATTCAACTATTGATGATGGAACATGTGGTATTCTAGATGATTGTGGTGTCTGTCACACTCCTTGTTGTTTTAATTTATCTACACAAATATGTGATTATAGTGTTTCTGAGCAAGAATGTCAAAACTTTTGGGCTGATTACAGTATTATCTCTGATCCAGACCAAAATATATTTTGGAACACCAGTTGTACTTTAGGTTGTACAGATATAGATGCTTGTAATTTTGATATGAATGCAACAGAAAATGATGGTTCATGTGAATATGCTCAGGAGTTTTATGATTGTTTTGATAATTGTATAAATGATTTAGATTTAGATGGAATTTGTGATGAAATAGAGTGTGCAACTGTACTTTGTGATGAGTGGTATGAATGCATACTGGGGGATTGTGTTTGTATCAACGATATAAATAATAATAATATTTGTGATGAATATGAACAACAAGACTGTTCAAATTTGGAAATCACATCTATATATCAGAGCGGATCGTCGCAATTTGTCGTTAATGTTACAAACTCTTCATGGGATGACGTTTTTTCTTATCCGGGTTTTGTATTATTTAATTCATTTGGGGATACACTTGCTATTGAAAATGTAAATTATTACGCTCTTGTTGATGAAAGCACTCATTATTTAGAAATTCAAGACGGTGCAATTTTTACTGAAGATGTTTCTTTGGAGCTTTATACTGATTTTTATGATTTTATTCAATGTCAGTGGGATAATATTTTTATTACCGAAAACTGTGATTTACTTCCTGAAGTAGGGAATTGTGATGGTGCAATTCTAATCTATTATTTTAATCAACAAAATAATCAATGTGAAGAATTTTTATGGGGAGGGTGTAATGGAATTGTACCTTTTATGACAATCGAAGATTGTCAAAATGCATGTATGACATTTGATTTAAACAGTATTCAATTAACAGATGGTATAATTACTATTGTAGATCCCTTAGGAAGAAAAATTTATGATCAAACATTTGGGCCTGTCATCGTTATATATAAGAGTGGACGTATTGAAAAACAATTTATTTTTAGCCAATGAAAAAACTAGACAATATATTTCATGCTCAAAAAATATATTTTCATAAAAAGATAATTTATTCTAGTGTTAAAGATCGAATTAATAAAATTAAAAGCATTCGAAATTGGATTCTTAAAAATGAAGATTTAATATATTCTACATGTGTTCGTGATTATAAAAAACCCATAGCTGAATTTAATTCCACGGAATTAAATACTGTTTTACAGCATATTAAATTCACTTTAGCCAATATTAATAAATGGACGTCTACTAAGTCAGTTTGGGCTCCTATTCAACTTATTGGAACAAGGTCTAGAATTTATCATGAGCCAAAGGGAGTTTGTTTAATTATTTCTCCTTGGAACTATCCTTTTAATTTAACATTAAATCCAGTAATTTCTGCTATTGCTGCTGGTAATTGTGTTACAGTTAAACCATCTGAGTTTACTCCACATACTAGTGCTTTAATTTTAAAGATGCTATCCTCTCTCTTTTCAGAAAGTGAAGTTGCTGTAGTAGAGGGAGGTGCTGACATAGGGAGCTACCTAATTAATTTAAAATATGATCATATTTTTTTTACTGGTTCCCCTGATGTCGGAAAATTAGTAATGCGTGCTGCTTCAAAAAATTTATCCTCTGTCACTTTAGAATTAGGAGGCAGAAACCACGCTGTTTTGGGCAAAAGTGCTAACATAAAAGATGCTGTTGAAAAGATTATGTGGTCTAAATTTGTTAATTGCGGTCAAACATGTATTGCCGTTAATCATGTATTTGTACATATAGATCAATATGAAAAATTCATTCTACATGCTAAAATTGTTTTGGATAATTTTTTTAAAAATAAATCAGATTTTGGTGAAATTGTCAATAGTAACCATATGAATAGACTTCATAAAATTTTAAATGATGCTATTGATTATGGTGCAAATATTGAGATACAGTCTTCCAATGGAGCAAATAATAATAAATCAGTGCCACTTACTATTTTAAATAATGTTAGTCTAGAGAATCCTATTTTACATAATGAAATATTTGGACCTATTTTACCTATCATAATATACAACGATTTTAACTCTGTGATTGAGTTTATTAATCAAGATGATAAACCACTTGCACTATATCTATTTAGCAAGTCCAAAAAAGAAATAAATTATTTTTTAAATAGTACAAGTTCAGGTACGGTTGCTATTAATGAATGTATGCTTCAATATGCCAATCCTTATTTGCCTTTTGGTGGTGTTAATTCAAGTGGTTTAGGTAAAAATGGAGGCAAGTATGGGTTTTTAGAATTTTCAAATGCAAAGTCAGTATTGTTCCAAATGTCTGGTTTTTCAATTGCAAAACTGATTTATCCACCATATAGTAGTTTAAAGCAGAAAATAACTAAAATGTTACGCTGAATTAATTAGTTTGGAATTTCTTTTGATAGCTTCCATCGCTATAAATATTTATTAAAAATGGATTATCTTTTTGGTTTTTCCTTCCAATTAGGTCTATGGTTTTAATGATAGTTTTTTTCCCTTGATCATTAAGCTCTATTACCTGAGTTGGTTGACAAAGTTCAGCATAGGTGTCTATCCATAATTTACCTCCTAAAATAGCAAGGGAAGCACATTGTTCATGATTAAAATTACCTCCATCGATTAATTCAATATTTTCTGCTCCGTTTGTTATAAAGTAATTATAGGCAAGTTCAGAACTTTCATACGCTACATTGTCATCACCACTACAATGAATTAATCTCATTGGAGATTGAGGGACAAAATCATAGACGTCATTGTCAATTAGAGCTAGTCTTAGTGGGTGATTATTATTATTTAAGTATTCTTGGTAGTAATCTTCTTGAAAAATATCAATTGGTGTAGAAGGTAATGTATTATTAATTTCCCACATGTCATAAGACCCATCATACATGTCCTCTAAAAATGTATTGTAAGGAGATATTAATGCATCATTAATATCTTCATAGATGTTGTAGATCTTATTATA
>MDSW01048140.1_pt1 | contig 11273 bp, 11 predicted proteins | sample 811171 | NCBI WGS metagenome assembly MDSW01 (sample SAMN05326641, study PRJNA326480) | marine metagenome | isolation source: seawater | place: Atlantic Ocean: North West | collected 2012
CGGTGAGAATTTTCCAAATGGCGTTTCGGTATTCGCTCAATCCCTCGAAACGGAGTTGGTATATCTTGGAAAGTGGTTCCTTCACGATTTTCTAAGGTAGTCTCCTCGACTGAAATATTTTTCCAGCCAAAGGTATGCGATAATGAAAAAATAGCGGGAGCCCATTTCGCGCATCTTCAGCTTGGCCACACCCTTCGTACGGTTTTGCCATGAGATCGGAATTACCGTCCAAGAGTAACCTCTAATGATGGCCTTTAGGGGGATTTCAACGGTAAGGTTGAAATGAGGCGCAATGAAAGGCCCGCATCCCTCGATAACCTCCCTACGGTAAATCTTGAAGGCATTGGTTACGTCGTTACAAGGAATCTTGAATGCGTACCGGATTGCAGTGTTTACTATTCTGTTCGCAACGAGTTTGGCGGGTGGGTAGTCGGTGACCCTGCTGCTTGGGAGGAACCGGCTTCCGAAAACACACTCGAATCCTTCACCAAGCTTCTCCCAATAACGGACTAAATCCTGAGGGGAGTCGGATAAGTCGGCCATCATGATGGCCACCGCGTCTCCCGTGGATTCCTGTAAACCCAATCTAATGGCTCTCCCGAAACCATTCTCCCCTTCGTTCCTTACCGAGCGGACCGAATCGAATTCCCTAGCGAGACGACTGAGGACGCTTTGCGTCGAATCAGTACTTCCGTCATCCACGACGAGAATTTCTCGTTCGATACCTTTCCTTGCCAGTTCCACGTCAATGCCCTTTACGCATTTCTCGAGGTTTTCAGCCTCGTTGCGGGCAGGAATGATTACGGAAAGTTTTTCGAGCTTACGCATCAGTTAACGGCATGAGGCACGAGGGAAATCTTCCACACGGTAACTTCTCGGGAATTAGGATACGGCAGTTCAACCGCTTCAACCTTGTCCGGGAAACAGTTCTCCAACGCGTCTTGAAAGTGGCGATTCCCTTTCAGGGAAGAAGAATATGCACAGTAAACGGTAATTGGACGAGAGCTTCTCAAGGGAGCGTATTTAGTAAGGTTTCCTCCGGCAAAGTGAACGGCAAGGCAACGTAACCGGGTTCGGATAACGAGGTCGCTCATCTGCCCCTCGGGCAGAAAAAGTAGAACGTCGGAATCGGCCTGTGAATCTCCTTCGATTAGCTCTATGGCAGAGGAAAAGGCGTTTCCTCCCAGTCCTCTGGATTTTTCAGTGTTGGAGGGGGGGCAGGATCCGGTTAGCTCGAAGGGTTTGTAAAGAAGCCTTTCCGCCCGAGTGGTGATGGGCAGTGCAAAACACAGGGCGAGCAGAAAACTGGACGACGCCTTTGGCTTTAGGGAGAAAGTAGGAAAGGCGGCAATAAGGACAGGTAGGGTTAGGGCAATGGCATATTCGATGGTATGAGCATGGTAAAGGCAGTAATTAAATCCGTGGAGGTTTGAAAGAATGGCAAGCCCGATGAAGGGAATTGTAAGAAAGGCAGTGAAGAAGATCTTGGAGGGTGAGGTTAGATGAGTCCAAATGCTTCTTAGGTTCAAAATAAGCAATAGCCCCAGCATCATACCCACGAATCCTGCAATGAATGCGTGGGGATTAATTTTATACTCCTGGAGTTTTGTTCTGACTGCTTCGAACTGAAGGGATAAATCTCTAGCTCCGTGTGCGATTGGCTTGGCAGGAAGAGCGTAGCCGGGGGAGCCTGCCAAACTCCAAGCCAAAAGTCCCCCCCGAGTGCTTTCATTGAGATGATCGCCCCACAGCAGAGATTGTTGGTTGAAGTCCATGTCACGATAAGTCTGGTCGGCAGAAGCATCAGAATAGGAGGTATTGGTTTTCTCAAGGAGCAGGTATGGAAGAAAAACCAAAGTGCCTGCAACCATGTGGGCGAGGACTCTCTTGCCGTTCTTTCGGATGGATGGACTGAAAACGACCATAAGAACTGGAATGACCCCTATGGTTAGAGCTACAATCATCCCGGAAAGTTTGATCCATGCTGAGGATCCTAGTACCAGATAAAAGAGGCAGCTTTCTCCCAGCATTTTTGCCTCCTGTCGTTTCTGGTGCATTATTTTTCCCCCAACACGTACAGACCATAACAGGACCCATGGGACGAAGCAGAAAAGCACTGAGTTGGCAGTAGGAAAAGAAGTGGTTGAGAACCCTGTATCGAGACCAAGAGTCAATGCTAGAATAAAGAGTCCTTCGGGTCCAAGGCCGCTTTTCTTAGCTAGTTTGATCCAGCCAATTCCTCCGAGGATAGCGAATGCGAAAAGAGATAAGCGGACGGAATTACCAAGAGACATTCCAAGGAAAAGACCAGGGAGCGCAACCCAACTTGCACCTGGGGGTCTAATATGCCAACTTGATTCGTCTAAGGACAAATCTTCCCATTTGGGACTGATCGGAAAGTTCGGTGCAGTTGCCTGTCCGTTCTTCCATTGGAAGGACGATTTAACTTGCCCGGCTATATCCTCCCCAACGGTCATTCCATCATCGAGGAGAAGAAGGCTGGTTGAAAGGGAGAGGAAGAAAAAGAAGTGAAAGGGATACTTGATCATACGGGTAAGTCCCTCAGGTAAAAACTTGAGGTTTTCCATTCGTCCTACAAAGGTTATCCATGCAAACGATCCGACGGCGCATCCGATGAGGGCAAGCAACTTCTTATCAGAATAAAGTCCAAACCATTGAGGGTTTTGACTCTTCAGTAAACTGGCTTCAATTCCCTTGAACGCAACCCACCAGCCAGGGAGCTGGAATAGAAAGGTTTGAAGAATCCGGTTTGGTTCGGGTGAGAAAGGCGGAAGCTTTTCCTTGGGACTATTCAATTATCGAAAAAACGGTACTTAACTATTGCGTAAATTGCCCTAAAGGCATCCTTTAGCCCGATCTTCTTCCCTTCGGAATAGGTACGGCCAAAGTAGGATATACCGGTTTCGTAAATTCTTATCTCGGGAATTTTTGCAATCTTTGCCGTTATCTCAGGCTCGATTCCAAATCGGTCTTCACAAAGCTTGACCTTACTGATGACTTCACTTCGAAATACTTTGTAGCCCGTCTCCATATCTGTAAGGTTTAGGTTGGTGAACATATTGGAAAGCATCGTCAAGAAGCCATTTGCAATTCGATGCCAGAAATATAGGACCCGGGTTGCGTTGTAGGAACGAAAACGCGAGCCATACACCACATCGGCGTTTCCTTCCAGTATTGGCTTTAGCAGGTTTGCGTATTCTCGAGGGTCGTATTCTAGGTCAGCATCTTGAATTAGAACGATATCCCCGCTAGCCATTTGAAATGCAGTTCGTAAAGCGGCTCCTTTACCTTGGTTCCTACTATGTTGTTTTGGACGGATTAAAGCGTCTTTTCCAGAGATTTCTAAAAGTTTCTCCCATGTCCCATCAGTTGAACAGTCATCCACCACGATAACCTCAAGCTCTAGATATGATCGGTCGGCATTTATTACCTTGTCAATAATTTGATGGATGGTGGATTTCTCATTAAAAGCAGGAATGACTACACTTAGTTTTCTAAGGCTTGATTGGGTGCTTGCAGACATTAATTTTCTAAGATTTAGAAGCTACGATAAGCAAGTTCTTGCCAACGGGAGGTGAGCAAATACTTTCTAAATACTTTACTAATGGAACCATGTATGAATCGTATATCTTTACGCTTCTGTGATTTAGTGACCCTCCGAGCAGCTTCATGAATATCAACCAAGGGATAACACCTAATGAATCAAAGTATTTACAGGCATTAACTGTGAATCCAGTGTCCCTTACTAGCTTGATCAACTGACTTTTCCTATACCTTCTGAAATGTCCTATGGAACGATCAAAGGCACTGTATATACTCATAAGGGCAGGGACGAAAATAATAAGATGACCGTTTTCCCTAATGATATTCATTGACGCTTCAAGTGCATCTTTATCGTCTTCGATATGCTCTAGCACATTAATGAACACGACGGAATCAAATTGACCTTTGTGATTTGAGGTAAGGTTTTCGAAGTTTTCGTTAATTGAAACAACACTCTTGTGATTTAAATGCATACTCGCATCGTGCATTTTACGACATGGTTCAAAAGCGTGAATTACGGCATTATTGTCTTGTAATAAAAATTGAGTGAAGTTACCGATTCCGCTTCCTATCTCGGCGATTTTAGTTCCTGTAAAAGATTTGATTTCGTCATAAATCCATTGATGGTAATTGTTTGCAAATGACATCGATTCTAAATCTTTGCCTTGGTATACGAATTTCTTGTCTGATTTCTTATTTAACATTTTGATGGCTGAGACACATTGGGCCTACTAGATTTTCCCAAATCGTATTTTATCTAAAGTCGTGAAGGAAAAGGCTATGGGATTTTAGCCGCTAAAGAGATTGACTAAGCTCAACAAGTAGTATCTAGCCATTCTGGGTGCTCTTCGGCATAAATCGCAATGCCGTCGAGGATTTCCTCAAGAGATGTGGTCGGTGCCCATCCCCACGACTGCTTTGCCAACGTCGAGTCCATAACGATCCATGGTGCGTCCAGGGGACGATCCTCTTTGGAAGAATCGACGTCGGTTCTTCCAAAGCGTTTCTCGCACCAGTCGCTCAATCTGCGAAGGGAGATGGAGTTTGCGTGCCCGCCCCCAAGGTTAATGATCTTGGGAACGGGTCTATCGGGCGCATGTATTTGATCCACGATCAAGGCTCCCAGATCCTGCGGATGAAGTGCGTCTCTTACTTGGAAGCCGGATCCATTGAATCCTAAGTACTTAAGAGGTTTTTTCTCCCGATAGGAATGTACCCAGTAGGAAAAAATTCCTTGGTCGGGCTTTCCAAACTGGCCCGCTCCGGCAAGTACGCCGCAACGGTTGATCCAAACCGGGAAATCGAAGCAAGCGCCATATTCCAAGATCAAGGTTTCGGATGCTAGCTTGGATGCGCCGTAAAGAGAAATGGGGGAAGTAGTTGGAAACTGCTCGGAAATGCCAAGAGAGGAAAGGCCCGCCGACGAAAGGCCGTCCTCCGGCTCAAAGGCCAAATTCTTCTCAATGACCGTAAGGTTGGAAAGTTTTTTAGCCGAATACACCCTGCTGGTGCTCAGAAGGATGATGCCACTGCCTTTTTGCTTGCAGTATTCGAGCAAGTTGATTGTTCCAACCAAATTGTGCTCCATGACCTGCCTGCTCGAGGTGTCGTTACCAATCCCCGCGAGAACCGAGGGATTGGCAGCACAGTCTAGCACCCAGTCGACCTCAGGAAGAGCCTCTAGGTCAGAGGGGTTGCGGATGTCACCTCTAATTATGCCTATTCCCAAGTTGCGAAGATGCTCGACGTTCAATTCGCATCCTTTGCGCGAGAAGTTGTCGACACCGATGATTTCAATGGTGTCGGTGGAAGTTATGATTGATTCGCAGAGAGTCTTGCCGGCAAAGCCTAAGCAACCTGTAATTAAAATTTTCAAGGTATGTTTTTGAAATAGCTTCTGATTACGGCAGGAGAATTTTCACTCAAGTGTTCGGGTGGAGTCATGGAATGAGGGACGTCGAAGGTTTTCGGCAATTCACCATCAGAGGAAATAAAATGAAAATTGTCGAGCAAACGAAGGCTGTCTTTTTGCATGCAATTAATTTTTGATGAGAATTTTGCGTAGGTGGTTTGAAGTTCAGGTTCGTTTATCAACAGGAAGTGCTGAGCGTTTTTCTCGGAATATAGATTGGGGAAAAACAGATGATCGCCTTGGTAAACGATAGATTCTTCTCCAATGATTTTCCTTTGTTCCTTTTGAATCAGTAGCCAATGGTGATAATTGAGGGAAGGATGATAAGAAAAGTGGATTCGCTTGGCATTCAGGGTAAAGATTCCAAAACTTACCAAACATGGAGCGAGCAGGACGATTCTTGCGGGCAGGGGCTTAAGCTCACCCAACCGTCTCATCAATTTGCTGATGCCAAACGAGACTAATATCATGAAAGCGGCTTCCTTGGGAATGAAGTACCTATCAGTGAATAAGTTAATCTTTGTGCAATTCGACAGTATCCATAGGAAAAGAGGAACGAGGAACCATAAGATTACCACTCTGACAAGCGGGCGAAAGGATCCTTTTTGCTCTCCTTCGATCTTGTTTTTTTTACCTAGGTGCTTACTCGGAATGAATGCGAGCGTAACAATTAATGGCAATAAGGTCAGAGGGGAAAGTGAGTTCAAGTAAGCACTGAGTAGCGTTGGAAGGTCATTTGGACGAAACCAATCTCCCAAATGCGAAGATTGGTGAGCAAGCAGATGCAGGTAGATCGGGATAGTGATGGCATAACAGATAATCTCAGGAGAGAGGAAAAGGCGTTTGAAACCATCTTCCTCCCGGTGGTCCCACAACCGAACAACTGCAGCCAGAACTGAGAAAGCTATTCCAAGATAATGAGTCAGACATAGAGCGAGATGAGCTGCAAAATACAATACCTTATGATTGCTTGTGGGCAATTTGCTATCTCGGGGAAACATGAAAAGAACTCCTGCCGAGCATGCGAAGAACATACCATAATGACGAGCCTCCAAAGATTGTCCCAACAAAAGGTCTGACTGAAGCAAAACCATTGTGCAACCAACCAGTGCAGGGATAAAACCAAATACTCTATCGCACTTTAGGAAAATCAATAAAAAACCAAGGCAAATCCAAAGGGAACTTTCGACTCTTAGTAGCTCTATTGGTATATCCACAATCAATTGAAGTATCCAATTCATCATGAAATATAATGGGGGTGAAAAATTAATTCCCGAGTAAATCGATTCTAGAAAAGCGTCTGGATTTTTATGTGTTATCCCATAGTAACTGTAGCACTCGTCTACCCATATAGCTTTTTTTGTTTGTAGAAAGAGGCTGCATGAAAGGAAGATCGCTGCTGCTGGCAGAGAAACCGTCCAGTGATAGCTCTTAGCGTTCTCCATGGATGAATTTTGCCCAATCATCTAATCGAAGGTCAAAATGACCCACCTGGTTTTCTGGAAACAAACCTTTTTTTACAAGGCTTGTAATTTCCGGAAGTAAATCGTGAAAAAGGGTCGATCTGTCTCCTGGGTGAAGGGACCAGGCTTTTTCGTTCATCAGATCTGCTCGCCAATATTTCGATTTTGAAATTGCATTTTCAACGATCGTTTCCCAACAGAGCATTTTGCCATTGCCCAGCAGCATGCTTTTGATGGGTTCTCTCCAAGAGAGCCAAATCGGTTTCATCGGCAAAAGTTCAAGGAACCTCTTCCGGTGAACCAAATAATGCCTACTCGTAAAATTCTTGAAAAGATAGATTCCTCGTTCTTGGTCGATCTTGTAATCCGTAGTTCCCTGAAACAGAGAATCGTTGGAAGCCGGTGGTCCGCCTCGAGGGAGCACGCAAACAATGTCGTCGTGCTCTTCCATTAGCTCTATTCCTGATTCTATCCAGGAAAACCCTTCCGCCTCATGGAAAAGCATGTCCGAATCAAAATGGAGGACGTAATCGGAATCATCTTTGTGAAACTGTCGGATCGAACCGAGCAACGGATACCCTCTGAAGCAGTGGGTTTCCCTGTAGGATTTGCCAAAGTGCAACTTGGACAAATGCCTGGTTTCCTTAAGGTGGTCGGACGAAAAGCGCTCGATCTCGAAAGAATGATCTTTTTGGATCGTTTCGAGGATGGCGGTGATATCGGATAACTGAGACTGAGCCAGGCTTTTCCCAAGAACGCCTTTTGGTGGCGTTGTGTCCAAAACTATTTCCACCTTACAGTTGGACTTTGCGATCATTTGGCAGAGCCGGGGGAGAGTTTCGGGGAGATACGTCGCATCCGAACGAGCTACGAAAATAAAGCAGGATACCTTTGCCAAGATTTAGTTAAGTTCGACGTGTTTGAGACAATGGCCTTTTGTTGATGAAGAGGGCATTGCAGTAGCCAATGCCGGAGGTGCTGGTATAATGGATCACATCGTAAAGACCGATGAAGGCGTAGTTCTCCTTTCTGAGAAAATTCCAGAGGTCATTGAAATAAGTGTGCTGGTGATCATCCGGATCAAAATCGCATTCCGCGAGGATTGATTGAATGGAACCCGATTGAAGGGCGTTTTGGGCTCCCTTGAGAACTTCAAGTTCATAGCCCTCAACATCAATTTTTAGCAAATCAATGGAGGCGATTCCTTCCTTTGCAAGGTAGGTATCGATTGTTCCAAGTTCCACTTTTGGACTTTGGCTTGCTTCAGCCGGTTCATTTTGCGGATGTGAGCGTATCGCATGGGTCTGATCCGAATCCCCAATTTCCATGATGGCGGAACCGGGAGAACTCCCAAGAGCCTTTTGGTTGACCTTGATTCTATCCTTCCCGGCAACGTTTCTTTGCAGTTTCGTAAAGTTTTGGGGGATTGGTTCGAAGGTGTGAACCTGCGCGTGCGGGAAAACCTTTCGGAAATGGAGAGTCGTTTGGCCCAAGTGGGCGCCAACGTCAAAGACCGTCGACACCTCTTTGATGCCAATACAAGCCAAGTCCTTCTCCAGGGAGACGAACCAGCGCCGGGAAAAAGCTAGCTGCACCCTATGGAAAAGATTACGGATATTTTTCATTGGCCGAGTTATGAGTTCATGGTCTCCTTTTGGCCAAAATGTTTCCGATCACTTGGTTGCGGCTTGAAATCTTAAGGATTTCAAAGTTCAAGTTCTTGAGCTTGCGGATGATGAGGTTTTGATCCATGTCGGGTCCCAAGTGATATTCCATACTTAGAAATCGACAGCGGTTAAGTGGTCCGTTGGAACCGTTGCCGTCTATGATGTCGTGTTCATGGCCTTCACAATCGAGTTTGAGTAAATCGACGGTTTGATGATCAAACCTGTCCATCGCCTTGGATAAGCTGGTGATTTTAATGTTTCCGCCATCAAGAGGATTCACTCTGGCGGCAGTGTCGCAACCGGGATTAGTAACCAAAGAACCTCTTCCATCCTTCATTCCGACTGCTTCGTAGATAGCCGTAAAGTCAAAGGTAGATGCCTGGTGGTCAAGGTATGGCTTAACCTGTATATTGGGCTCATATGCGTGAATGGACGAATGAGGAAAACGGATCCGGGCCGCCAAACTAAACATGCCTATGTTGGCGCCAATATCAAGTACAGTACGAATGCGGCTCTTAGGTATTGATTCCAGCCAGTATTCGTCATCGAGTAGTATGTCCCTAAAGAGTTCGGCCACTCCGTTTTCATCAGGGAATGAAAGTGGATACCGATTCTGTGAAAAAATGATGCTGGATGGTGGGCGGAAGAATTTTGTGCGCCCAAAAGTGAATCCTAGGGTTTTTGCTCGTCTATACCGAGTAACTGCAGTGACTATTCTGCTCAGGAAATTCATCATGCTCGTTTAGGAGGTTCTTGCGTGGTTTTGTCTATCTAGTTTTGGATGTAAGGATTCTTGTTGAAAAGCTTTGTCTATATGTTGAATGATGGAATCTACGGTTATTTGTTCCATGCTGTCGTCGATTTGGTCTGTATCTTCTACTCGGAGCCAAGAAGGTGAATCGTCCATAGAAGGCAGTGATACGTTTATATTGTCCGGGTAACCCAAGCAATTAACCGGTCTGGCCTTACCGAAAATGATAATAGATTTGATATCTAACCCATTAGCCATGTGCATCAAGAGGCTGTCTGGACCAATGAATAAATGACACTGTGACAAAAGAGCAGCGGATTCTCTCATGGAGCAAATCCCGGCAAAGCGAGTTACATTTTCAAGTTTAGGTTCATGCTTGTCCCCGAGATGTATGATATCATGGGTATTATGAATACTCGAAACCAATTCCATCCAGTTTTTAAGGGGCCAGTTCTTAATTTCTTCTTTGCTTCTGCTGGAGATGGCAATAACTGGTTTAGTATATAATCCAACTTGTTCTTTAGACCATTTGATTTCTTCCTTGGATAGATAAAAGCGTGATTTGTATTCGAATGCATCAATCCCTAGCCGTTTGAGATTATGTGAAACAACGTTTTCGTTCTTTTCATTTCGTACAATTAATTCGAAGTAACTTGAGTCAAAAGAATAGAATGTTTCTGGCTTGTTAATACTATCAATCATGGGGTCATTTTCAAGTAGTTCAGAATATGGTGTAATACAATTAATTTTTATATTTGGATATTTTTGTTTAATACATCGTATTACGTTACCAGTGATTAAAGTATCGCCTCGAGCTCCAAGTCGATTAATAACTGTTAACCATTTGCCTCTGGAATTCAATAAATGAAGCTTTTTGTTTAGAGAATTGTTTTTCCACCATCTAAATTTAGAAAATAACTTTAATGGATAATAATTATGAAAGGGAAAAAGAAGTGGCTTGAGATAATTGTGCCCACCAGGAACCTCAATGCCAGCCTTCAAGACAGTTTACTTTGGTTTACCGCTTGCAAAAGGCCTACTTCGCCCGTTCTTCCCACGGCTTCAACCGGGTGAGTTTTCTTCTTTATGATAAAACCGAGATCCTGTAATCTGGATTCAATTTGAGGGTAGTCGCCATCTCCTCCATGCCAGCTATGCCATTCAAGGAGGATTGTTTTGCATGAACGAACAATATCATCGTAAAACTCTAGGAATTCCCACTCGGCGCCTTCCACGTCACATTTGATCAGGTCATAGGGTGGTTCAAGGTTTTCAATGATTTCCTCTACCTGAACAATGGGAACCGTTCTGGAGATCTCACCATCCTCGTTTTGTTCTTTTGAGGACGACATGAACGGTCTTTCAAACAATTCAATGCTTCCTTCCCTCGGGTTGCCAATACCCTTTGCCAGATGAACGAATCTACCATTGATTTTCTTATGCGCGGTGAGCATGCTCAGTGACTTATGGCATTTTGATGAAGGCTCGACCAACAAGCTTCTGATTTCAGATTTTGGATACATGGATTGCAACCATAGTGAAAAGTAGCCATAATGAGATCCGAGATCGATTACCTTCAACGGCGTGTCCTTAGGCAACAGATCAAGATATTCTTTATGAATGAAGATTTCGCTGAATGAATCGAAGGCATCAGGTTCAACGAGTTGAGCCCAGTAATCGTTACCAACCGGAATGGAAAACTCTAACTCATCATAATAATCGGCTTTTAGTGCAAAAATTAACTTTGACCTAAGCTTTCTAAAGTAAAGTAGCTTTTGAAGCATTGTCTCTAGTTGTTGATAAAGCGAGCGAATCTATCCCTAGTCGCGTCAAGGGAGTACTCTTCTATTATTCTATTGGATGATATGTGTGCCTTAGCTTCATGATCATAAAAATTAAGCGTTAGATCTTCGAAA
>MDSW01051691.1_pt1 | contig 11273 bp, 10 predicted proteins | sample 811171 | NCBI WGS metagenome assembly MDSW01 (sample SAMN05326641, study PRJNA326480) | marine metagenome | isolation source: seawater | place: Atlantic Ocean: North West | collected 2012
GGAACACCCACGCCGTTCTTTGACTCGTCCAAAGACGATCGCATCCCGCGCGGCGGTGGCGATGGCATGAAGGTCGACGTGCACGGTAACGTCTTTGCAACTGGTCCGGGTGGCGTGCTCGTGATCTCACCGAGTGGCAAGCTGCTCGGCCGGATCGTCACTGGTGAAAGGATCGCGAACGTCGGCTGGGGCAACGATGGCAATGTCCTCTATCTGACTTCCGATATGTATCTCTGTCGGATCAAGACGCTGACCAAGGGCGACAAGTTTGATTGACGGACGCTTTGCGCAACCGGTCGCGCTGGCATCTGAAACGCTAAAGCTTGTTTTGAGGATTCGCTCGCTGACTGTCCCACACTTGGCTGTCCGAAGCTTGGCTGTCCGACGTTAACCCGTAGCTGGCAAGTTCTTTGAGCATCCAGCTGGTTCGGTGGGGAAACCACTCCTGTCGCATACGTTGCTTTTGCTGCTGCCAATGGTTCAGAGGAGTGAACGGTTCGGCAAAGTGCAGGTCACCCCAACGCGCCGCTTCAGCCATGAGCGCCGGCTCGACCTCATCAAGCAACCCTTCATATCGTCGCTGGCAAGCGGCCGCGCCCAGAACTCCCTGTTCCCCGCACCATTTGTCGACGCGGGCTGCAAACATCTGACGAAACGCAACACTCGTCATCAATCGTTGGAACAAGTGTCCAAAAGCACCTGCCTTATCGGTTCCAGCCAACGGCAACGGAGCGTCCACCCGTACATTCTTCCGCCCGGAAGCAAATGTGGCGTCGGCGTCCCAATGCATGAACCTCAACCTGGCGTTGAGAAACTTCCTGCGGTAGGCTCGCATGTTGTTTCCATTCTTCAAAACCCAATCTTCGCCACCGGCGTACATTTGGACCAGGCAGTAGTCGATCAAGTCCACGATATGCAGCTGTGCTTGAAGTGCCGCGAAACAGGCGGGGTCATTCAGATCAGCGGCGGCAAGCTCCGTAATCTCGTCCCACAACTCGTCGCCAGCTTCGTCGCTTTGGATTTTTCCATTCCGTGTCTGCAGCGTAATGTAGCTCTTGTCCTTTCCACCCAGGCGGTGCGCCAAATGCTCCTCGTCGGGGCGTTCAACCAAGTTATATAACCCCCAATACAAGCCGTTGACACAGACGTGGACAAAACGACCTCGGGCCGCCAAACGCCCCATTTCCTGTTCTGTCTTGCGGACCCACTCGTCGCGTATGTATTGTGCTCGTGAGCGCACCGCGGCGTGCTTCGATACCCAAGAGTCATCCATGCCGCGGAGCACCAGGCTTGAGCAGCCTGTCCGACCCGGCTTGGCACTGACTTGATAGCCGAGACTTTCCCAATAGCGAATTGCTGCATCCCATTGGGCGCGGGTCATACCCGCCGCCACGCCAAATCGACCGGATCGATCATTCAAGCTCACGCGTTCTGGCGTCTCAAACCAAACCTCACCCCCCAGTGAAGCCCGACGGCTCAAGTTGGAATGGACCACAAAGCCGCGAGGTGTCGGAAAGGGCGTTGACTCCTGGACCAGATTGATCCCACGTGCATCAATCGTCCACAGGTATTTGTTCTCCTCATCGCCGTAGGATCCCAATTTCACACCGACGAACCGACTTGACGTTTTCGACTGCAAACCGTCGGAGGCGCCAATCAATACGTCTTCATTCTGCAGCAAATCCACGGCTGGTGCGCGCAGCGGACCCGTTCCTCGATTTGGTCCTGCGACTTTCAGCGACGCAAAGATGGGATGCTGCAGCGCAGAAAGACCGTAACGCGAGCGAAAGCTGACTCGCAAGGAATGTTTCTTTCCATCGACGCGACCGCCTTTGTCGCCAGCCAATCGCAGGCCACACGGTGCTTGAAATCCTGTTTCGCCCTCATGCGACAACAGTTCCACGACAGCGGGAACCTCCCAATCGCGACCGCTGTTCCCCGGATTTGAATAGATGCCCTCCCTGCCGAAGATCGCTGCGTTGTCGGCAACCACCGAGACCATCGGTAGATGCGCAAGTGCTGCTTTGAGACGATCCTCGTGCGTGTCCGCGCAACGCGGATCCATCTCGTAATCCGCGGTGATCTCGTGCCATTGCTCAGGAAATCCCGCGGGGGCCGTTGGCTGGCGGACAAGTTCGTCTAGGTTGAGGAAACTGCGAGTCATAAGCGGGGATTTGACTCGGTGCTCGCCAAACGCCCGCGCGCGGATCACCGTGGTCCGGTTAATGGTGAGTGGCTGCCGATAAATTTCGCTGTTGGATTCCTCCGGAATGCTTCCATCCGTGGTGTAACGGATGACGGCCTCCGGAGTGTCGCAAGTCAGCTGAACGGTGAAGTCTGTTTCGAACAGACATGATGCGTGTGAGCAGTGAACTGCTTTTGTAAACCCGACGACGTCAGGTGCGTTCATTGCCAGCGGTGTGGGATACGCCAGCGGTTTCGGAATGGTGGCGGAGGGACCAAACGTCACACCGTGAACAACATTCGGCATCCCCAAGGGGATGGTTTGTTCGACCGTCGTTTTGTCTGGCCTGACGAGATGCAGCGACTCACCCGATTTCGACAGGCGAAAGTTCGTGTGCAACTCTTCTTCGTCAAAAAAGTCGTATCCCGAGGCAAACACCAGCACGCGTTCGTTGGGCGCAAGGATCAGTGTCGGAATCCGCCATTTCTGCAGCTTGTCCAATCTATCCGTCAGGTACCAACCGGTGGCATCAAATGGCTGCTCACCAGGATTCCAGAGTTCAATCCAGTCTGGACAACCGCCTTCCCAATCCACAATTTCTCCCGCATTGGCTACTTGCACTTCAGCAATCACCAAGCGAGCGGACTGACTGGGGGTAGATAGCACGTCCCTTGTGGAATGGACGGGAGTCGGGTGTGTGCGAAAGTTCCCTCCCAGCAAGTTTGTTTCAGAAACGACGATGCGTCGCGTCTTGTCCTGCCGCGAGGCAACGTTGGGCTTGTCGAGTGACGAGGCGTGCGTCGTAAGATTCAGGTGCTGCTCCGCCAAATTGCGCAGGCCACCGAATTCGACCATGGCGACGGCGCCTATCAGCAGGCAAGCGTACATGCCAGTGACGCGGCAGAACGCCGCTACTCTGGCTCGACGAGAATTCTTAGCGGCACATTGATGCGGAACTCGGTGAACATCATTTTTGCTAGTCGTCTGCCGCATACTTCCGGTACCGAGAATTGGAATACGGGGAATCCGAGGTAGTTGGAAGGCCAGTACCAGCAAAGGGTCGGGGGCGCCGCAGCGTTTCGCAGGCCAACAAACCAATGGTGGACAGCATCCCGACCCTGCCTTCATCAGTTCTGTCTGACTAACTCTACGACACCCCAACGTGGACGAAGTGATGGAAGTACGGGTTATGCCGCGTTTGCTGCCATTTGATCGAAAAAGAATCACCCGACACGATGCACGATGCCCCGCATGACTCACTCGCTTGCAAGGGACTACGAAGCAGACGGTATCGGACACCTCACCGTGCAGCCGTCCGAGATCCCTGTCAGTTATTCCGATGGAGAGATGGGCTGCTTGAGAAAATGCGACAATGCCATGAGTTTGACATTGGCCGCAGTGCGGAGCTGCTGAGCCCTCTCCACCAATTTATTCACCTGTGCCGGTGTGCGAAGGTGAGGATTGTCCATCACAGGATGTCGGCCACGAAAGACAACTTGCGTGATCACCACCCTTTTGCTCATCTTCTGTGCGCTCCGTGATCCGGGGTGCAAGTTGCACGTCGCAGCCACCAAAGCAGGTAGGGCGGCGATGGCGGGTGCGGCAATAAAGTCTCGACGGCGGATACTGGGAGTTGAACGTTTCATCGCGAAATCACCTTTGCTGTTGATGCCTCGAATGGTAAACCACCAAGCAGCAATCAGAGTGAGGATTACGCGGCCCGCAGTGCCCTGGCGTTGGTCCGAAACATTGCCGTTGGCCACATGTCCGCATCACACGGATTCCACCTTACCCGGACCGGGCAGGTTGGAGGGGAAAGCTCCCGACTCATCATGCTGTGGGTGACAGCGCAAGGGTTGCTGCCACACCTATTAGATGCGCTCACCGCCAATAAGTTCGCAAAATTCTGAAAACCAGCTCCCGCTTTCCAAAAGTTTCTCCTTTCCGTTCCCATATTGATACGATCAGGAGCATGCAACTTTGAGCAGCAAGGACTTGGCGTCTTGTTGCCTCTGGTCGCCATGGTTGATGAAGCGCTCGAGCGTTGACCTGTTTTTTCAAAATCCGGTGGCCATGCGTCTCCATGCTTTGGCACCGCACACCAGCGGCAAACCCGCCTTCAGCCCAACGCTCTCTTCGCTCATCCGGGACAGTCAACGTTATCGCAGCAACGCGCAAAACCAACTCAACCAAGTCCGTCGGCGTCCCGCTCCTTCGCAGTCTTCTTCTGCTGATCAGGCGGCGTCAACATACGCGTCGGTGAATCCTTCTCCTGCGTTTGCCGCGTTACCTTTCTCTGCCACGCAATACCGCATGCCAGCAGGAGGATGCTCATCGTCAGCATGATCAAAGGGACGACGTAATTGCAAATTGCGACCGGCAGTAGCCAAACCGCGGTGAATGCTGCGGCAGACGCAATCAGCACCACGCTGAAAATTTGCGCTCGGATCTGACGCTGGTTTGGCTCGACGCTCATTTCTATCACCGTTGTCCTAGCCACTCCATTTCCTTCGGCCTACGTTCCACAGCGATCGCGATGGGGCACGCCTCCGCCGCAGCCTGTTGCTGGCGTCTCGCCGCTTCTTGCCGCTGAGCCTCCACCTGACGTTGCGTCTCTTGCCGTTGCCTCAATGCACGCACATGCGCATCGTGTTTTTCACGTAGCTTCGGGTCAGTTAACGTATCTCGCGCGCTGTTCAGTTGCCGTGCTCTCGATTCGCCACGCACGTCGTCTGCCGTAAGATCCGGGTGTTCTTCGCGGATGGCGCGCAGATACGCTCTTCGAATCGTTTCTGTATCCGAGTCTTCTGGTATTCCCAATAGTTCGTAGAAGTTGACAAACATCTTGCAGGTACGAAGCAACCAAAGACGATGGGACAAAACTCGTGAACCTTATCGTAACGTTTCAATCTATCACCATCCCCACGTGATCGCCACATTTACGATCAAGTCGCAGACAACGATTGCTCGACGGCTCCCCTATCCGGCACACGCGAACATGAACCGCTGTAGAACACTCAATTGCAAGCATGATGGAAACCAGGCGCGCAAGCGGTATTGAGAGCCCGGCGCTCACCCCGCTGTGAGAAACCTCTCGGGTTTAAAGATACGCGGGGACCCCATGCAGTCCCACGGATCCAGCAACTCGACCTGTCGCCCAGCATGGTCTCCTCTACCGGTGACCGGCAATCGCGCCAGCAGCCATCGCTGGAGCCCAGGTTGTGCCATCGCCCTGGATGACCGACTCCGACAAGCCGGGTTACTCGAAGACGGTGCCACGCTGTGGATCAGCTACGTGTTCCATGTCACCAAGGAAATCGAACATCGTCAGGGTGGAGGCACCGTGTTACTCAGCACGCAAGATCTCAACGAAGGAGTCGGTTTTGCGGCCAACCCTCGTGAGTATCAAACGGCGGTGGTCGTCAAGGGTCAACTGAAAGGACGACGGATCACCTCCAGTAAGCTAGAAACTCCGACACTCGTCGTCGGCAAGGTGACTTGGGGTAAGAACGGTGAAGGCGATCGCTTCGTTCCCTACCTTCCCGGCCACGAACTGAAGCACCCCGAAGACCACGGGCGCCCCTCCGTGCCGTTCGACATCGACCAGACGAAGCTAAGCCTCCTCGTCCTCCAGGGCGAGGGCCAGTTCGATGAAATTCGCATTGGTCCGACTTATGAATCTGTCGTCGGGAGCGGTGTCAAAACGCAATAAATCAACTCCCGTTAGTCAGCACCGACGGATCACGTAATCGATTGACTCAGGTCAAGTGACCTCACAAAGCCAACCCATTGCGTTCCCAAACCCAAAGCAAAACCCAAAGCAAAAAGCCCTACCTTGCCGACGTCTCGTGATGACATCGTGCCAAGATAGGGCTGTTTTCATTTTCTAATCGTTACCTAAAAGAACTCCCTGAAAAAGAACTCCTTGGAAACTTTCTGCATTCTTCAGCATCGTGTCCACCAAGCCATGCGAACCCGTGTTGCATGCATGTCCTCTTGGAGGATGCAGGACCTCACACATCGCATCTGTGAACCGATCTACATGTCCTGCATCGCTTCCAGCAATGCGGGATTGGCAACGAAGCCAACCACTCCAAGGATGGTAAGGAGCACGAGCGCGATGGCACTGCAAATGATTCCAGCTAAAGCCATTCCCTTGCCCACCCCGGTCTCTTTTGCCTTGTTCAATCCCAGGAAACCGCAAATGAGACCTGCAATGCCAAGCGGAACGTGCAGCCAACAGCAGCAGCCAATCGTCAAAGAACAGATGCCAAGAATCATGCTGGCAAGCGCCAGCCCATTCTTCGCCGGCGGGCCCTGAGGTGGCTGAGGTGGCTGAGATTGGTTTATTGGTGCGTTGTAAGGATTTTCCATATTTGACATTGTTTACCCATCTGTAAATCACAAAGAACACGGCAACGACCATGATAACCGTGAACTTGCCGCGGGATCACAACATCGTCAGCCGCCAAACGTCTCGTAAGCCGCAGATTGTAGCGCATCTCAACAACAAATGCGATCCAAAAATCGGACGTTTGGCGGCATAAAGTACTCGCAACCACTTTTCAGCAAGATGCGTCGCCTTTGGGTGTGTGCTGTGCTGAAGCTGAGGGTTTAGGAGGCTGCTCATTGTCATTCTCCGGATCAAACCACACAAACACCACGACCACACCGTTCTCTGTATTGCATTCGGCGCCATCAACGCCTTCCGCGCTCCAATCTTGGTCATTTTCTATGGTGACATCCTGGCCATTGTTTATTACGTCGTTAATCTGATCCTCAGTCGGAAATTTTTCCCCTTTGTCTAGAACAAAGTTCTTAATATTTTTCGCCTGCAATTGCCAATTCTTTCCGGGAGAAGAAAAGGTTCCACTCACCTTGCAAATCATACCCATATTGTTTGCATCACTGACCTCAAGAATGGTCACCGACGCTGACGCCATTTGATACTTATCGCTCATTTGCTCCACGCTCCTATAGAAAAGAGAAAACCGCTTCCAACACGCCCAACGAAGGACGATTCCACGGAATGAACTAAGTTGTTAATAAGTACGATCGGCGCTTTCAATTCACCTGCCCCTGCTGCACATCGCGTGGCCGTTCATCACCGCCACGTAATCGTAGAAAATGTGTGCTCTCTCCATTGAATTGCGTACGCCCCCCTGTATTGATCACTCCCAAAGCTCCTGCCTGGCTTCCAGCCAGATTAAAGTTCGCCACGTCGAATTCTTCACTGGGGATTGGGATGCGATTGCAGTAAATGCGTTTTATTTTGCCTGCGCGAAACTGCATTTCCAGGTGGCAGGCCGTTCCCCCAACGGTTGCGACACGATGATTCCAAAATGAGCTTGTGTGCACGTCGGGATACATTGCATAAAGCCTCCCGAACCTCAAACTCCGCCCGTAAATAACAAATTCATGTTCTTGGGGATCAAAACGTACGACGATTGCACTGCAGACGATGAACTTCTTGCCTTCCTCGTTTGACACTTCCTTGAAGCCCCAGAACACACCTGCTTCGCCATGCCAGGGTGGTGACTTTTCTATGGCGACCTGCAGATCGAAGTCATCGGCAGCGGTGTTCCCTATTTCGACCAGTCGCAGGGACTGGCTGTCGAGTACCAGAGTTTCTCGCGGCTTGTCGTAGTTAAACTCGTGAATCTGGTGTTCCGCCTCCCACAACAACTTTTTCGGTTGGCGACGAAGGAGTCGGAATGGAATACCAATCTCGGCAATGTCATCAACCATTTGGCGGTCGGCATCTTCTACCTGCGGGGGTTCACCTGCCGACGCTTCCTCCACCCGAGCAGTGGTATTTTTCGTACCTGTGTCGGTGGAAACATCGCCAGTGCTGGACTGGCTGCTCCATACCGCAAGCAGCGTTAAGCAGACGACACCCACGAGCACGCACGCCATTTGCCAACGATATCGGGGCTGCTTGCCAGGGTTGGTCACCTGCTGCAGTACCTTGGCGATATCTAATGAGGATGTCGGGCGATCCGCTGCATCCTTGGCCAGGCATTGCATCACCATAGCCTCGAGGTCGCGAGGAATCTCGGGGCGCAGCTCGCGAGGGGCTTTGGGGTTCTTGTTCAGAATTGCTTCGCTCAGCTCCCGGCCTTTTCCCGTAAACGGATACTTGCCAGTCAACATCTGATAGAGAATGACACCCAAAGCCCACCGATCACTGCTGCCGTGCAGGTTATCGGATTCCCTCCGGATCTGTTCCGGTGACATGTACGATGTCGTCCCTGCATACTCGCCTTTGGGATACGGTTGGTCATCGCGAATTGCCAATCCGAAGTCCGCAACTTTGGGAACACCTTCGTCGCTGATCAAAATATTTCCGGGTTTCAAGTCGCGGTGTACGACCTTTCTGTGTGCCGTGGCCATCGCTTTGGCCACCGGAATCATGATGCGAGCAATTTCGTTAAATTCTGGTTGAGGTTTTTTTCGGAGGTAGTCAAACAGCGTTTCCCCCGCCACATATTCCATCGCAATGTACGCTTGACCCTCTGCAGTCACATCCGCATTGGAAACCCGCACAATATACTTGCTATCGAGTTGATACAGCGTTGCCGCCTCGTCGAGAAACGCGTCCCGCGCTTCACTGGAAGTGACCCGCCGTTTGGCGACCTTGAGCGCTACGTCATTTTTGAGGTTGCGGTCAAAGGCGCGGTAAACGTCAGCAAAGGCGCCTCCGCCGAGGTACTGTTTTATTTCATAGCGACCGTCAACCTCGCGCAAGATCGCAGGCTCACGACTCAGATCGGTCGCACGGCGCGTCTTCTGGTCAGAGGTATCGCCATTCAGGAAACTGGCCGTCGGCTCGTGATAACTAATCACGTCGTCCAGTGGTGATTCTTCCAACCAGTTATCGCTGGATGCATTTTGGCTCGCCTCCAGTAACTGCAACACCTTGCGGCGGACATCGACGTCGCCGGAAAGCTGAGCAAGTTGCGATTGCCATCGTTCCGCTGGCATGTCGCACAGCTGAAGAAACAACTGGTCTAAATCGCGGTCGGGCGAATTTGCTGGCGTATCCTGCAAGTTACTTGTCCATTGCAAAATGAGTTTCAAGTCGCACCCGAAGCTTGGCACGGGCCAAAGCCCAATCCCTTTCTGTCGTCGCCAGACCAACCCCCAAGTAGTCTGCGATCTCTTTCATTCTCATCCCGCCGAAGAAGCGGAGCTCGACCGTACGAAACTGCCGTTCATTTTCCCTCCGCAACGCTTCCAAGGCTTCGTTCAAGGAGAGCATGTCGATGCGTGCCTGGCTCTCATACTCATTCACGATGGCGTCAAGCTGCACGCGCTCACCGTCCAGCGTCTTGCGTCTGAGGTGGTCGACCAGCAAGTTGCGTAACGCCCGGGCCATATAGGCAAAGAATGCCTGGCGATTGCGGAACACGGGTCGCACGTCGTGGAAGATCTTCATCCACGCTCGATCAACGAGATCCGTTGCTTCGACCGACCCCTGCTGATGCCCCACCATGCGACGAGCGGAGGCACGCAGCTCGTCGTAAATGGATTGAATGAGCGCGGCTTCCGCCTGGCAATCACCTTCGATTGCCTTCTGGATGAGACTCGTAAGTTGTGCGGCTTGGCTTTCCTGATTCACCGGTCCGTTCCGGAAATTTGGGGCAACACGCTCACTGACGGCTTGCCGCCAACTTACCCTGCATCCCGACCGGTTCGCAAGTCAATCTCCCGTGCTGCTGACGTTTTCCAATAGCGGGACATGATCGAACTTGGGCGTGGGTGAAACACTCATGAACCGCTGGCCTTACTTCCGCTTCCGTGGTCCTCCGCAGCAGCGTCACGCTCATCAGCAATTCACGTCATTTTCTCCCATGTTCGAATTTCCCCACGCCCACTGGAAAGACGTAATCTGCGGACAAAACCCCTCAGGGTTTTTGGATTTTTTTTTGCGGCGGGTCAGCTCATCGCATCCCGCTCGAGCACTGATCGTCGAGATGCAGTATCCCTTGCTGGAATTGGCCCCCCGTTCCACTGGCACTTTGGATGTCTCGCTTTTCATGCGCCCCGATGACGTCACAGCCGCTCGGCTGATCCAGGGAGAATTACGTTTGCAGTGCTCGCCGTAGCGAATACACCAAGCGGCACGTTACCATGCTTCGCCAGCCCATGGCCGCCGCTGCGCAACCTCCTGCTCAGCTTAGGAAGAGGTGCAACAAGGATGCTGAGTAAATCCATCACCAGGCTGCTATGATGGTGATTCATAACTCATGCAAAGCACTTGTCCCTTAGCAAGGAACTTCCATGTTGAACCGTGTGCGCAATGCACTTCTACTCTCCATGTGGATCACTTTACCCGCGTCACTGGAGGCGCAGACGGTCAAAGTATTCATCTTGTCAGGTCAATCCAACATGGAAGGCAAGGGGAATCCGCTTCATCTGGACACCTACAAAAATGATCCCCTGATCCAACCCTCTTACGCCTCGCTGAAGGACGGCGACCAATGGAAGCAGCGTGACGATGTGTGGATCACTTATCCGTCCAAAAGTAGCGGCGCCAAGCATGGCCCGCTTACGGTGGGTTACGGCACAAAAGGCGAAGATTCGATTGGCCCTGAATTTGGCTTCGGTCACGCCGTCGGCGATGCACTCGACGAACCGGTGCTGTTGATCAAAGTCGCCTGGGGAGGCAGGAGCATCCACAAACCGTTCCGTCCGCCAGGCGCATTGCCCACCGACGAGGAACTGAAACAGATGGTGGCAGACGCGCAAGCCAAGTTTCAGGAACAAACGAAAAGCTATGAAGCCAAGAAGGCTGCGGGTAAGAAAGCCAGAAAACCCAAACCCGCACCCACCTTCGACGAACTCAAAGTGCAGTTCGGCGACAGCTATCGCAAACTGATCGCTCATACAAAAGAAGAACTGGCCACGTTCGAAGAAAAGTTTCCCGCATTGAAAGGGCATCGCCCCGAAATTGCCGGCTTTATCTGGCACCAGGGATTCAATGACAAAATCCGTTCGGAATACCGAGAAACGAAGTACGCCGATTATACAAAATGGCTCGCGCAGTTCATTCGCGACGTCCGCAAGGACTTGGACGCACCCCAGA
>MDSW01077505.1_pt1 | contig 11273 bp, 8 predicted proteins | sample 811171 | NCBI WGS metagenome assembly MDSW01 (sample SAMN05326641, study PRJNA326480) | marine metagenome | isolation source: seawater | place: Atlantic Ocean: North West | collected 2012
ATAGAAAAGTATCTAATTTATTACTATATTCATCCATAATATTTGTTAAAAAATTGTTTTTGCACTATAAGCGCTTATTACATAATACTATTAGTCTAAAAATACAAATTAGAAATACATTGAAAATAAAAAGTGTTTATTATTGGTCTCCATTTTTAACACCAATTGCAACATCTAAGGCAGTTATAAACTCCGCATATAGTTTAAAAAAATTTAGTAAAAATTTTGAAGTTGTAATTCTTAATTTTTTTAATGAATTTGATAAAAAATCAAATGAAGTAAAAAATAAGAATATAAAAATAAAAAATTTTTATAATTTTGATATTGCAAAATATTTTCCAAAATATGGAAAATTTTCAAGCAGGCTTTCTTTTTTATTATTTTTTTTACTTGGGTTTTTTCCTTTATTTAAAATTCTAAAAAAAGAACAGCCTAATTATTTAATCATACATCTTATTACTTCTTTACCTTTATTTTTTCTTATAATTTTTAATTTCAAAACCAAGTTTATCTTAAGAATATCTGGACTACCCAGGTTATCATTTTTTAGAAAATTAATTTGGAAGTTAGCTTTTAAAAAAATTTATTTAGTTACTTGTCCAACAAAAGAAACATACAATTATATAAGAAGTTTAAAAATTATTAACGATGATAAATTAAAAGTTTTATATGATCCTATAATTGATGTAAAAGAAATTCAGGAAAAGAAAAAACATAAATTACATTTTCAAGAAGAATATTTTTTATCAATAGGAAGACTTACAAGGCAAAAAAATTTTTTATTTTTATGTGATGTTTTTAATAAAGTTTTATCAAAATATCCAAAATTTAAACTTCTAATATTAGGAGATGGAGAAGATTATCAAAAATTAAAAAATTATATTATTAATAATAAATTAGAAAAAAATATTGAATTAGTTGGATTTAAAGAAAATATATTTCCATATTTAGTTAATTCTAAAGGTTTTATTTTAAGTTCATTATGGGAAGATCCTGGATTTGTTTTAATTGAAGCGGCCCATTGTAGGATACCAGTTTTTTCTTCAGATGCAAAACCAGGACCAGCAGAAATAGTAAAAAATAATTTTACAGGAACCATTTTTAAAAATAATGATAAAATTGATTTTGTTGAAAAATTTGATTTATTTATTGAAAATTTTAAAAATAAAAAAATTATTTTAGAAAACTTAAAATTTTCAAAAAAATTTACGCTATTTAATCATTACCAGAAATTAAATAATTATCTAAAAGATTAAAATGATTATTCATTCTATATATTTTATTTTTTTTTCAATAGTTATTTTGATAAGTATACTTGGCTATGGGTTAGTCTTTCAGAGAATTTTTTTAAATAATATTAATTATTCTAATTTATCAGTATCTGGAGTGTTTGGTTTATTTCTTTTATATATTATATCTAGTATTTCACACTTATTTTTTGCCCATGATTATATTCATAATCTTATAATTCATATTTTTGGTATTGCTGCATTTATTTATAATGGCTCAAAAAGTAAAATAGATAAAGAACAATTAAAATTAATATTTATTTTTTTTGTAGTTCTTTTCGTGGGATTTTTAATATCCAAAACTAATGAGGATTTTCCTTATTATCACTTGCCAAACTCATTACAATTTGCAGAAAATAAATTGCAATTTGGCTTAGGAAATTTAAATCATGGTTTTAAGCATTTTTCATCGTTATTTTTAATAAATTCTCTATTTTATTTGCCAGTAGTTAAATATTATCTATTCAATATAACCAATTTTATATTTCAAATTTTCTTTTTTTCAGGATTAATAATATTTTTAAATCAGAAAAAATTTGATAACTTTTTCAAAATTTTAGCTTCTCTATCAATAATAATTTTATTATCAAAATTCTATAGATTGTCTGAATATGGATCAGATATACCTGGCCAATTTTTGGTAATATTAAGTTTTTTATATTGTGTTTATTTGACTTCGCTAAATAAAAAATCTTCACAAGAAATTACGGGAATATTATCGATAATTATTTATTTAAATTTATTTGCGATTTCTACTAAGTTTATATATTTAATTTATCTATTAATCCCTGTTGCAATTGTATTATTTGCCCTTAATTTTAAAAAAATAATTTTAGAAATTTTAAATATTAAATTAATTTTGTTATCATTATTTTCAATTTTATTTTTGATATTTTTTAATTTTTCATCAACAGGTTGTTTAATTTACCCAATAGAATTTACATGTTTTGACGAAAAATTTAATTGGTCTTTAAAAAAAGATACTGTGTCATATTTAAATTTACATTACGAAGCATGGGCAAAAGCAGGCAAGGGGACGGGTTACAATATCGAAAATGTTAAAGAATATGTAAAAGGATTAAATTGGATTGATAATTGGGTTGACAAATATTTTTTTAACAAATTTTCAGATTATTTATTAGTTATTCTTTTTATTTTAATTGTCTATTGTGTAACTTTTTTTCAAGAAATTAAAAATAATAACTTGAAAAAAATAAAAAATCTTAAATTTTTTTTAATTAATTTGACTTCGCTAATAATAATTTTCATATTTTGGTTTTTAAATTTTCCAACCTTGCGTTATGCCGGATATGCTATCGTTTTTTTATTAATTTCATATCCATCAAGCTATGTTTTAATGAATAAAATAGATTTTAGTGACGGGAAAGTAATTAAAAAAATTAAAATTTTAGTTTTAATTACCTTGGTAATTTTTAATGTTAGAAATATAAATAGGATTAACCAAGAGTTAAATTTGCCAGAAAATCAGAATCACAATTTCAAAAACTTTCCATTTTATTGGGTGGATGATGTAAGGTATGAAAAGGTTAAAATTAATAATTTTACTTTATATAAGGTCCAAGATAGCAAAATGTGTTGGAATATACCATCTACCTGTATAAGAACACTATCTGGTTTGAATGTAATTAAAAAAAATGGATATAAATTTTATTTTTATAAAAAATGAAAAAAAAGCCTCTTATTTCAATTGTAATAACTTATTATAAAAAAAAAAAATATATCAAAAAAACTTTAAATTCAATTTTAAATCAGTCATATAAAAATTATGAAGTAATTTTTGTTTATGATGATGAGGAAAAAGAAGATTTAAAATATATTAAAAAATTAATTATATTATTTAAAAAAAAAAAATTAATTATAAATAAAAAAAATATTGGTGTGGCAAGATCAAGAAATATTGCAATGAAATTTTGTAAGGGAAATTACATATCATTTATTGACTCAGATGATTTTTGGATAAAAAATAAACTAGATAGTCAAATAAGTTTTATGATTAATAAAAATTATAAATTTAGTTTTACATCCTTTAACGTAGTGGATGATAACAATAAAATAATAGGTGTAAGAAATGTTTATAAAGATCCAGAATATAAAGATCTAATAAAAACAAATTATATTGGATTAAGTACAGTTATTTTTCATAAAAAACTTCTAAATATTATGAGATTTCCAGATTTAAATACTCAAGAGGATTTTGCATTATGGCTTAATTTGTTAAAAAAAGGATATAAATTAAGTCATTTTAAAAAGAATTTATCTTCATGGAGAAAAACTGAAAATTCTTTATCTTCAAACTCAATCCAAAAAATTAAAGATGCATTTACACTTTATTATAAATTTGAAAATAAAAATTTAATATTATCAATTTATAGTGTATTAGTACTTGCTTATAATAAATTAAAAAAACTAACATAAATTGAAAAAAAAAATTGCTTTAATTACCGGTGTAACAGGTCAAGATGGATCCTATTTAGCTGAATTTTTATTAAAAAAAGGATACAAAGTTCATGGTATAAAACGTAAATCTTCTAGTTTTAATACAAGTAGAATTGACCATATTTATAGAGATTTTCATGAAAGCTCTAATTTTTTTTTGCACTATGGTGATTTAGCAGATGCTAATAGCTTATTTAACATTGTGAACAAAGTTAAGCCAAACGAAATATACAATTTAGGTGCACAAAGTCATGTTGGACATTCGTTTGAAATACCAGAATATACTTCCGAAGTTAGTGGATTGGGTACCTTAAGAATTTTAGAGGCAATGAGATTTTTAAAATTAAAAAAAACAAAATTTTACCAGGCAAGCACATCAGAATTATTTGGAGAAAAATATGGAAAAATTAATTCATTCAATGAAAAGTCATTAATGATACCAAAATCACCTTATGGAGTATCAAAGTTATATTCATACTGGATTACAAAGGTATACAGAGATGCATATGCTTTTTTTGCTTGCAATGGAATATTATTTAATCACGAAAGTCCTAGAAGAGGAGAAACATTTGTGACAAGAAAAATTACGATGTTCTTTGCTAAAAGAATGATGGGTTCAAAAGAAATATTATATTTAGGGAATTTAAATGCAAAAAGAGACTGGGGACATGCTAAAGATTATATTGAAATGCAGTGGAAAATATTGCAACAGAACAAGCCAGATGATTATGTAATAGCAACTGGTAAAGCTCTCAGTGTAAGACAGTTTGTAAATGAATGTTGTAAGTATTTAAATTTGAAAATAAGATGGGAAGGCAAGGGTGTAAATGAAAAAGCTTATTTGATAAAAGGGAATAAAAAAGAATTGATAATTAAAATAGATAGAAAATATTACAGACCATTAGAAATTGATTTTTTAAAGGGGGATCCTAGAAAAGCATTCAAAAAATTAAAATATAAATTAAAAAATTCTCTTCAAGATTTAGTCAAAGATATGATAGATTCAGATATTCTTCAAGCTAAAAAAAATTCTTAATTTTTAGATATTTGTATGAACAAAAACGATACAATATTTATAGCCGGACACAAAGGTCTTGTTGGAAGTTCAGTTTTATCACTATTAAAAAAAAAAGGTTTTAAAAAAATTATTTATATAGATAGAAAAAAATTAGATCTTAGAGACTATAAAAAAGTAGAAATTTTTTTTAAAAAAAAGAAAGTTGATTATATGGTTATGGCTGCAGCTAAAGCAGGTGGAATAATTGCCAATAGCTCAAACCAAAAAGATTTTTTTTTAGAAAATATAGAAATTCAAAATTCTTTATTAAAATTAGCTTTAAAAAAAAAAATTAAAAGAACTATATATCTAGGTACATCTTGTATTTATCCAAAATTCTCTAAAACACCGATAACAGAAGATAGTTTATTGACTGGTAAATTAGAAAAAACAAATCAATGTTATGCTATTGCAAAAATTGCTGGCATTAAATTATGCGAGACTCTTTACGAAGATCATAATTTAGATATCCTATGTTTAATGCCCACAAACGTATATGGATACAATGATAATTTCGACAAGGTGAATGGGCATGTAATTCCAGCAATGATATCTAAATTTATTGAGGCAAAAAAGAAAAAATTAAAATTTATTAAACTTCTCGGAACGGGCAAACCAATTAGAGAATTTATACATTCAGATGACTTGGCAGAAGCAATATTGAAATGTTTAAAAGTTCCAAAAAGAAATCTCCAAAGAAAATTTAAATCAAAACTTCCAATGATTAACGTTGGTACTGGACAAACTATTTCAATATCAAACTTATCTAAGTCCATAGCTAAATTTATAAATTTTAAAGGAAAAATAATATTTGATAAAAATTTTCCTGACGGAACTCACAAAAAAAATCTTAATTCAAAAAATATATATAGTTTAGGTTGGAGACCTAAAGTTAAGCTTCAAGAGGGATTAAAAAAAGTAATAAAAAATAGATTATATTAAATGGATATACAGAACGTCGTTATTTTGGTTGGTCTGTTTATTTTTATTTATCTTGTTTGTAAAAAATTAAATTTATTTTTAGAAAATACAGGTTACTCAGATCATAAAACATTAGGGATATCTAATAATTCGCCACTAATTATAGGAGGAATTTTCTTAGCAATTTCTATATTTATTTACTTACCAAATAATTATTTACTTTTAAAAATTGTAAGTTTTTTAATTTTATCTCTAGGTTTATTATCTGATAGGAACCTTTTACCCAGCCCTAAAATCAGATTAGCTTTGCAAATATTGGTTTTACTGATTTTCATTTATCTTGAAAATTTGAGCATCAATACTTTTAGTTTAAATTTTATTGACCATTTACTAAAAAATAATTTCTTTAATATTGCTTTGACAGTCTTCTGTTTTGCCACACTTTTAAATGGGAGTAATTTTCTTGATGGTTTAAATGGACTTTTGTCAGGATATTACATTCTTGTTTTGTTGTCTTTAATTTATATTTATTTAACCTCAAACAATGTGGAAATTTTTGATCTAGAACTTGTAAAACTTTTAATTACTATATTAATAATTTTTTATTTTTTTAATCTTTTTGGAATTGCATATTTAGGGGATGGAGGTTCATACTTAATTTCTCTATTAATTGGTTTTGTTTTAATAAAAGTGAATCAAGATAATATTTTTGTTTCTTCTTATTACGTTGCAGCAATGTTGTGGTACCCAGCTTTCGAAAATTTATTTTCACTAATTAGACGAGTATATAAAAAATCAAATATATCATATGCTGATAAGCTACATTTGCATCAATTGGTATTTAGATATTTAAAAACTAATAAAATTTTTAATAAAAAAATAATCAATCCTATTACAGCATTAATTATATTATTATTTAATTTACCATCTTTTATAATTGCAAGTTTGTTATTTTCACACACAAAGTCTCTAATTTTTTTATTAATAATAAATTGTATTATTTACTTATCGTCTTATTATTTTCTTTCTAAGAATTTTAAATTTAAAAAATAAACTTAAAATTTCAATTGAGATTAGAAAACCATCTTTAAAAGCGTTTACTTTTTTTTTTCCAGCAATTCTTCTTTTTTCTTTGGATGGTATTGAAATATATGACATATTTGCTTGATGCATTTTGATGGGTAATTCAACACAAAATCTAAAATCATCTGATGCAATATTTAGACTTTTAAAACATTCCGTTCTACCCATTAGGTATGTATATAAAATATCAGAAATTTTTAGAGAAAATAAAATACCTCCCAATGAAGAAAAAATTTTATTACCAATTAATGTAACTATAGTATCATCCTCACTTCCACCTTCAGGTTCATATCTTGATGTATAAACAAAATCTTTAGATTGAATTAATTTATACATTTTATTCAAATCATTTATTTCAAATGAACCATCGGCGTTAAAAATACAAAAATACCTAGTCTTACAATTATTAATTCCTTCGATAAGTGAGTTTCCATATCCTTTGCCATTCTGAATATGAATTTCTATATCAAATGGTTTTATTGCATTGATTGTATCTTCATCATCCTTTTGTAAAGAAACTAAAATTTTACAATTAAAATTTTTTAAATCTGCCAGTACTTTTGGCAAAGATTCTGCTTCATTTTTGGCAGGGATTATTAATGTTAAATCTTTCATATATATATTAATTATTTAATCCAGAATTTTCTAATTCAATGAAAGATCTTACATACTTAGAGTATTTTTGAGATCTTAAATGACTAAAACCTTTTGCAAAAAAACTTCTAAAAAATTTTTCATCAAATGGATCAAATTTAAATTCTAACACTGTATCACCTAAGTAAATCGGTTTTGAAAAATTATTCATTGAATTTGTATTAATATCAATATCAATTGTAGCTCTAATTTTTTTATTATTTGAAAGCCAGTAACTTCTTTTATAGTTTGTTTTAAGTATAAATTTATAATTAAAATTATTTTTATTTTTAAAATATATTTTCTTAAAATATTTTTTTAAACTTACCAATAAATTTTTTTTATCAACTTTAAAATCTAATTTTTTGATATTTTTTGAGGTATTAAAATTACTCTTATTTTTTTGTTCAATAAAAATATTATCTAAATCATCATTGTACCATCTAAATCTAATTTTCTTTCTTTCTGATATTCCATTTATGTTGTCTTTTGCGAAATCGTAATCTACAGTATCTATATAAATTGAACTTATCATTCTATCTGGGAACATTTTTTTAAAGTTATTAATAATTAATAATTTTTCAAAATAATCTTTTTTCTGTTTTCCTAATATAAATTTCTTTTCTATACGTGAATTTTCTAACTTCATTATTATTTAATATATCAATTGATTAATTTCACTGTTTTTAAGTTTTTGGATTTTTAAGTCAAAATTTGAAACAATCAAATTATTATTACCTAAAAAAATTTTTTGTTTTTTAGGATCATTAACTTTTTTGAGATCTAATTTAGCTGATCCGTACTCTTTTTTTTTATTAAAAACAGCTATGTCATATGTATTATTTTCAGAATAATGGTTTAATAAAACTAGATCTGAACCATCTTTTACAGCTACACCCACGTTATTTTTATTAAAATTTGTTTCACTTATTATTCCTTTGGACTCTTCACCAAAACTTAGTCCCTTATCTTTAATATCTGTAGCTTCAAGATATTGCCCTTTAACTTTTGCTCCTGATACATCAAGACAATCGTTTAAAATATTTTTACATACAATTTTTGAAAATAATATTTCTCCAAAATCGATATCTATAGCATCAGCAAAAATGTTGGTCATTTTTAAATTATCTATGTAGGTTTTCGAAGATATAATATTTAAAGCATCCTCACTGTTTGAATTTGAAAATTCAGAATTAATAATTTCTACGTTTGAATTTATTACATTTACTCCACCATACAAAATTTTATTTTTGACTTTAGGGAATGATAAATTATTAAATTTTACATTTTTAATTTTAAAATTATTATTCAATAGAATTATTGATCCTTTTTTTTTATTGCTAAAAATTTCAATTGGTTTTTTTTCTGTTCCTTCAAAATATATAGATCCTTCAGATATAAAATATACATCATTCTCAAAATTAATTTTAACTCCTTCTTTGATTTTTAAAATTTTATCTTTAGGAAAGTAGTATATTTTGTCTATAGTTAAATTTTTATTTAAAATAAATTCATTGTCGACAAAAATTAAATTTTTATTTTTTGAAAAATCTAATTTATTATTTAAATTTTTTTTAATTTCATCATTAACATAAATATTCATGTTCATATCAATTGTTTCGTTATTAATTAAGTAACTACAGGATTTATCAAATATTAAATTTTTGTTTTTAAAAATATAAATTTCGACATCATCTTTGTTTTCGCATTTTATTTTTAATTTTTTGAAAAAAAATTTATTTACATTATCAAAAGTGATTTTGTTATTTACCAAAGATGCTTGTAGATTATGTATGTTATTTATTTTTGACAATCTTTCCTTTATAAAAGCTGATCTATTTGATAAAAAGTTTTTGTCAAAAATAAATGGTCCTATTCCTTTGTAATACCCCCTGTCTTTTTTTGAGCTATCGCTAAGGAATTGACTATTATAAAATTCAATTTCTTTAAGATGTTTTTCATTAAAATCTTCTAAAAATTTTTCAGATGAAATTTTATTCAATGCTTTTAAATATAAATCTATAAACTCATTATTAAGACTTCCATCATTTTTTGTTAAAAATTTTAGATACCAGCCTCTTTCATTACAAAGAGAACCACATCTTCCCGTTTCGGGATCTAAATAATCTAATATTATAAAATCTTTAATTCTCTCTAAGCCATAATGACCATCAAAACCAATCGGCTCAAATTTTCCATTTACTGGATTATAAAATAATTTAACACTTTTGGATATTGAGCCATGTATAGTATTGCTAAAATCAATTATTGCAAAAAAAGTTGCCCATTTTTCTAAATCAAAAATTTCATCAATTTCATCTTTATTTTTTTTCAGTCTATTTAATTTAGCTAAGGTCTCTGTGATTAATTCAGGATGGTTACTTATCCAATATTTTTTTGAATATAAATCATATTGTACAAAAGGGTAATCTGTTCCCAATTTTTCTTCTACTCCAAAAATTGGACCATTTCTTTTTTTATTTCTTTCTATTAATTCTTTTGAAAAACCTTCTTCAACTGCATAGATTCCTTGATTTGTATCATTTAGAGATAAATTAACAAAAAAGTATTTTAGAGAAATAAGTTTGTTAAATTCTAATAATTTATGAAAGATTAATTCATATGTGTAGTTTCTTGTAATTGGCTTTTGTAAAGAAAATTCTTCTAATCCCCATATCCTATCAGGCCCTCTCAAATCTATTTTATATGAAGTTTGATTTTTATTGTACCAATGCAAACCTCTATCACCTTTAACTCTTAATTTAATATCATAATCTTTTTTATTATAATTAAGCGTTGCAGTGGAAAATGTTTCAAATTTTTTTGAATTACCCTCTATCTTTTTCTCTCTCTGCAATTCTAGATTATATAGATTTTCTTGGTTAATTTTAATATTAATATTTTCTAATTTATTATTTATAAAAATATATTTTAAAGAAGAAATTTTTATTTTTGCATATTCATCAATTTCGTAAATACTAAAACCTAAATATCTATCAAAAATAACTTGGTCAATTTTTTCAATTAATATCAAAGGTTTGAATCTTTGGTACATACCGCTATTTAGGTAATATAAAAATGAAAATAAAAAAAATAAGAAAGTTGTCAGTCCAAGTATAAATATCAATTTTGAAAAAATTTTCTTAATTAATTTTAGAATATTAAATTGATTAATTTTTTTTTTTATAATCACTTTTATATATTAAGTGCATTATTCGTAAGCACCAGTTTTTGAATATATTGAAACCTCTATGTTTTCATCAGAAATCTTTTTAATATTTCTTAAAAAATCTTCACTTTTCTTTTCCTCAATATCATACCAAAAAACGTAAACACTTTTATTTTTTTCAATATTAGCTGATTTTAGTTTTAAATATTTAAAATTTTTTTTTATTTCTTTAATAATTATATCTATATCTTTTTTATTATTATCAAGGATATTTATATTTAATATGTTTGCATCCGAATTAAATTCAAATCTATTTTTATTTTTATTTTGATAAATATTTCTAATAAATAAAAATATAATTATTATTACAGTTGCTAAAATAGCAAGTAAAAATTGATTAGCGCCGTTTGCTAATCCTATCGCTATAATAAAAAATAAATATACTAACTCTTCAGGTTCTTTTATTGCCGCTCTGAATCTCACAATAGATAACGCCCCCACAAGTCCCAAAGATAGCGCTAAAGAAAATTTAATTACAGTAATTACTAATGTTGTAATAATAGCCAGAGGAATAAATGTATCTGAAAAATAATCTTTATCATTAAGAGCCCTACCAACTTTCATATAAGTTAATTTTACAAAGTAAGCTAAAATTAAAGACAAC
>MDSW01167532.1_pt1 | contig 11273 bp, 13 predicted proteins | sample 811171 | NCBI WGS metagenome assembly MDSW01 (sample SAMN05326641, study PRJNA326480) | marine metagenome | isolation source: seawater | place: Atlantic Ocean: North West | collected 2012
AGTTGCAAATTCTATTGTTGGATTATCACAACTTGGAAATGAAGTAGGATTTATAGGCAAAGTAAACGATGATGAACTTGGAGATAAATATGAAGATGGTCTAAAACAAGAAAATGTTAAATATTTTTACTCAAAGAAAAAGGAAGAATTACCTACTGGAACTTGTTTAATATTAGTAACACCAGACTCTGAAAGAACAATGTGTACTTTTTTAGGAACAGCAGGAAAAATAAATGAAAATGATGTCAATTCAGACGCTATTAAACAAAGTGATATAATACTATTAGAAGGTTATCTTTGGGACGAAGGAGAACCAAAAAAAGCTTTTGAAAAAGCAATTCAGAGTGCAAATAAAGTTGCCATGTCTTTATCTGATCAGTTTTGTGTAGATAGACATAAACCCCATTTTTTAGAATTAGTTAAAAATAAATTAGACATAACATTTGCAAATGAGCAAGAAATAATGTCATTGATAGATGCAAAATCTTTTGATGAGGTAATAAATTTTTCTAAATCACTTGATAAAATAATTGTTTTGACAAGAGGTGAAAAAGGAGCAGTTGCTATTAATAGAAATGAAGTAGTTGAATGTGGGATAAAAAAAGGTCTTAAAATTATTGATTTAACAGGAGCTGGTGATCTTTTTGCAGCAGGTTTCTTACATGGCCATGTGAATAAATTATCGTTAAAAGAAAGCTTGGACAAAGGTACAGAAATGTCTTCAAAAGTTATACAACAAATAGGGGCTAGATTATAAAATTTCTTAATTAGTTTTATTTTTTTTTTCTTTTAAAACTTCCTTTGCCTTTTTTTGGTTTAACTATCTTAGGTTTAAATTTTTTTGAAAATAAATCTTTTATAATAGGATTTTTTTTATTTAATTTGGTAGCCATTTTTTTTACTTATAATAAAATTTTTATCTTTAAAAATTTCAAAAATTTTTTTTCTTAATCTATATATATGTGTTTCGACTGTATGAGTTTCAATATCTGATTGATAGCTCCATACATTAGTTTGTAACTCATCAATACTTACAGGTCTTTTTATTTTTGATAAATAAACTATTGTATTAACTTCTTTTTCAGTCAACTTTAATTTTAAATTTTTTGAAAACATTTCTCTGGAATTCAAATTAATTTTATATTTATTAATATTAATATCAGATTGATCATTAAAATTTTTTTTTAAAAATTCAATATTTAACTTTTCGATTAATTTTGAAAACTTAATTGGGAATCGATTAAATATAAATTGATTATCAATATTTAAAATTGTTTTTTTAGTAATAATTAAATAATTATTTAAATTTTTTACATTTTGATGTAATTTTTTCTCATTTAATTCTTCTACAATTTTAAAATTTATATTTTCTTCAAGTTCTTTAAGAATTTGATATAACGAACTAAATTGGTAAATAATTAAATTTTGATTATTCATATAAAACAAAGATATGACAATTTTTTTAAAAAATAAACATACTCTTCAAATAGACGATTTTTATTTTAAATGTAATGTGGGTAAAAATGGTATTGTTAAAAAAAAAAGAGAGGGAGACAAAAAAACCCCCAAAGGAATCTTCAAAATTGAGCACTTATATTTTAGAGCAGACAGAATAAAAAAACCTAAAACTAAATTAAAATGTATTAAAATTAAAAAAAATATGGGTTGGTGTAATGATATTAATTATCCAAATATATATAATAAATTGATTAAAGTTAATACAAGAGCAAAACATGAAAAACTTAAACGAAAGGATTGTAAATATGATTTATTTATACCAATAAAGTATAATTTTGATAAACCAGTTATTGGTCGAGGAAGTTGTATTTTTATTCATATAACAAAAAACTACAATCCAACAGCTGGTTGTGTTGCAGTTAAAAAAAAAGATTTTCTAATAATCTTAAAATTAATCAAAAAAAATACTAAAATAAAAATAAATTAAAATCGTTCACCAAATATACTTGAACCAATTCTTATATATGTAGATAAATTTTCTGATGCATTTATATAATCTGATGACATACCCATACTAAGTTCTGGAAGTATGACTGCTTTACTTAATAAACTCATTTCTTTAAAATAAATCGAAGAGTCAGCATTTAATGGAGGAATACACATTAAACCAACTACATCTAAATTAATTTTTTTACAATAAGAAACTAATGTATTAAGTTCATTTTTATTAATTCCAGATTTTTGTTCTTCATTACCTACATTAACTTGAATAAAAATTTTTATATTTTTGTTAACTTTTTTTTGTTCTTCAGAAATTTTTTTTGCAAGCTTTTGACTATCAACAGAATGAATATAATCAAAAATTTTTACTGCAAATTTAACCTTATTTGTTTGTAATTTTCCAATCATATGGAGTTTAATATTAGAATTTTTTAATTTAATTTCAGTCCATTTATCAACAGCTTCTTGAACTTTATTTTCTCCAAAATCAATATGACCATACTCAATTAATGGAAAAATTTTATCAATTTTAAAAGTCTTGGATACAGCAATTATTTTTGGTAATTTATTAATTTTTAAAATAGTTAATTTTGATTTAATTTTATTTTCAATAGTAATTAAATTTTGGACTGTACTATGCATTATTATTTAAAAACTAAATATTACTTTATAAATAAATTTGATACAAATAATATAAATAAGCAAGATAGAAAAACTACTATTATTTATAGAAACTACACTAATAAGAAAGTTAATAAATTACTTTTACTAAAATTAAAAAAATATTGTAAAAAAAAAGGTAAAAAACTTTTTTTATCTAACAATATCAAATTAGCAATTAAATTGAATTTAGATGGGGCATATATACCTTCATTTAATAAAAATTTAGATCATTTAAGCTATTCTTATAATAAAAAATTTAAGATTATTGGTTCAGCACATAATTTTAAGGAAATTAAAACTAAAGAACTTCAAAAAGTAAATAAAATTTTCTTATCTTCTTTATTTAAAAAAAATAAAAATTTTTTAGGTGTTAATAGGTTTAAATTGCTATCAAATTTAACTAATAAAAATATTGTGGTACTTGGTGGAGTATCTAAAAAAAATTTAAAATTACTTAAATTATTAAATTTTCCTGAATTTGGTGGAATTTCATATTTTGAATAAAAAAAAGGCCCCTAAAAAGGGGCCCTTTTAATAATCTATACTCTAATTAAATTAGAATGCAAATGATGCAGCTAATTCCCACATTGATTGGTCAGACGTAGTCGCCGTAGCAAATGCAATGTTATCAGCATTAATCATTTTACCAGAAATAGTCATTCCACCTGCAGTATAAGATGCTGTTACACCAGTAACTTCTTGGTCAACATCACCTGACTTGTTAGGAGTTGCTAAATCTGCAACTTTGTAAGCTATAGAAATCTCATCACCTGGTAACAAGTAAGACACAGAGTAAGCTGTGAAATCTTGGTCAGCAGCAGTTGCTGTATCTTCTGAATCGTACTCAGTTTCAGCAAAAGCAACTGTTACAGGACCATAACTGTATTCTACATAGTAAGTAGAAACATCAGCTTCTGAACCTTTTGTACCTTTATCTTCACCAGACGCATATCCAAGAGTTAAATTTTCAAATCCTGTGTATGCTACTGCCCAGTCTACTGTTGAACCATATTGGCTTGCTGCAGTAGAATGAGGAACGTAAGATACGTTAACTGATAATCCATCCATCAATTCAGGAAGAGCGTAGCTCATCATGTTGTCTGAAGTTGATGAAGTTGGAGCTGCAGTTGCACTAAAACCGTTATCCCAAATATCACCTGATGCCATATCGTCTACAGCTGATTGAGCTGAACTTCCGCCATGACCAGAGAAAGTTAGAGTTCCGAAATCATCGTTTCCAACTTTAATTGAGTGACTGTCAAAAGGTCCGCCACCTGCTTCTGCGCCGTTATCTAGTTCAAAAGAAATAGAAACATCTAATCCATTATCTAATGTACCTGAACCAGCAAAAGTAACGCTGTTTCCCATAGAAAACGCTTTACCAGAGTTAGCAGCACCACCGTTTACGTGTTGTACTTCAAAGCTTGAACTACCAGTAGCTGTAACCGCACCAGCAAATGCTGAAGTAGCTACAAGCGAACCTGCTAATGCAGTTAAGCCTATTTTTTTAATGTTCATAATTAATTACTCCTTTATTTGTAATTGTTATTATTAATAATAAACACTGAATAAATATCATTTTTCGTAAAAAACTTTATAAATTGATGTTTATATCTAATTAATTTTTAATAAGTGTTGTATTTTTGCAACATCAAATTTATCTTGTATTTGCTATATTTTTTTGAATTTTTCTCATAATGTAGCTAAAAAGGACATAATAAATCATTTAATACAATGAAAAAATTCAAAATATTATCATTTTTTATAATTCTGATCTTACTTTTAAATTCATGTAAGAATGGCAAACTAATTGGTGGTGATGCTACAAAAGTTTCTACTGATCCAAAAAAAAGAGTGGAACAAAATTTGAAAGAAGGCAGAGGAATGAGGCTTTCAGGTGAAGATGGACTATTTGGAGGTCGCAGGGGTGGCGTTTTTGATTTTGCAACTGCTAATGAATTATGGCGAGCTTCATTAGATACAATAGATTTTATGCCGCTAGCTTCAGTTAATTATAGTGGAGGAATTATAATTACAGATTGGTATAGCAACAATCAAAATACAAATGAAAGTATAAAAATTTCTATAAGATTTTTAACTAATGAAATTAGATCCGATGCTTTAAACATTAAGGTTTTTACTAGAGTATGTTCGGACAACTTAAATTGTAAAACATATGAAAACAATCAAGATTTAGTGCCCGAATTAACAAAGCAAATATTAAAAACTGCTACACTATATAAAAAACAAAAATTAGAAAAAACAAAAGAAAAAAATAAAGATTTAGTTATCAATTATCCCGATATGGATTAAATTTTACCGTGGACCGTTATAATTTTAAAACCGTTGAAAATAAATGGCAAAAAATCTGGGATGATAAAAAAACTTTTTCAACCAAGATAGATAAAAATAAAAAAAAATTTTATTGCCTTGAAATGTTCCCCTATCCATCTGGAAAAATACATATGGGACATGTTAGAAATTATACTATAGGTGATGTTTTAGCGAGATATAAATCTTTGCAGGGATACAATGTTCTTCACCCAATGGGATGGGATGCCTTCGGAATGCCAGCCGAAAATGCGGCAAGAGATAATAATTTAGATCCTAAAGAATGGACTAATAAAAATATAAACACTATGAAAAATCAACTCAAAAAATTAGGTCTCTCAATTGATTGGGATAGAGAAATATCAACATGTTCTGAAGAATATTACAAACATCAACAAACTTTTTTTTTAGAATTATTAGAAAAAAAACTTGTTTATAGAAAAGAAAATTATGTTAATTGGGATCCAATAGATGAAACAGTGCTTGCAAATGAACAGGTTATTGACGGTAAAGGCTGGAGATCAGGTGCTACAGTTGAAAGAAAAAAATTAAGTCAATGGTTTTTTAATATATCAAAATTTTCACAGGATTTATTAGATGGTCTTGATAATTTGGAAACATGGCCCAATAAAGTTAAGACAATGCAAAAAAATTGGATTGGAAAATCTTTTGGATGTGAAATTAAGTTTAAAATTGAAGGAGATTTACCTGTTAAGAATATTAAATGTTTTACCACAAGACCTGACACATTATTTGGCTTTTCTTTTTTGGCTTTGTCAGTAGATCATGAAATATCTTCTTTTTATAAAAATGATGAGAATTTTTTAAAATTTAAGGAAGAATGTTCTAAAACAGGAACAACAGAAGAAGCAATAGCAGTTGGTGACAAAATAGGATTTAAAACTAATTTAAAAGCTATAAATCCATTAAATCCCTCACAAAAAGTCCCTGTCTACTTTGCAAATTTTGTTTTAATGGACTATGGTTTTGGCGCAGTGTTTGGTTGTCCAGCTCATGATCAAAGAGACTTTGATTTTGCAAAAAAATACCAATTAGAAATTAAAACTGTTGTAAGACCTTTTGATAAAGATGAAAATTTCAAAGTTTCTGATCAATCATATCCAGGTCCTGGAATTTTAGTTAATTCTGAATTCTTAAATGGACTGGAGGCTCCAGGAAACTCTGTAATAAAAACAATCAAAATTTTAGAGGAAAAAAAATTAGGAGAGAAACAAATTAATTATAGACTTAAAGACTGGGGTGTTTCTCGTCAAAGATACTGGGGTTGTCCTATACCAGTAGCTTATGATGAAACCGGAAAGGCTCATCCTATTCCAAAGTCAATGCTACCAGTAAAACTACCTGAAAATATTAATCTTAAAGTTAAAGGTAATCCTTTAGACAGCCAAAAAAATTGGAAAGAAATAGTAATAGGCGGAAAAAAAATGACTAGAGAAACAGATACTTTAGATACTTTTGTATGTTCATCTTGGTATTATTTGAGGTTTTGTTCACCAAAAGAAAATAGCTATGGCTTTAAAAAGGAAGAAATAGATTATTGGATGCCTGTAGATCAATATATTGGAGGTGTTGAACATGCAATATTACATTTATTATATTCACGTTTTTTTATGAGGGCTATTAACTATGAGAATAAAGAATTTAAAATAAAAGAACCTTTTCAAAGTCTATTCACTCAAGGAATGGTTTGTCATGAAACATATAAAGATGAAAAAAATAATTGGTTAAGCCCTGAAGAAGTTGAAAAAATTAATAATAAATTTGTTCAAAAAAGTAATCCAAATAAATTAGTAAAAGTTGGACCATCAGAATCAATGTCAAAATCTAAAAAAAATGTTATAGATCCAGAATTTATTATTGAAAATTATGGAGCCGATTCAGTACGATTATTTATTTTATCTGATAGTCCTCCAGAAAAAGATGTTCAATGGTCTGAACAAGGAATGATATCATCTTACAAATTTATTCAAAAACTTTGGATCTTACATAACGAAATTATGAAACAAGTAGAAGAAAATCATTCAACTACAGATGCTTCTGACGATAAATTAACAAGATATACTAGTAAATTTATCAGAAATATTACTCATAATCTGGAAAACTTTAGTTACAATATTATTATCGCAAATATACATGAAATGTATTCTTTTTTAATAAAAGAAATAAAAAATAAATATACTAAAAAAACTTTAATTAATAATTACAAAAAAATTTTAATTACTTTAATACCTATTGTTCCACATTTTGCATATGAAATTTTAGAAAAAACAAATCAAAACAAAGAAATCATTTGGCCATCTTATGATGAGAGTTTATTAGTCGAAAAAGTAATTACATTTGTCATACAAATAAATGGTAAAAAAAGAGGATTAATTGAGACTAATAGAGATACTAATGAAACTGACTTAATGAATTTAATTATGAATAATTCCAGTTTAGAAAAATATTTAAAAAATAAAAATATAAAAAAAAAGATTTTTATTAAAAATAAACTTATAAATATAATTATTTAATGAAAAAAATAGTATTAAATATTTTTCTTTTTTTTATTTTATCCAATTGTGGATTTGCACCAATATATTCTAAAAGTTATAATCAAAACTTTGATATTGAATTAGAATCAATTTTAGGAGATAGATTAATTAATAATTTAATAGTTTCTGAATTAAATAGAAATAAAAATGATCAATCAGAGAAAAAAATTTTTGTTGATATAAATACTGATTATAAAAAAACAATATACTCAAAGAATGCAACAGGAGCAACTGCCAGCTATGAGTTAAATGTAATTTCAGAAATAAATATTAAATACAAAAATAAAATAGAAAATATTAATATTACTGAAAAGTTTATTATGGATAAAAATGATGACTCATTTAGTCAAAACAATTATGAACAAACAATTAAACGATCCTTTGCTTCTTCAATAACACAAAAAATTCTTTTTAAACTAAATTCAATTAAATGATTATCAAATCTTTTGAAATAGAAAAAACAAATATTAATAATTGCAATTTTATTTTACTTTATGGAAAAAATGAAGGACTTAAAAATCATACCATAAATAATTTAATTCTAAATAAAAATAGCGTTTATAATTATGAAGAAAAAGAAATTTTGGATAACCAAAACAATTTTTTGGAAAATATATTATCTAAATCCCTTTTTGAAAAAGAAAAAATAATAATTATAAAAAGAGCAACTGATAAAATCATGAAAGTTATTAACGAGATTTATACAAAAGATCTTGATAACACTATAATAATTATCAACTCAAATATTCTCGAAAAAAAATCAAAATTAAGATCTTTTTTTGAAAAAGATAAAAAATTTCTTTGCATACCTTTTTATCCTGATACCAACCAAACACTATTAAAATTGACATATAATTTTCTAAAAAATAAAAATATATCAATTTCTCCAGCGAATATGAATTTAATAGTGGATAAATCTAATGGTGATAGAGAAAATCTTTTCAATGAATTAAATAAAATAGAATATTTTAGCAAAAATGGAAAAAAGATTACTGAAGAAAGTATAGCCAAATTAACTAATTTATCTGAAAATCATAGTGTTTCAGACCTTATAGATAATTGTTTAGCTAAAAATAAAAAGAAAACTATTAACATTTTAAATGAAAATAATTTTAATAACGATGATTGCATACTAATTACTAGAACTTTTTTAAATAAATCAAAAAAAATCCTTAAACTTTCTAAAGAATTTGAAAATAATAATAATATGGACTTAACAATATCTTCTGCAAAACCACCTATTTTCTGGAAAGATAAAGAGATTACAAAACAACAAATATATAAATGGACACCAAATAATATTAGAAAATTAATTTATAAATTAAGTGAAGTTGAGCTTCTTATCAAAAAAAATCTTAATAATTCAATTAATCTAATTACAGATTTTATTCTTGAACAGTCATCTTCAAATACTAATAATTAGATTTAATTATATCAATAATTTTATTTAATTGATCTAAATCCTTATACTCAAAAGTAATTTTACCTTTATTATTTTTATTATTTTGAATTATTACATTTAAGCCTACTTTATTAACAATAGACAATTCTAAACCTAAAATATTTGCGTCTTTATTAATTTGAGATTTCGATTTCTTATTTTTAAAAATTTTTACAAAGTTTTCTGACTGCCTTACTGAAAGTTTTTTTTCAATTATTTTTTTAGCAATAAAACTTGCATTATCTAAACCTACTAAAATTTTTGCATGACCTGCACTTAATTTTTGATTTTGAATTAATTTAATTACATCTTCTGGTAAATTTAATAACCTTAAAGAATTAGCAATGTAACTTCTACTTTTTCCTATAAATTTTGAAACTTTTTCTTGGTCATATGAAAAATCTTCAATTAAACGTTTATATCCTTGGGCTTCCTCAAGGGGATTTAAATCATGTCTTTGTACATTTTCGACAATTGAAAATTCTAATGATTTTAAGTCATCTATATCAGTTATTACAACTGGAACATTGTGTAGGCCTGCTCTTTGCGCTGCAAGCCATCTTCTCTCTCCCGCAACTATTTCATATTTAGAAAGATCATTTGCAGATTTTCTAACAATGATTGGCTGTAAAATACCTCTTTCTTTAATTGAATTTGTAAGATCATTTAAATTTTCTTCATCAAAAATTTTTCTAGGTTGAAACTTATTTGGAATTAGATCACTAATAGATAATTGGTTTTTTTTTGACTCAACTTTTGTTTCACCAATTAATGATGATAAACCTCTACCTAAACCTTTTTTAATTTTACTAGTATCCATTATGCTGCACTCCCTATTGTTGTCTCTTGATTTATAAATTCATCTGTAAAATTAAAATATGATTTACTTCCTGGACAAGATTTATCATAAATTAAAACTGGCATACCATGGGATGGTGCTTCTGATAATCTTACATTTCTAGGTATTACAGTTAAATAAACTTTTTCTTTAAAATAATCCCTAGCTTCTTTTTCTACTTGAGATGAAAGTTTATTTCTCCTATCGTACATTGTTAAAAGAATGCCTCTTATCTTCAGTTCGGGATTTAAGTTTACTTTTATCCTATCAATAGTTTTCATTAATTGAGTTAAACCCTCAAGAGCAAAGAATTCTGTTTGTAAAGGTACTAAAAGTGAATTTGATGAGACTAATGCCATAACTGTCAATAAACTTAATGATGGAGGGCAATCAATTAAGATATAGTCATAAGATCCTCTAGAATTGTTTAAATATGAGGTTAATTTAAGCTTTAAAATAAATGCTCTATTCTTATCTTCAGCAGTTTCAACCTCTAGGCCAGATAAATCTACATTCGAAGTGATAAGATCTAAATTATTGAATTTAGTTTTTTTAATTACCCCAGATATTTCCCTCATACCATTCAAAACTCCATAAATTGTATCAGTTGAGTTATCTGTGTTTGATAATCCAAGTCCTGTTGTTGCATTTCCTTGTGGATCTAGATCTATAAGCAAAATTTTTTTATTTTGTTGAGATAATCCGGCTGCAAGATTAATTGCAGTAGTTGTTTTTCCAACCCCACCCTTTTGATTTATAACAGAAATAATTTGCATTTAATTTTTTTTAATTTTATTTTTATTTTCTTTTCATTTTTTTTATATTTACCAAAAATGAGTCTTCATTTGTTAAACTTTTTTTCTCTATATATTCTAACTCCCAGTCTTTTAAAGAATTTTTAAAAACTTCTTTCCCATTTTTTCCTAAAAAGAAAATTATATTTTTATAACTAGAAAAATTTTTATAAACTAAATCTAAAACTACTGGTATTGGCTTAAATGCTCTGGACATTATTGTTCCTGTTTGAATTTTTTTTAATTCAAAAATATTTTTTTGAATTATTTCAGTCTTTAATTTTAATTTTTGTGATACTTCTCTTAAAAAATGGCTTTTATGGTAGCTTTTTTCATAAAGGTTAACTTTGATGTTTTTTTTCATGTTTTTTAGTATAATTGCTATAACAATCCCTGGAATTCCAGCTCCTGAACCTAAATCTGAAGTTGTATTATAATTTAAGTTAATAAAATCAATGATTTGCGCTGAATCAATTATATGACGGTTAATTATGGCGTTTTTTGAAGCTGTTTTTTGCCCAATTAAGTTAATTTTTTTATTTTTCTCTAATATTAGAGATATATAGTTTTCGAAGTCTAAAAATGTTTCACGTGAAACATTTAAACTATTAAGTTTTGAGTAAGAATTTATAATTTCTTGATCCATTAAGCTATATGCTTAATAGACTTTCTTTTTACATGTGACAACAAAA
>MDSW01193514.1_pt1 | contig 11272 bp, 11 predicted proteins | sample 811171 | NCBI WGS metagenome assembly MDSW01 (sample SAMN05326641, study PRJNA326480) | marine metagenome | isolation source: seawater | place: Atlantic Ocean: North West | collected 2012
AAACCCTACCTCTTCGTCTAACTAGTTTAGAGTTAAGGTCTCTTTTTTTAATTGATTTTAATGAACTTTTAATTTTCATAAATTTACACTTTTAATAAACGAACTTATATAATCTTTCAAATTTATTTTTCCATATTTTCTGATTATTTTATTATTATGTGAAAATTTTGTTAGAGCTGAGGCATATCTTTCTCCTGGTCTAGGTTTCAAAAAAACAACTTTAGATTTAAACATTTTAGCTACCTCTGTAATCGAATATGACTTTTTATTTGAAATACTATAATGAGAACATTTACTTTTTCTCCATGCTTCATAACAAACATCAATTGTGTCGCTTATATGAGTGAATCTTCTAGTCTGAGATCCAGGTTTAACTATCGTTAAAGGTTTCCTATTTATATATTGATTTTCAAAAATTCCTATCACAGTTGCCATATTTCCACTTTGAATTTGTCTTGGTCCATAAACATTATAAAAATAAATTATTTCGAACTTAAATTTAAACCATTTTTTTAAGTTTTCTAACAACTCTAAATTTTTTGACTTTGTAAAAGCATATGGAGAAAGATTTTTATCCATTCCTGAATTGCCAAGGCTTGCTGAGGTTGCAGAATAAACTAATTTAATTTTGTTATCTAAACAAAATTTAAATACTGCTTTAGTGCCTATAGTATTAGAGTCGTAACATTTATCGAATTCTAAAAAACTTTGAAATATTCTAGCAAATTCTCCGAAATGAAAAATTGTATGAATCTTATTTTTGTATTTTGATAAAATTTTATCAATATTTGCAGTTTTACCATTAATATATCTAACTCTTTTATTGTTGATATGATTTTTCTTAGTTCCGGTTGAATAGTTATCCAAACTAATAATTTTTTTATTTGTTTTTTCTAAAAATAACTCAATCAAATTGGAGCCAACAAAGCCTGCTCCACCAGTAACTATAATAAGATTTTTCATTTCAAGATTAGCCTGGCAACGACCTACTCTTCCGTGTCTTAAGACAAAGTACCATTGGCGCAGAAAGGCTTGACTTCCGAGTTCGGAATGGGATCGGGTATTACACTTTCGCAATAATTACCAGGCACACTTTAATACAAGAAATTTTAAAAAAGTCAAAGCTTAATAATAAGTGAATTGATAGTAAATTTTTTATAAATAAATCAGCTTTTATAATATATTTACAGTTTTATTCCAACAGCGTAGCCTCTATGAATCGTTGATTGAATTTTCTCAATATTATACTCAGAATTTTCCTGTATCTCATTAATTAATTTTACAATACCATCAAAATGATTATCTGTAACATCATCAAAAAAAATTATGTCACCTTTTTTTTGTTTTTGTTTAATAAAATTAAATTCAAATTTTACATCATCATAATCATGTGAACCATCTAAAAATGCGAAATTTATTCTTTCATATTCTGAAATTAATTTAAACTTATTTTTTGTTCTTCCCTCAATGTAAACTATATTACTTGTATAAACTAAATAATCGCTTAATAAATCCTCTCTTGTAAATTTACCTTCTAAGTCTTTAATAGAATTCCAAAAAATTTTTTTTTTGTGTGGAATTAAATCAAAACTAAAAACTTTGAAATTTACATTATTATCTTTCGCACATTTTGAGATAATAATTGAGGAGAAACCTTTAGCAGTACCCACATCAACAAATAAAAATTTGTCCATTTTAATTTTTTGTTTTTTTAAATAAAGATCTAAAATAGAATATATTAATCTTCCGTGCTGGTAATTAATCTCAGACTCTTTAATTGAAACCTGGGAAATTAAAGCTAGATTGTTTAAAAATTTTTTGTCGATATCTAATAAATTTTTTGATCTTATAAAACTATTTACCTTTTCATATTCTTTGTCTTTGACTAAATTAAATAACCTTAGGTAGTCCTCTTTTCTACCTTTTTGCTTTTTTGTAATATAATTACCTGTATGATAGTAATAAATATCTTTAAAAAGTAATTTAATAAATTTTGGTATAAATTTTAAAATAAATGAATAAAAGTTTCTCATTAAAATTTATAGATATTTTATTTTGTTATTAGCTTATAATAAATAGAAAAACAATTAGGTTAAATTTATTTTTATAAATATAGAGAGAGTATGTGTGGAATTATAGGATCAATAAACTATGATAAAGAATCATATAAAGAAAATGAAGAATGGATAAAATCCAAAATAAGTTTACTCTCTCATCGAGGTCCGGACAATGAAAAAATTTGGATCTCAAATTCAAAAAATGTAATTTTTGGACACACAAAGTTATCTATAATCGACCTATCTGATAAAAACTTTCAACCCATGAACGATAGCATAAATAACATAACTATTACCTATAATGGTGAAATATATAATTTTTTAGAATTAAAAAAAGAACTCAGTAATGATTTTGAGTTTATTACTAATAGCGACACTGAGGTGATAATTAAATCATATTTAAAATGGGGTGAAAATTTTTTAGATAAAATCGAAGGTATGTTTGCATTTGCATTATTTGATGAAAATGAAAAAAAAATTTTTCTTGCTAGAGATAGATTGGGAGAAAAACCACTTTTTTATTTTTCTAATACTAAATATTTTCTTTTTTCTTCAGAATTAACCTCGTTTTACTCATTCTCAAAAATAGATAAAAAAAATCTAAATGAGACTTTGCTTAATGGCTTTCCATTAAAAAGAGATGAGACATTGTTGACAGATATTGCTCAGGTGGAACCTGGGCAAATGGTTAAAATTGATTTAAAAAATAGAAAAATCATTAAAAGAAATTATTGGGATTTTAAAATTAAAGTAAATTCACCCTCTTCAATAAAAGAAAGTGACTTTGATAAAATTTTAAATTCAAGTATTGAAAAATGTTTGATATCTGATGTAAAAACTTGTGTTACTCTAAGTGGTGGTCTTGACTCGAGTTTAATTACCTCAATTGCATCAAAGCAAAAAAAAATTGATACTTTTTCAATTGTTTTCAAAAATCAAAAATTTGATGAAAGAGATCATGCATTAAAAATTTCAAAATATTTTAAAACTAATCATCACGAAGTTGAAATAAATGATTACTCTCTTGATCAAATAATAGAAATAATTGAGAAGCTAGATACTCCAATTTTAGATTCCTCAATTATACCCTCTTATATTCTTTTTAAAAATTTACGCGATAATAATTATAAAGTTGCAATTGGGGGAGATGGTGGTGATGAAATTTTTGGAGGGTACAATCATTACAGAATTTTAAATAAAATTAATTTAGTTAAAAATAATTTAGCTAATTTTAATCTCACCTTTTTAAATTTTTTGATTAGAAAAATAGAAAACTTAAACTTTAAAGGAGCACAATATCTAAGTTTTTTATCAAACAATAGCTTTGTTTATAAAATTCCTTTTTTCTTAAAAAATAATTTAAGAACTCAAATATTAGATTTTAGAGTTTTTGAAAATGCCAAACATTTAAAATTTAAAAATGATAATATTGACTTAGTAAAACAATCTCAATTTATCGATATTAATTATACTCTGCCACTAAGTTTATTAAATAAGTTAGATAGATGTTCTATGCTTAATTCTGTAGAGAGTAGATCTCCATTTTTAAGTAAAGATGTTGTAGAGTATTCTCTTACAAAATTAAAATCATCAGATCTTGTATCAAATAAAGATCAAAAAATTTTTTTAAAAAAGATTGGACATAAATATTTGCCTAACAACTTTATCTATGAAAGAAAACAAGGCTTTTCATTTCCACTTATTGATATTTTAAAAAGAGATAAAGAAAAAGAAAAAATAGAAAACATATTAACATCCAAAAACAGTATCTTTAAAAAAAATGGAATCAAAATGTTATTAACAAAGACTAGGAATTCTAAAATTAGACCTGAATTAATTTTTTCTCTTTTAAATATGCAAATATGGATAAATAAAAAGTTTAATGGAGAATTAAATATTGAAGATGAAATTATTTAATTCGTTTTCTATTGATATAGAAATAAGAAATTAGAAAAACAATTAAGCTTAATGTAATAAAAATTGTTATCGATACGAACTCAAAATCAGTCAATTGATTTTTTCTAAATCTAACTTTGGTTTTAATATCACCAGTATAAAATGGTTTTGTTGATAATCTCCAATAAAAAACACTATTTCCAGACTCGTTCTCACGTAACAGATCGTTTGTAACATTATCTTTATAAAAATCAGCAAATGAGTCTTGTATGCCTTTATTAATTGATACAATTTCTTTTTTAATTTTTTTTCTTAAATTTGGTAATTCAGATTTATAAAATATTTTTTTACTTTTTGTATATAGTTTTGCCTCTATTTGATTGGTGATGCTTAACTCCCATTTGTATTGGGGTAAATAGTTTTCAAGACTTCTTGTTGCATATTCCAAGATAAGTTTATCAGCATTAGAGTCTAGAAAAATATGATCGATTGTTTTTCCAAGCTTAATTTCAACTATTGCAATATAATTTTTCTCTTTTTCTACTTTTAAAAAATAAAATATTGATGATGTGCTAGCAATTATAATAAGAATTATTGCAAAAAATGAAATTTTTTTTTTTTATTTTTTTTTTATACATTATTGTAATATAAAATTTAATAACATAATTAATTAATTTAACAATGATTTTAGAATTTAATATAAACGAAAATACTTTTCAAAATACAGGTGAAAATATATTAGATGCTTGGAAAAAAGAGCAAAATAAAGTTTTCATTTTAAAATCTGATAAGACTGGAGATGATATAAGAAATTTCTATGAATTTTTTTGCAAATCGTTTGGAAAAATTTATGAGTTAGCGGAAGATGTTAGGAAGGGAGACAGGGATAATCAAAGGACTAACGAAAAATGGATGGAGGTAAGATTTGATCCATCTTTTAAGGATGCTTACAGACATTCGTCCTCTGAACAACCACTTCATACAGATGGAAGTTATATACCAAACTTTCCTAACGCAACATTAATGTGCTGTGTTGCTAATTCAAAAAGAGGTGGTGAAACAATTTTTTTAGATGTTAATGATTTAGTAGAATGTTTAAAACAAGATGATGTTAAACTTTTAAATGACTTACTTTCTGAAGATTTTGTTCACGAAAGATCAGGAGATAAAAGAACAGAAAAAATAATTCATCAATTAGAGAAAAATAAATATTTAATTAATTTTAATTATTATTGTATTTCAAAGACAAATAATCCAAAAAAACTATCAATGGCAAAAAAATTTTTTGATTATTTGTGCAATTCAGACAAAATTAAAAAAAAGATTAAATCTGTTAAACTTACACCAGGAGATGCTGTAACGTGGAAAGATAGAGAGCTACTTCATGGAAGAAATTCTTTCATAGCATCAGAAAGTTCAGAAAGATTTTTATGGAAATGTGCAGTCAACTTAGGTAAATAATTATTTAATCATGAAATTAATTAATAAATTTGTTTTTGGTACTATGTCGATAAATAGTCAAAAATTTTCTAAAAATTTAATGCATTATGCTTTAAAAAATTTTAAAAATTTTCATCTTTCATCTGAATATCACTCATTCAAATTAGTCTCGAAAATTATTAAAGAAAAAAAAAAACTAAATTAATCTTAAAACTTGCAGAACCAAATTTTAATCATCAAAGATTTTCGACAAAAAGATTTATTAAAAAACTTAATTTTTATATTAACAAATTAGGAAAAGATCAAATAATTTATATTCAGTGGATGTGGAGAGGAAATTTATCTCAAGATGATATTAGAATTAAAAACTTTCTTAAAGACAGATTAAAAATAAAAAGATTATTTAATTCGCTTTTAAAAAAAAAAATAATAAGTGGTATATACGTTTTTCCCTATACAGAAAAATTTTTATTAAAATCAATATCCTCAAATATTTTTAACGGGGCTTGTGTTTATTTAAATCCAGTTGAAAAAGAATATAAAAAATTGATTCATAGATTTAAGAAATTTAAATTTATAATAATAAGACCTTTTGGTGGAAGACTAAAATTAGCCAAAAAGCATAAATTGAATTTCTTGTTGAACTACTCTATGAATTATAAAAATATAAAAAATATAATTTTAACTTGTTCAAAAAAAAAACAAATTAGGGAAATTATTTCTTATTGTAATGATAAAAAGAATTTTTGATTTAATATTTATTATTTTATTTTCTCCTTTAATAATATCGCTTTTTTTTTTAACTTTAGTTTTTTGTTTTATTTTCAACAAAAAAAATATTTTTTTTTTACAATACAGGGGTGGTTTTAAAGGAAAAAAAATAAGAATTATAAAATTTAGAACTATGGAAAATGATACTAAAAAAGTATCCTCTTTTAATAATTTTTTAAGAAAAACAAGGTTAGATGAAATACCTCAATTTTTAAATGTTTTAATAGGTGATTTGAGCATCGTTGGTCCAAGACCTTTGCATTATGAATATAAAGAAATTTACTCATCTGAACAAATTAAAAGATTTAATGTAAAACCTGGCTTAACCGGATTGGCTCAGATTCAAAACTCTTATGAAATGTCTTGGTCTGAACAATTTAAAATAGATGTGTGGTACACCAACAACCACAATATATTTTTAGATTTAAAAATCATAATTAAAACATTATTAATAATTATCAAATCAATAAAAAAAAGAGAAATTAGAGATAAAGAAAAATTTGACGGAACAAATTAAGAATGAAAACAAACTGGCCAAGATATAGTAAAGAGGAAGCAAAAAAAGTAAACAAAGTTTTAAAAAGTAATAAGGTTAATTATTGGACAGGAAATGAGGGAAAGAAATTTGAGAGGGAATTTTCAAAATTTTTTAAAATAAAATATACCTCTGCTATTGCTAATGCTTCATTGGGTTTAGAATGTGCTCTTAAAGCATTAAATTTAGGCAGAGGTGATGAAGTAATAGTTCCATCAAAATCTTATGTTTCATCAGCTAGTTGTGTAATTAATGTAAATGCAAAACCGGTTTTTGCTGACATAGATTTGAATAGTCAAAATATAACAACAGAAACAATAAAAAAATTAATTAACTCAAAAACAAAAGCTATTATTTGCGTTCATCTCGGTGGATATCCTTGTGATATGGAAAGTATACTTAAACTATGTAAAAAATTTAAGATAAAGATTATTGAAGATTGCTCTCAAGCTCATGGTGCAAAAATCAAGAATAAATATGTTGGTACTTTTGGAGATATATCTGTATGGAGTTTTTGTAACGACAAAATTATTTCTACCTTGGGTGAAGGTGGTATGATTGCCACGAATGATAAGAATTTATTTGAAAGAATTTGGCAGTTAAAAGAAATTGGCAAAGTAAGAAAATTAATGATGAGAAAACATAACAATTCTTCGTATAGATGGGTACACGATACATTTGGAACAAATTTAAGATTAACAGAAGTTCAATCTGCTGTGGGAAGAATACAATTAAGAAAACTCAAAAAATTTATCAAAATAAGAAATTTAAATTCAATTAAAATATTGAATAGTTTAAAAAAATTTAAATCTGTAAATCTTCCGATTGTTCCAAAAAAAATAACCCATGCTTTTTACAGATGCTATATACAAGTAAATAAAAATCATTTAAAAAATGGCTGGACTAAACATAAAATAATCGAAAAATTGATTAAAAAAGGCGTTCCATGCAATGAAGGTTCTTGTTCTGAGCTTTATAGAGAGAAGTCCTTCAAAAAAGTTGGGCATTCTCCAAAAAAGAGACTTCAAAATGCAAAAAAATTAAGTGAATCTTCAATAGCTTTTCAGGTAGATCACACTATAAATTTTAAGGAATTGCAAAACATAATTTTATCTATAAAACAAACTTTTCTATCAGCTACTAAATGACCAGTTTGAAAATAAATGAACTTACCAATAAATAATCTTAAACTTTTAATTAAAATTCTTGCAGACGTTTCAATTGTTTTTATTTCACTTTATCTAGCAATAATTATTAATGCTGAAAGATTATTGCCTCTTTCAAAATCCTATATTGCTTTGGGTCTGATAATTATTTCGCTTCAAATAACTATTTTATATTTTTTTAATACATACAGTGAGTTCACTAAATTTTTTGATTACGAAAACATCTTAAAAATCTTGATAAGTCTTTTTTTAACTTCTTTATTTTTAATAATAATAAGTTTTTTTGCAATTGATAACACAAAGATTTTTTTTAGATTTTTGAATATTAAAATACTAACACTTTATTCTGGTATTTTTATATTCTTTAATATTTCAATTAAGATTTTAGCAAAATACATACTTTTTAAAAATCAAGACAAAAGTTCAAGAAATGATTTTAAAAAATATATTATTTATGGAGCTGGAAGAACAGGTGTTGAATTAAAAAAAATAATTCAAAATTATGGTGATATTGAAATTTTATATTTTGTTGATGACGATAAAAATAAAATTGGAAGAACAATTGATGGCATAAAAGTTCTATCCCCTAAAGCGCTTGAAAAAGAAAAGAAAAAAATTGATTTAGTTTTAATGTGTATGCCAAGCGCATCTAGCTTTGAAGTTCAAGATATTGAAAAAAATCTCTCAAATTTATCTCTTAATAATAAGAATATTTCTTCATTAGACGACTTTTTAAATAGTGATAATATGAAAAATAAGAAGATTAATTTTAATCACAATACTGTTCTAGATCAAAGTTTTTCCTCAGAATTAAAGCAAAAATTTTCAAATAAAAAAGTTTTAGTTACTGGAGCTGGTGGAACTATTGGAAAAGAGTTAATGTTTCAAATCTCAAGATTAAATATTAATGAATTAATAGCTATAGATTTTAATGAATTAAGCTTATCAAAATTAAAAAAGGACTTTGATAATATTTCAAATGAAATAAATTTTAGTAAACATTTTTATTTAATTAATTTAAATAATCGTAATTTACTGAATAAAATTATAAAAAATCATAATCCAGATTTTATATTTCATGCTGCAGCTTATAAACATGTAGATGTAGTTGAAACAAATCCTATTGAGGCTGTTAGTAATAATTTATCATCTTTAATTAACATACTTGAGTGCACCAAAGAACAAACAAATTTAACTTTTATTTTTGTATCTACAGACAAAGCTGTCAATCCAATCAATCATATGGGTAAAAGTAAAAGAATGGGAGAAATAATTGTTTGTTCAATGAATAAAATTTATCCAAAAAATAACTATAGTTGTGTAAGATTTGGAAATGTAATTGGAAGCTCAGGTAGTTTAATACCTATTTTAAACGAACAGATATCTAAAGGTGGGCCCATTACAATAACTGACAAAGCTGCATCAAGATATTTTATGACTGTCCAGGATGCAGTTAATTTAACTCTTGAAACAAGTAATATGAAAAACAAAGGTCTTATCAATGTTTTGAACATGGGGGAACCAATTAATATTTATTCTATGATACTTAAAATATTAAATGATAGTAATGTTGAGTTATATAATGAAAATAAAAAAAATGGTATTAAAATAAACATGATTGGTTTAAGGCCAGGAGAAAAACTTCACGAAGAACTTTACCATCAAGATAAGATTTTACCCTCAACCAATAAAAAAATATTTCAAGAAAATTGCGATATCAATATTTCAATTGAAGAAATAGATAAAATAAAAGACGAAATTAAATTATCAAATTCGAAAAATGATTTAAATATTTTACAGAATATTTTTTCAAAATATATTCAAGTATAAATGCAGAATATAAATAATTCTCTATTATATCTTATTTGTTTAATCCCTCCTGCACTGGTTGCGGGTCCATTTATAGCAGATGGCTTTGTTGTAATAATTAATTTTTTATTTTTTTATACAATATTTAAAACAAAAAAGTTTGAGTATTTCAAAAATAATTTTTTTATTTTTTTTCTTATCTTTTATATAATTTTAATTTTTTCCTCTTTAAATAGTGAAAATGTTTTTTACTCTCTTAAATCTTCTGTTCCATATTTTAGACATGGTATATTTGCATTAGCAATCATTTATATAATTGATCATGATAAAGATAAATTTCTAAGATTATTTTTTAAAATTGCATTGATAACATTTTCAATTTTAACTTTTGACGGACTTTTTCAGTATTTTATGGGTTATAATATACTTGGATTGCATCATGTACATCCTGATAGAATAACAAGTTTTTTTGTACAAGAATTGAAGCTTGGAAGTTATTTGGCGAGAATGATGCCTATTGTAATTGCTTTTTTAATTTATTTTGGAACAAACAAAAAATCTTACATTTTTTTATCAGTAGTTTTGATAATTTTGGTTGATATTTTAATTTTTATTAGCATGGAAAGATCGGCGTTCTTTTTAACAATGCTATCGATATTGTTCATTTTGATATTTACAAAAAAATACAAACTCATTAGATTGTTCTGTTTTATTATATCCGTTTTAGTTATCGTAACTTTATCAATTAAGGATGAAGCTTTAAAAAATCGTATGGTGTTACATCCAATTACTGCTTTAACAGAAACTTTTGAAAAAAAATATGTGTTAACTAACGTTCATGACTCACTTTATAAAACATCTTTTAAAATGTTTGATCAAAACAAATTCTTGGGTATCGGCCCAAAAATGTATCGAAAAGTCAGTCGAGATGAAAGATATAAAGTTGGTGAAAGTTCTTGGAATACTCATCCACACAACACTTACATTCAATTACTAGCTGAAACTGGTTTAGCAGGATTTTCAATTTTTATGATCTTTGTGATTTCTTTTTTCTTTAAAACTATAATTCATTTTAAAAATCTAATACTGGGTAATAATCATATGTCTGATTTTATGATTTGTATAATGGCAGCAATTTTTATTAATATTTGGCCAATAATCCCCACAGGAAATTTTTTTAATAATTGGATGTCAATAGTGTATTACATGCCGCTTGGATTTTATTTTAGCAACTTATCTCAATCTAAAAAATTTGATTAATTATCTAAAGTTTTTATATATTTAACAAATTCATTAGTTACATAACTTTTCTCAAATAAATTCTTAGTTCTTTCTCTGCCTTTAGCTCCCATTTTCAATCTTAGATTTTTATCCTCTACTAATTTTAATATGGCATTCTCTATGCCTATAATGTCTCCTGGATTATGAAATAACCCAGAGTTAAAACCTACAGCATCAGTTAATCCATAAATCTTGGATGCAACTGTAGGTAACGCACAAGCACCTGCCTCTAAAGCTGCCATACCAAATCCTTCTCGATAACTTGGAAGACAGAATATATCTGCTGCAGCCATAAACTTTTCTGGTTCATCAGTAAA
>MDSW01019222.1_pt1 | contig 11271 bp, 9 predicted proteins | sample 811171 | NCBI WGS metagenome assembly MDSW01 (sample SAMN05326641, study PRJNA326480) | marine metagenome | isolation source: seawater | place: Atlantic Ocean: North West | collected 2012
AAAAGTTGGAATGGCTTTTCGGCAACCAACCTAAAATAAAGCAATCCGTCCTGTTTACAAACGCGGCGGATTTTTTTGTTGGGCCACGTGCCGCAATGATTACGCCTTGGAGTACCAATGCCGTTGAAATTACCCAAAATATGGGCATTGATGGAATTATTCGTATTGAAGAGTTTCACAACCACAAGATTGAAAAAGGAACTTTCGATCCTATGCTTTCGCAGAAATTCAACCAATTGGATCAGGATATTTTTGACATCCACATTCAGCCCGAACCTATTTTGGAAATTGATAATATTTCCGAATACAACCAAAAGGAAGGTTTAGCATTAAATTCCGAAGAAGTTGAATATCTTGAAAATCTTTCCAAAAAACTAGGACGAAAACTTACAGACAGTGAAGTTTTCGGCTTTAGCCAAGTAAATAGCGAGCATTGCCGCCACAAAATTTTCAACGGCACTTTTGAAATAGACGGCAAGGAAATGCCTACTTCCCTATTCAAATTAATAAAAAAGACTTCAGCTGAAAACCCGAATGATATTGTTTCGGCATACAAGGATAACGTGGCATTCGTAAAAGGCCCGAATGTGAAACAATGGGCCCCAAAAAGTGGCGACAAGCCTGATTGGTACGAGGAAAAAGATTTTGAAAGTGTGATTTCCCTAAAAGCAGAAACCCACAACTTCCCAACAACCGTGGAACCCTTTAACGGCGCGGCAACCGGAAGCGGCGGGGAAATCCGCGACCGCTTGGCTGGTGGAAAAGGTTCCTTGCCATTGGCGGGAACTGCGGTTTATATGACTTCATATTCTCGGTTAAATGAAGAGCGTCCCTGGGAAAAAAGTATGAAAGAGCGCGATTGGCTCTACCAAACGCCGCTTGATATATTGATTAAAGCCAGCAACGGAGCTTCAGATTTTGGAAATAAATTCGGACAACCTTTGATTGCAGGTTCTGTACTTACGTTTGAACACGAAGAGGATGCTCGCCGATTAGGCTTCGATAAAGTGATTATGCTGGCTGGCGGAATCGGTTACGGAAAGGCAAGCCAGGCCATTAAGGACAAACCGCAGGAAGGCGATAAAATTGTAGTTTTAGGCGGTGACAATTACCGTATCGGGATGGGCGGTGCCGCGGTGTCTTCGGCAGATACGGGGGAATTTAGCAGTGGTATTGAATTGAACGCAATCCAACGGAGCAATCCCGAAATGCAGAAACGCGCCGCAAACGCCATCCGCGCAATGGTTGAAAGTGATGAAAACCCAATTGTTTCCATTCACGATCACGGCGCTGGCGGACACTTAAATTGCTTAAGCGAATTGGTGGAAGACACGGGCGGAAAAATTGATTTGGACAAACTCCCCATTGGCGACCCTACCCTTTCCGCAAAGGAAATTATGGGCAACGAAAGCCAGGAACGCATGGGCCTTATTATAGGCGAAGAAAATATCCAAAAACTTCAAAAAGTGGCAGACAGAGAGCGCTCACCCATGTATGAAGTAGGCCACGTTACCGGCGACAGACGCTTCTGTTTTGAAAATGAAAAAGGTGAAAAGCCAATGGATTTTGCTTTGGAAGATATGTTCGGCAGTTCGCCAAAAACCATAATGAAAGACAAAACCGTAAACAGGAATTATAAAAATGCTGCTTACGAAGTTTCCCGTATAAAAGAATATTTGGAGCAAGTGCTCCAATTGGAAGCCGTGGCTTGTAAAGACTGGCTTACCAACAAAGTGGACCGTTGCGTTACGGGCCGTGTTGCAAAACAGCAAACCGCAGGACCGTTACAACTTCCATTAAACAATTGTGGCGTAATGGCGCTTGATTTCCACGGAAAGGAAGGTGTTGCGACAAGTATCGGACATTCGCCATTAACAGCATTAATTGACCCTGCTGTCGGTTCGCGCAATGCCATTACGGAATCGCTTACCAACATTGTTTGGGCGCCGTTGAAGGATGGTTTAAAAAGTGTTTCCCTTTCCGCCAACTGGATGTGGCCCTGCAATAACGAAGGCGAAGATGCCAGACTTTATGCTGCCGTAAAAGCCGTTTCCGACTTTGCGATTGATTTGGGAATCAATGTCCCCACTGGAAAAGATTCGCTATCGATGAAGCAGAAATACAAGGATGGCGAAGTAATTTCTCCCGGAACCGTGATTATTTCTACAGCGGGAAATTGCAATGATATTCAAAAGGTTGTGGAACCAGTTCTGCAGAGAAACGGAGGTTCTATTTATTACATAAACATTTCGCAGGACGATTTTAAACTGGGCGGTTCCTCTTTTGGACAGATTTTGAATGCCATAGGAAATGATGCCCCAACTGTGAGAAGTGCCGAATATGTAAAATCGGTTTTCAATACGCTGCAGGAATTGATTCGCAATGAAAAAATCCTTGCCGGGCACGATGTGGCCTCGGGTGGATTGATTACCACTTTGCTTGAAATGTGTTTTGCAGATGTGGATTTGGGAGCAGATTTGGACCTTTCAAGTTTAGAGGAAAGTGATTTGGTGAAAGTATTGTTTGCTGAAAACTGTGGCGTTGTCATTCAAGCTTCGGATGATGCTTCCGTTGAAAAAATGCTTTCTGACAATAAAATCGATTTCCAAAAGATTGGAACTGTTTCAGAAAGTGATTCCCTTTCAATAAAAAATAACAATAAAGAATTAGAATTTTCTATTTCTGAAATGCGCGATGCCTGGTACAATACTTCGTATTTATTGGACAAAAACCAAAGTGGCGAAAGACTGGCAAAAGCGCGTTTTGATAATTATAAGAATCAACCGTTAACTTTTGAGTTTCCGAAGGATTTTACTGGAAAGTCCTCCCCCAACCCCTCTAAAGAAGGGGAGCGGCCAAAGGCAGCGGTAATCCGCGAAAAAGGCAGCAACAGTGAGCGCGAAATGGCATATATGATGCACCTTGCAGGTTTTGATGTAAAGGATGTGCATATGACCGACCTGATTGAAGGCCGTGAGGATTTGGAAGATATAAAACTATTGGTGGCCGTTGGAGGATTCAGCAATAGCGACGTTTTGGGTAGCGCAAAAGGTTGGGCAGGCTCGTTTTTGTACAACGAAAAAGCGAACACGGCCCTAAAGAATTTCTTTGCAAAAGACGATACGCTTTCCCTGGGAGTTTGTAACGGTTGCCAGCTTTTTGTGGAGCTCGGCCTTTTAAATCCCGAAGATGATGAAAAGCCGAAAATGCTCCATAACGATACAGGCAAGTTTGAATGTGTGTTTACTTCGGTGAAAATTCAGGAGAACAATTCCGTGATGCTATCTTCAATGGCGGGAAGTACTTTGGGAATCTGGTCTGCACACGGGGAAGGGAAATTCAGTTTTCCAAAGGCAGAAAGCCATTATAAGATTGTAGCGAAATACGGCTACGATGCGTTACCGGCCAATCCCAACGGCAGCGATTTCAACACGGCGATGATGACCGATAAAACCGGAAGACATTTGGTTATGATGCCGCATTTGGAGCGTTCTACTTTTCCTTGGAACTGGGCGTATTACCCAAAGGATAAAAAAAATGATGAAGTTTCGCCTTGGGTTCAAGCCTTGGTCAATGCCCGGGAGTGGATTGAGCAGAAGTAATATTTTCGTTTAGTTTTTTTAAAGAAATTATTAAGGGCCACCGGAGGATTTTCCAGCTTGGGCACGCGTTGCAAATGCGCGCCAGCTTGGGGCTTTACAATTCAGGTAATTGCTTCCAGTTTTCAGGGTTATAGCTGTTCTCTATTTTTTCAAGGGCTATTATTCTTTTGGCTAGACTGCGCATAAGGCCGGCGTTAGCTTCATTATTTACAATAGACGCAATAACGTACTCCCGAAGGTTTGGGTGGGTTTGGCGCATCTGTTGCACGTGTTTGGTCAACTCCTCTTCGGCCATTATCACCTGCTGTTTGACCAACTTCTCGTCAAGAATGGCGTCCTCATATTTATCAATTACACTGTCATAGGTCTTAAACGCTTCCACAGTATCCAGTATGTTGCCACCGCCCTCTTCTGGAGGAAGCTCGCCCAGTTGTTTAAGTTCACGCATAATGGCTGGCTGGTCAAGCGCGGGTTGCGAAATGAGCCATTGCTGAAACTCTTGGACCGAGCCTTCGATTATCAGCTTTAGTAATTTTTCACGGTATTTCATAATATCTATTTGTCTAGATGGTATTATAGTTTTCCCCGGACATACTTTTTATCTTTAAAACAATATTCAATACAGGGTGGAACTTGTTTAATCGTGGATACGGTCGGCCTATTTTCATTATTAAACAAGTGACTACTATTTTTTGGAACGGGATTAGTGCTTTTCATAGGATACGGTGTTGGCAGTAGTTTCTATTTTCTAATCCATTTTATTTATGTGTGCAAGTGCAATTCCTATTACAATCCCAGGAATAATAAGAGCCATTATATTCCAAACACCCATTGTAAATAAAACTATTTGATTCAAAGCAACAAATCCAGTGTACGTATATGCTGCCCATTTTTTCATTTTCCAAAGACCAAGCATACAAACTAATCCGATTACTGCTGATAGTCCCAAGTATGGTGGGTACCAACTACCTACTTGTCCAGCAATGTCAGAAAAAATCATTGGGATAGTAAAAGCGGCTCCAATAAAACCAAGTACACAAATTACTGTAATAGCAGTTGGTCTTTTTTTGGTATTTCCTGCTTCATCCGTTTGGTCTAAAATTTCTTGTTGTTCCATATTTTCTGTCTTTTTATTAATTAAGGTTTGTGTTGAATTACTTCCAACGGTTTGCATATGGCTTGTGGCGGTTTCGAAGTACTAAACTTTCAGTTAAGTACAAGTTTTGATACAAGCCAAAAGCCTTGAATTTACTACTGTTTCGCCTATTTTTTATGCATCTATGAAAAAGCAGCGAGTCTCCTATCTCTAAAGTTCACTAAAATAATCATTATGAGATAATTAAAATAAAAATATTATTTTTAAAGAACGGGATTAGTGCTTTTCATAGGATACATTGTTACCCACAGTTATTTTTCCCGTTTCAAATCCGCCACAATTTTATTAAGAAGTTCTTTTGTAAAGTTTTTGTTAGATACTGCTGCATATCCATTATCCATTCTAAGAAATGCATAAACTGTTGATATAACTTGATCCTTATATATAAAAGCTGCTTTTTCATTCGTTCGTGACATTCTTTCAGTTGCATTTGCCCATTTTTCTTTTGCGTCTCCTTCGAAAATCAATTGTATTATTATATAATCCTGTCCTCCCCAATTTTGATTTTCGATTGCAATAGTTGAAGATTCCGATGCTTTTATTATTGGATTATTATTTATGAAAATATCTTCCCCAGTGAATCTATTTTGAACCAATTTAGATTCTGTTTCTTGCTCCGTTATGAAATACCATCCGCTGTCGAGTTCTGTTTTCGATGACAATGTTTTTTTAACTCCACAAGAAGTAATAATTATTCCTAAAATTGATGTTAGCAGTATTTTTTTCATAATTGTGGGTAACGTGTTTGTATATGAGCTGTGGCGTGTCTCGGCACAGACCTTATCTGATAAAAACTGGCTTTGGAAAATCCGCAGGATTTTCCAAGTGAGGACTGACCAAGCCATAGCTTATTTACTGCGTTGTGCAACGTTTTTATTCGCAATTTTGTTTCAGTTCAGCTTTAAATTCTTCGGTTATATTTGGATTTTTCATTTTATCCGCTTTTTCTAAATATTTATTTGCTTTTTTACAATTACCCAAGTACATATTTAAAATGGAAAGTTTGTAAATAGTGTCCGAATTTTCATCATCAATCGAATATGATTTTTCCAGATATTGGACTGATTTTTCCAGATTTTCTTTAGCTTTTTCAGAATTTGAATTTAATGTATTGTAGTAATCTCCTAAATAGGTTGTTCCATAATCAGTTAGCATTTTAGAGTGGTTCGGATTTATTAATAATCCTTTGTCGAATTGTTCTCTGGCTTTTTCCATTGCGCCGAGATTAAAATAGACCGTTCCATATCCGTAATAAATATCTGCGTTTTTTGGTTCCAATAAATAAGCTTGGTTAAATCTTTTCATTGCAGTTTGCAAATCCCTTCGTTCGTATAAATATTGAAATCCTAATTCGGTCATTTTCTTGCTCGCGTCCTGTTTATTATCATAGTGTTTAAGAATTTCTTCTATAAAATCGTTATCAGCTTTAATTTGACTTTCGTTTTTTTCAGCGCTACCAAATTCGGGTTGAAGATTAATATCGTTATTCGCTAATTCTTGCCACTTTTCAAAATTCCCATTTTGGGCAAAAGTATTGATTGAAAAAAGTAAAATTATAACTGTTAATATTTTCATTTGAGTTTTTTTAAATGTTGCACAACGTTTAGTATAAAAGAAGTAGGGCTGTAAATAAGTAATTACTTTTCGGATTATCCACAGGCCAAGTCTTTTGCATTTTGTTTTAAATTATTTTTAAAGAACGGGATTAGTGCTTTTCATAGGAGCCATTGTTGTAGTGCGTTTTTTATTTCAGTTTTCCTATCCAAATATCTCCTTTTGGATGAAAATATATTTTCTCATTATTTTTTTCAATAACGTGAAAGTTTTCTTGAATTAGTTTTTTATAAAATTTTTGGTCTTTATTATATTCCTTTTCAAGTATATATTGATCTTTTGTACAGTTTATTTCCCATTCGTGAACAGAATCTAAATCAACTTTCCTGTTCCAAGTAAATTGTTGTAATTCAGTTGATAATTTTCCAAATTGATTTAAGTCAAACTCCTTATTTTTATTTGAAGCTAAAAAATTTTCATTTTCGTAATAACTTATTTTCTCGTCTATTGCGCACACAATTTCCGATTTGAGCATTCTCGGATTATATAGCCAAATTGCTAAATAATATTCCCTATTTAAATTATCAAGTTCTTTTTTCCATTCAAAATACGTTATTAACAACGTCTCAACAATTTTTTTTCTTAACTCTCCTTTTATTCCAAATTCCTCTCCATACCATTCTTCAATTTGGTAATTATAATATTTTTCTTGAACCAAGAAATCTTTATCTAATTTGTAATCGAAATTATTAATCGACTTATTAATTTGTCTAATAATTTTCTTTGACACAATAGTTTTATTCTTCATTTCAGTCATTTCTCAAATGCACTACAACATGTATATATATGCATGTTTTTAAATCGCTATGGCTGTTATCCCCACATGTACATTACCCTACTTTATCAATAATCTTCCAAAATTTTTAAGCATACAAAACCCAAACAAGCCCTAACTAGTCTAAGGGTTTTATATAAAAGGGGAGAGCAGTAAATATATTAATAAATACTATTTCGTTACAATTAAATTTATTTACTCGTTAAAATGTAGGGTTGTAAATTGTTTGTGGTTTGGGGTTTGGGGTTTGGGGTTGGTTAAGAAAAAATCTCACGTCTCACCTCTCAAGCCTCACGTCTCATGTACGTCCCTGATATAGGTTGACCATTGAACTATTTAACCCATCCTACGTCTTACCGTCCTACATCCTACGTCATATATTTTACATCTTTCAGCGTAGCGGTTTTACTTCCTGTTTCTTAGTCTTTTAAAACCCCCAAATTTTATTCAGACGACAATCCTTTTTCATTTGCAAAAAAACTTAAAAAAAATCGTTATTTTCACTTCCTCAACAATACTATCATGACAGATCCAAAAAGACTCTTCGACTTCCCATACTACCAACTTGAAAAATACCCTCAGGATAAAGCGCTAGTCACAAAATATAACGGCGAATGGAAAGCCACATCCACTCAGGAATATATAGATAAGGCCAATGCGTTAAGCCGTGGTTTAATGCGACTGGGCGTAAACCCCAACGATAAAGTGGCAATAATATCTATGACCAATCGCACCGAATGGAATATCTGCGATATTGGCATTATGCAAACAGGCGCACAGGATGTGCCAATTTACCCTACCATTTCTGAGGATGAATATGAATACGTTTTAAACCATAGTGAGTCTGTTTACTGTTTTGTCTCCTGTAAGGAGGTTTACGATAAAGTCCAGAAAATTAGAAACAATGTGCCATCCTTGAAGGAAGTTTACACTTTTGATGAAATTGAAGGCGCCAAAAACTGGCAAGAAGTTTTGGATGAAGGAAAGGACGAAAGCAACCAAGACGAATTAGACAAAAGAAAGGAAGCCATTAGTGAAGATGATTTGGCAACCTTAATTTATACTTCCGGTACTACCGGAAAACCAAAAGGCGTAATGCTTTCGCATAAAAATATAGCTTCAAATTCAAAATATAGTGTGGAACGTTTGCCCTTAGATTTCGGAAAATCAAAGTCATTAAGTTTCTTGCCCGTTTGCCATATCTATGAGCGAATGATTCTCTATATGTACCAATACTGTGGGGTGAGCATCCATTTCGCAGAAAGTCTGGAAACTATTAGCGATAATTTAAAGGAAGTTAAACCTGAAGTGATGACTGCCGTTCCGCGTTTACTAGAGAAGGTGTATGATAAAATCTATGCCAAGGGCGCCGAACTTACGGGAATAAAGAAAAAGCTTTTCTTTTGGGCAATAGAATTAGGGCTAAAATACGAACCCTATGGCCAAAATGGTTGGTGGTATGAAACCCAATTGAAACTCGCCAATAAATTGATTTTCAGCAAATGGCGCGAAGCCTTGGGTGGAAACCTAAAAGCCATCGCTTCCGGCAGTGCTGCACTGCAGCCGCGTTTGGCAAGGGTTTTCAATGCTGCACAAATACCGGTAATGGAGGGTTATGGTCTTACGGAAACTTCGCCCGTGGTTTCGGTGAACGATATGCGTAACCACGGTTTTAAAATTGGTACAGTAGGCAAACCGCTAAGGGATACCGAAGTAAAAATTGCCGAGGATGGCGAAATTTTAGTAAAAGGTCCGCAGGTAATGTGTGGTTATTACAAAAATCAGGAACAGACTGAGGAGGTACTGAAAAATGGTTATTTCCACACAGGCGATATTGGGGAGGTTGATAGTGAAGGTTTTTTAAAAATTACGGACCGCAAGAAAGAAATGTTCAAGACTAGCGGCGGAAAATATGTGGCGCCACAACTTATTGAGAATGCTATGAAACAGTCCCGTTTTATAGACCAGATAATGGTTGTGGGCGAAGGTGAAAAAATGCCGGCTGCACTAATCCAGCCCGATTTTGAATTCATCAAGGAATGGGGAAGCAAAAAAGGAAGAAATATTCCTTCAGATCCAAAAGAAATAGTAAAAAACCAAGCCGTTATAGACCGTATTCAAAAAGAAGTTGATTTTTACAACGAGCGTTTTGGAAAGTGGGAAAAGGTTAAAAGATTTGAACTTACCCCTGAGCAATGGAGTATTGAAGGTGGCCACCTAACCCCTACCATGAAAATGAAACGGAAAATAATCAAAGAAAAGTATTTAGACTTGTACAATAAGATTTATGAGCATAATTCCTAAATATTCATGAATTGGTTCCTACTAATTATAGCTGGCCTATTTGAAGTGGCTTTCGCAGCCTGTTTGGGAAAAGTAAAGGAAACCTCTGGCCTCGATTCAAAATTGTGGTTCGGAGGTTTTTTAATTTGCCTTTCCATTAGTATGTTTCTGCTTATAAAAGCTACAAAAACGCTTCCCATCGGCACTGCCTACGCGGTTTGGACGGGTATTGGCGCCGTGGGCACGGTCTTGGTGGGTATATTCTATTTTAACGAACCGGCAACTTTTTGGCGTGTTTTCTTTCTTTCTACCCTCATTGCCTCCATAGTGGGGTTGAAATTTGTTGCGAATTAAAATTCCGTTAAACTACCCTTCCCCTCCTAACCTATTTCATATCTTTAAAAGAAAACTTTTTCTTTTGAAATGAAAACCATTTGGACCATAGGCCATTCCACACGTTCCATCGAAGAATTTATAAAGTTGCTGAATTCCTTTAAGATTGAAACACTTGTGGACGTTCGCCATTTTCCCGGCTCCCGAAAATTTCCGCAGTATAACAAAGAGAGCCTAACAGTATCGCTTCCCGAGAACAAAATTGATTACAAACATCTTGTTGACTTGGGCGGTCGGAGAAAACCAGAGCCAAATTCAAAAAATGATGCCTGGCGGCTCGATTCCTTTAAAGGGTATGCAGATTATATGCAAACGGAGCAATTTCAGCATTCTTTAAGTATTCTAAAGGAAATCGCCACAGAAAAACGAACCGCAATAATGTGTGCAGAAGCTGTGTGGTGGAGCTGTCACCGCTCTTTAATCGCAGATATTTTAAAAGTTGAAGGCTGGAAAGTGATGCACATTATGTCAGAAAACTCAGCTACGGAACATCCCTATACACAACCAGCAAAAATCGTGGACGGAAAACTTGATTATTCAAAAGTGAAAAACAAATAATTTGTTCTTAATTTACTATGCGTGCATAATAAATTTTTTGTATATTTGATATTCCATTTTTTCAAGGACTTTTAATGAAGGAAAAAACAATAGATTATATTCTGCGCTCCACGTGGATGAGCGTAACAAAAATGTACAATGAAGAAGCGGGAAAAAAAGGTAGTACCATGGCCACGGGCTTTGCCCTAATAAGCATTGATCCCGAAGACGGTACGCCCTCAACGGCACTTGGGCCCAAAATGGGAATGGAGGCTACAAGCCTCTCACGAACTCTAAAATCCATGGAACAAAAAGGCCTGATAGAGCGCAAACCAAATCCAGAAGATGGCCGTGGCGTGTTGATACACTTAACGCCCTTCGGAAAGGAAATGCGCGAATTTTCAAAAGGGGTGGTTTTAGGTTTTGATGAGGCTGTCCAAAAAAATGTACCCGCAGAGGAATTGCAAATTTTTAGAAAGGTAGCAAATACTATTAATGAGTTGATCAACTCAAAAAAAATATACGAGTCAGATAAATAATATACTATGTCAAAAAGAAGAATTAACAAAGTAGCGGTAATCGGTTCCGGAATTATGGGAAGCGGCATAGCCTGCCATTTCGCCAATATTGGCGTGGAAGTGCTATTGCTCGATATTGTTCCGCGTGAGCTTAATGATGCCGAAAAGAAAAAAGGACTTACCCTTGAAGACAAAGTGGTGCGAAACCGAATTGTAAACGACGATTTGCAGAAAGCCATAAAAAGCAACCCTGCACCACTCTATCACAAGGATTTTGCAAAACGAATCTCCACCGGAAATTTGGAAGATGATATTTCAAAAGTGAAAACTGCTGATTGGATTATTGAAGTTGTGGTAGAACGTTTGGATATTAAAAAACAAGTCTTTGAAAAC
>MDSW01186621.1_pt1 | contig 11271 bp, 19 predicted proteins | sample 811171 | NCBI WGS metagenome assembly MDSW01 (sample SAMN05326641, study PRJNA326480) | marine metagenome | isolation source: seawater | place: Atlantic Ocean: North West | collected 2012
GCAACTTGTTCAATTGGTAGAAAAGGTGCAGCTAGTACTGATGGAACACTAAAAGGTGGTACAACAGGTAATGCAACTAACAGTATTGGTGGTGCAGGAAATGGTACAACTGCTACAGCTCCTACTGAAGGTATAGAATATTTCAACCATCCAGATCTGGCTATAAGTGGAGTAATTGTTCATGGTGGACAAACAACACCTGAGGCTGTAGTTGGTGGATCAGGAGATACAACTAACGCAGGTGGTGGAATTGTAGTTTTATGTGCAAGAAATATTAGTGGTTATGGAACTGTCTATGCTACAGGAGAATCTACTACCGGTGGTGGAGCAATCTTTATAGTCAGTCAAGACATACCATTGACAGGTTTAGCAACTGATGTTACCGGTCACAATGATGGTAATGTAAAAACATTTAAGGTCTGATCATGGCTAAAAAATGTACATGTGGCAAAAGTCCAACAGGATATTGTGTAGGACTTCATAATAAACCTGATACAGAGGATACTAATGGCAACAGTAAGAATTTATTATAAAAGAGAAGATGAAGACTATGGTAATTGGAATTTATTTTATTTTCCAGGGACTATGAATTCTGAAGATGCAGTAGCTTTATTTCCTGATGATCCAATAGACAATATATATCCTTATGGACCTAGAAAAAAATTAGACTTTATCGTTGGCGATAACCTTGGTTATGTAGATGTAGAGCTTAACAACGCAAAAAGATTTTCATTTAATATAAGGAGAAAAGATTTTGTTACAGATTATAACGGAGAGTTTGATGTTCCTTTAAAACAAGAAAATTACATTTTAAATGAATATCAATATGAAATGGGATATGTTTGGGATATTGACACTAATATAAATCCCGACACAAGCTTTTACATTAAAAACGATAGTCCTTATGTATACGCTGATAGTACTTATACCAATATATTAGCAACAGATATAACTTGCACTACAATAGATAACTTCGACAAAGATCTTGATACAATATCATTTGATGATGGAGATGATGGTACTGATCAAGGATCATACCAATACATAAAAATATTTTATAGCAAAGGTAACGCATACTTTGTGGAAATACCTGATAATTATGTATTTCCACAAGAAGATGGTACAGGAATAAAAGATATTCGTGAATATTCAATGCTATACTTACTAGGAAATACTTACACTATAGGAGAAAATATGGATCTATCAATTGATACAGATGCTTTAGCAGTAGAAAAAGCTGATGCTTTACAAGTATGTGAAAAGGCAATCGCTAACTCTTTATACAAACTTGGTGAAGATATCGATGCTTTTGATGAAACTGCGTTCTTGGCCGATGTTGATGCTTATAAAGCTACAAAAGATGTTAGTTTTGGTGCAACAATCGATTACTTAAAGGCACAACTAGATATTCAAGCAACACTGACAGCCTAATAAAAGAAGGGAGGATCATGCGTATAATTTACTATGTTCCTGAAGGAGAGTCTATTGTTGACTATAAATCTGAATGGGAACAAGTCGTTGCAGAAGTGCATGTTGGTTTGTCACCAAATATAGAAGATTATATAAAAGATCCTACTAAGGCACAAATTGTAGAAATACCTGAATACAGAAAAGCGCATATACCTGTTAATGCAGCATCTAAAGATTTTATACAATATGTTTATATTGATGAATTTTTTGATAAAGATGAAATGCCACAATACAAGATGGAGATCTGGTCAAAAAACTTAGACAAACCATCAGAGACTCATGTAAAAATAGATACTCACATACTTCAATACGACAATTTTAAAAAACACTTCTATTCAGAACATATATCATTAGCACCTGGTTGGTATGATGTAGTCTTTTTTCGAGATGGTGAGGAAGTCGAATCTAAAGAAATAGCCGTATATGAAGCAAGCGATGAAGAAGAGTAATCTTTGGACCCAAGGATCTCCTAAAGAAATAGTTAGAGGGGTTGTAGCTTGGGAAAATTGCTTAGAAGTCCCTGAAGGCATCATTGAATCTATGAACGAAGATGTTGATAAATGGAAAGAAAAACAAGCTAGTTCAAGTAAACAGTCAGAGTCAGCAAAATCTCTATACAATGCAAATGGACCTATCAGGTTTGATCCTGAACAAGAATTTAAAAAAGAAGTTCATTATAGATTTTTAAGACAAATTCAAGCAAATTCTTTAAATAAAGCTGCACAATATTTTGAAATATTTCCTGATGTTGAAAGAGAAATTAATTGGATGGAGAAATACCAATACATAACTTACAGACCACCAAAGCATATGGAATATCATAGTGATAATCACTCTGTAAGAAATCCAAAAACAAATAAATATTATATTGCACCATATATGAGAAGAATTACAATCCTGACTTATTTAAATGATGATTTTATGGGTGGGGCGTTAAGTTTTAGATATTTCCCTGAGGCAGATCCCTATAAACCACCTGCAGGATCTGTAGTAATTATGCCAAGTTCTTTCATATATTCTCACGCAACTACACCTTTACTTAATGGTCGCAAAGCTGCGTTTTTAGTTTCACTGAGTAGTAATTTTGATATGGATAGTTATAATAGTGGTAGACCACTAGATGAAATAAAAGCGAGGGAATTATCATGAAAAAAGTGATGGGATGTGTAGAAATTTATGAAGATTTTATTACTGAAGATCAAGCTCAAAACATAATTAAAATATCTGAAGATATCGATCAAGATCCTGATTTTGAACTTGGATTTAAAGATGCATCTGTAGGTAAAGGACACAAAGGTGGAGATATACGATCAAATAAAACATTCAACATAACAGAATTCCACTTTACACCAAAAGAATCTAGAATATATAGAGAATCAGTCAAAGATGGTAAAGATAAATATTTTCAAAATATAAGCAATATTCAAGATTTAATTGCATCTAAATTACAAGAGTATGTAAACGAATACACAAAAAAATATGATTTTCCAATTATGTTTGATGAAGGATACACATTACTTAGATACCAAGGTGGTCAAGAATACAAAGCTCATTGTGATTACGCACCTCACATGCCAAGGTATTTATCTGCTTTAATATTGTTAAATCCTTTAGAGTATGAAGGTGGTGGTACATACTTTGTTCATTTTGATGAAAATATAAAACCTGAAAAACCTGCTTTAGTTTTATTTCCAAGTAATTACGCTTATGCACATAGAGCTATGCCTATAATTAGTGGTACAAAATATGCAATAGTCACATGGTTAGGTCATCAAATAGACACAGATGGATTACCAGATTTTTATTTACCAAGAGGATGAATGTGGATGCAATAATAATTACAGATTTATTTAAGGGAAACCAATTAGAAGAAATGAGACATTGGCTAGATAATGAAACTCCTTATTGGGAAGATGACACATGGGAGAGAGCATCTAGTGGAGTTATGAAAAAGAGATGTGCTGAATTAAATATGTATCATATGGCTACATTAGATAGAGCTAGGGAAATTTTTGAAATACACAATTTACTTCCAACATTCTCAAGTCTTAATTGGTATCAAGAAGATGATCATCATCCTATTCACAAAGATACTAATCCTGTAGAATATACAATTATGTACAATTACTATTCAGAGAATGAGTGGAATATAAATGTAAATGGTATGGAATATAAAGTTGAAAATGAAACTGCAATAGCATATTGTGGATCTGAGCAAGAGCATGGTAGATTACAAAACCCAGGTGGAGTAACTGTTGCACTATACTTCAATTATGCAAAGCCTGATAATTATCACTTTGCATTAGGGGAATACAGTAGTGGAGAGGTTATGTTCCCTTCAAGAAGACATGAATTCGAAGTTAAGAAAGATTGGTTATAAATGGTTGAAATAGATTTAACTGTTGGAGAGTCTGTAGAATACAATGCATCAGACTTGACAGAAGAAAAACTTATGAGTGAAAGGCTTACACTTGATCCATCATTAGAGTTTTACTTAAATTCTAACTTATCAGATATTAATAAAGCTTTAGTTGTAGGTGCAGGAGTAGGAGTAGCTAGCAAGATACTAACTAGTAATGGCAAGGATGTGACAAATATTGAGCCTATTGAATCAAGATTTGACATACTTGAAATTAATTGTCCTAGCGCAACAAATATAATGAAAGCATGTGACAGTTCATCAGGCACAGGAACAATGTACTACTTTAATGATAATGAGTCAGGTGCTAAATTAAATACAAATTTTGGAAACGCATCAGAAAATGTAGATGTAATAACAGTAGATAGTTTAGGTCTTAATGATCTGGACATTCTAATTGTTACTGCAAATGGCAAAGAGCTAGATATATTAGAAGGGGCTGCAACTACAATTGCTGATAATACAGGTATAAAGGTTGTAATAACATGGGTACCAGATCTAATGGATGACATTGATCAAGCTGTTACCGATTTAAAAGCACTGCCTTTTACTTCTTATAAGATTATCCATTGGGAAGATTCAGATAACTCTGTATCTTATAGGAATCAATATACAGATGAATATCCTGATGACAACTTAAAGATTGTTCAGCAAGCAGTTGTGTTAATGGAATAATATGGCTAAATGGTGGGAAACAAAAAAATATAGTAGATTTTTAGAAGAAAAAGAACATGTTGTTGGAGATGATAAGATTCTTTTTCTTACAGCAGATCCGGAATTTGTTGACCTAGCACCCCCTAAGCCTGCTAAAGAATTTATACCTGCTTGGTACAAACACCTACAAAGAGAATGGTCTTATATGAATGATAAAGATGATTCTTGGAACACAGTGCCATATAAAGATAACTCAATGAAAAAGTGTCCAACTGTAAAAGATATAATGACAGCAGGTTATATTATACCTTTATGGCTCGATCTTAAAATAAGTCACAATAAACAAACAGGATTTAATTGGTATAACAAGCATGCTTTCAATGACACAATAACTTATCATGATCCTGCATCAATTGGCAACATGCCTTTTCAACCTAGCAGTTTTGACACAGCTTTAAAATTTACTAATCCTTGGGATATTATAACTCCTCCAGGTTGGTCAGTTATAATAACTCAACCTTGGTATCACAGAATATGGGAAATAGAAATTATGCCTAGTCTTGTAGAGACTGACTCTTATCATCAGATGAATATACCATTTTTATATCATGGAGTGGGAGAAAAGACTTTTAGGCAAGGGACACCATTGATTCAAGTTATACCATATAAAAGAAGTGGTTTTGATTTGGAAGATTTTGAAAGCAGAGAAATGGATGATTTAGATAAGAAGTATTATGCTAAAAGCAGATCTGCAGAAAGAACAAGGCAGAATGGTTTTTATCGTTGGTTAACACAACAAAATAAAAAAAGATGGAAAGATGAGGGAGTATTAGATGAGTAAATGTCCAATACCTAGAATTACTGACATATGGTCAAAGCCTATGAAAGAAATAAGTAGGAATGCACCAAGAGTCGCATACACAGTTCCTGTTCCAAATCAACAGTGGGGACAGTTAGAAAATGAAGAGAGCAATTCACTTCCTCCTGTAAATTACGAATTGCCTAAAAAATTTGTAAAGGCACCTAATGGATGTGTTTCAACTCAATTTATGAGAAACAGATTATACGAAGTTAATTTTCCTTATAGTTATGTAAAAATTAAAATGTCAAAAAATGTTTTAGCTGATGAAGTAGATCGCTATGGTGGTTACAACTTTACTGCTAACTATTATGGAAATGTAAAACATCATGGACCTTTTAGAGAACTTATATTAGAAGAAAAAGAAGGATGGGCAAATCCTGGAATACCTACAATGCAAATATCAATGCCTGTTATGTTGTTTTGTGATGATCCTGAAGTTTGGATGGATGTACTACCAAGTGATAGGAATATAGGTAAGAACTTACCAATATCTACAATTCCAGGTTTCATGCCAATACACTCTTGGTCAAGAGGACTATCTTGGGCATTTGAGTGGCAAGATCTAAATCAAGAAGAGTGTTTGCTAAATCATGATGTAATTATGTTTAATCTATTATTCTCTAAACCTGTAAAGCTAGAATATGTACCATGGAATGAAACATTTAGCCAACAGTGGAATCTAATAAGTCAATCCTCTGTAAATAGAAGAGAGACAAATATGTTATACCCTGAGGCTTTAAGTAGAAGACCTATCAAATTATTACCAAGGAAACAAAAATTATGGAAAGAAAAGAACAAGTAATAGATCAACTATTTCCACAAGAAGTATTTGATAGACTTGTAAGTATAGTAAAAAGAAATCATCATAAGTTTGATTACAATGAATATTTTGGTAGGTATGGTGCAACTACTGAAATTTGGAAACCACTTATGCCATACTTTGCAAAATCAGTTCCAATAGCACAAGAGATATTTGGATCTAAAACATTGATGCCTAGTTATGCTTTAGCTGTTCACTATATGGGCGATCAAGCAAAATTAGTAAATCATAAAGATGATAATGCTTGTACTTACACATTAGATTTGTGCCTTTATTATGATGATCCTTGGGATTTAGTTATAGAAGATAGAGCATATGATTTAAAGCCAAATCAAGCTCTTGCATTCTATGGAGAAGATCAAGAACATTGGAGAAATGATTTTCCAAATCCTGAAACAAATTATTATGGTGCTGTGTTTTTTCATTATGTAGAGCCAGATCATTGGTTTTTTACAGGTGAAAAATGAAGTGGGTAAAAAAAACAAACATAGAGTTTGCTAGTATTATTCCTGCACTTGTAGATATAGCACCACCTGTACCGGCAGGACAGATGATACCTGAGTGGTTTCAGAAATTACCTTTAGATTTACAACAACCAGATCATAAACCTTTTCCAATAATGACAAGCATGATTAAGGATCTAAACTTACACACTATAAAGAAATGTCCTGCAGTAGTAGATTATTTTACTGAAGGATACATTATTCCTTTTTGGATGGATATGTTAATACAAAGACATGGAGATGAGTTTAGCTATGAAACAAACTTTACTGATGAAGGTGTAGGTAGCACAGTTGAGTTTCATGATGAACAACAATTTAGTACATATCCTTTTGAAAGAAATGATTACAGAAGAGCAGTGAAATTTACAAGCCCTTGGTTTTTTTGGACACCTCCAGGTTGGTCAACTCTATTTTTAGCACCACAGATGCATCCTAATAAAGACTTCACTTTAATACCTGGCATTGTGGAAACTGATACATTCCATCAAGTTAACTTTCCTAGCATATGGCATGCAGAAGGTGAGAGACTAATAAAAAGAGGTACACCATTTTTACATGTAATACCATTTAAGAGAGAAAAGAAAAACTTGATTGTAAATAAATGGGAAGATAGACATGACATAGCTATAAGAGATGAAAGTTTTAAATTACGAAGTAAAATGACAGGTGGGTATAGACAAATAAACAAGAACAGGTTTCAATGAAAGTATGGATAGATCAAGACTTATGTACAGGAGATGGCTTGTGTGCAGAGATAGCTCCTGATGTATTTGTCATGCAAAATGATGGTTTGGCCTATGTTCAGGAAACTGTTGGAAATTTTGGAGATTTGAAGATATTTAGTGCCATACATGACAATGATCAAGGTGCTGATGGACTAGCACGAGTACCACAAGGTCAAGAGGATTTAGTTACAGAGGCAGCTGAAGAATGCCCTGGAGAATGTATTTTTATAGTACCATAGAGTATTATGGTTAATAATTACAACTTAGAATATGATCTATTAAAGAAAAGTAGAATTACTGACAGATCACCAAGAAGTATTGTTGATCAACCTCTTACAGATCAGCCTATAAACGAAATATACAGTAAAGAAGAGTCTGAAAAAACTTCTGAATAAATCAAGAAACTGTCGTTTTTCTTGTATATAATATTGATTGTATTAATGAATTAATTAATGAAAGGAAGATAATGGCTGAACAACAACAGTTAACTCCTGAAGAAACAGCAGATTTGGTCAATAAAATCATGGCTGAGAACAAAACACTCAAAGCTATGTTGGCTGATACTGCTGAAAAAATAGCAAATGCTGAACTTAGAAATTCTGAATTAAAAATTCAAGTAAATGGTTTAAGAGAAGTGTTGGCTAATATATCAGGTAAAACCGAAGAAGTACCGGAAACAGAAGAAGAATAATGTCTTCCTTACAGGAATACGCAGCTAAAGGTAAAAAACCAGGTGCTGTTCCTTGGCGTGAAAGATCAGACTCTAACAGGGCTGCATGGATAGAAGCATGTCAAGGCGTAAAAAATGGTATTCCGGCACTTAGAGCTGCAAAGTGGTTATCAGAAGAAAAAGGTTGTCCACTTATGATCGATACTATCCGAAATCAACTAAAGAACACAATGGATCGCTATGTCGAGTCTTGAAGAATATAACAAGAACAAAAGCGATTTAACAAACGCTAAAAGAAAAGATAATAAAAATCTAAAAGGTTATGATCCAGGTTACACATTAAAAGGTGATCAAGGTGAGATAACATCTAAACCACAAAAAGATGGAAACATAACTGACTTCACACACATACTTAAGGAACTAGAGCTAGATCCTAAATTGTATGATGTTATAGAGCCGGTAGAGGTAAGATCTTGGGACAGTATGGTCGATGGTGGGACACGACTCTTTTATTACAAAGCAAAGATAATATCTAAAAAACCAAGAAATCCTAATGATCCGGACTATGACAAATTATTAGCTGAAGTTAAAAAGGTAAAAAAACCAAAACTTCCTAAAGTCGATAAAGATGATAGTGTAGTTGTTTGCTGGAGTGATTGGCAAATGGGAAAACCTGATGGAGATGGAACAGAGGCAATAGTCAAAAGACTAAATCAAATGATTCCTGATTTTACTAAGTATGTAGAAGATCTTAGAGCTAATGGTAAGAAATTAAAAAATCTTCATATATTATCTTTAGGTGATATTATCGAAAATTGTAGTGGGCATTACGACACACAAACTTTCGGAGTTCAGTTAAATCTTCGTGATCAAGTTAAGGTAGCTCGTAGAATTATGGTCAAAGCAATTACTGAGTGGTCTCCATATTTTGAAAATGTTGTAATCTCGGCAATCCACGGAAATCATGGAGAAAATCGTAACAATGGAAAAACATATACGGATTTTGCTGATAACCACGATATAGCTATCTTTGAGCAAGTACAAGAAATACTAGAACAAAATCCAAAAGCTTTTGGACATGTTAAATTCCAAATACCTGAAAGTGAATTATCTGCGACTGTAGATATATCAGGTAAAATTGTAGGGTTGGCTCATGGTCATCAGTTTAGATCTGGAGTCTCACTGAAATCAGGTAAGTATGCTTTTGACAAAGGTATAAGATGGTTTGCAGGTCAGTGTATGGGTAGGGAGCCAATTGGCGACTCAGATCTCATAGTGACAGGTCATTTTCATCATTTTTTCACTATATCAAATAGAGGTCGTTGGTTTATGCAGTGTCCTTCTGTTGATGGTGGATCAGAATGGTATAAAGATATATCAGGAGATTGGTCACCACCTGCACAAGTAGTGTTTACTATATCATCTGAGGATAAGATGTATTTTTGGGAAAATTTACAATTTTTACCTTATAAACCATAGAAATACCTAAAAAGTCAATAAATTTTTTTAGAATGGATTGACTATGAATTTAGAAGTTTTAAGAATTAGCTCGCAAGCAGACTCAACAAGTGGAATACTCTTTGATGTAACTGATGGTAAAAGAAAATTTCTCTGTTACACCATTGAAGATGAATTTAGAGCAGTCAAGGTAAAACATGAAACCAGAATACCTGAAGGTATGTATGAACTTACTCTTCGTAGCGAAGGAGGCTTTCACTCACGCTATACAGCTAAATATGGTGCTGATTGGCATAAGGGTATGATCTATGTAAACAATGTGCCTGGATTTGAATATATTTTATGGCACACAGGGAATACCGATGAAAGCACCTCAGGCTGTTTAATTTTGGGTGACTCTCAAACAAGTAATTTAGTACAAAGTGATGGGTTTGTGGGATCTAGCGTAAATTCATATAAAAAGGTTTATCCAATTGTTAGAGATGCAATACTTTCAGGTGAAAAAGTTTATGTTAAATATATTGATTATGACTCTGTAGAGGGACAAGAAGAAATGAGAAAAGTATCTGGTTTTGAGCCTGTAATATCTTATAGCCCTGTAGAACAAAAACAAAAGACAGAAGTATATGACTTCTCAAAAGATTTTCCTAAATGGCCTGGAGTAAATTATAAATTACAAAGCCCAATGATGAAAGCTGATGAATTAAAAGAGTGGCAAAAAGCTGTTGGATTGACAGCAGATGGTTGGTTTGGTAACGGATCTAAAAACAAAGTTCTCGAACTTCAAAAGGAGTTCGGTTTAAAACAAGATGGTGTCCTAGGAAAAATAACTTGGGATACTTCTTTTGCAAAAGAAAAATAAAGTTAGGAGATAACTTATGAAATGGGAAATGAATGATGCTTTTAAAGTGTCCTTGATTAGAGCAGTTAGAACAGGACTACAAGCAGGTCTTGGTGTAATAATCGCTGCACAAAGTGGTTGGCTAGATATGTCAGTACTTGAAGGTGCAGTAGTAGCAGCAGGAGCAGCTTTTTTCTCAGCATTACAAAATGTGATGGAAGAGGCACCTTTCAAGTTCATGTCTAATGTTCCGAAAGGATAATTAATTTCGTAAAAGCGAAATTAGGTGCGCTAAATTGACTGAGGGGCGTTATGCCCCTCTGTCTTTAGGAGAGAGAATGTATTACTATAAAATAGAATTATTAAGAGTAGTTGATGGAGACACAGTAGATGTCAGAATTGATTTGGGTTTTAATGTGTGGCATAAATGTCGTGTACGACTCGTGGGCATTAATGCTCCTGAATCACGAACAAGAGATAAAGAAGAGAAAAAACGAGGGTTGGCTGCAAAAGATTGGCTTATAAAAACCCTAGAATCTGCTCAAGCAGATCTCGAAATGAAATCCTATGGATCTGGTAAATATGGTCGTGTATTAGGTGAAATTTATATAAATGATGTAAACATTAATCAATTAATGGTTGATGAGGGACATGCTGTTAAATATGATGGTGGGAAGAGGTAGGAAGTGATGAGAGAGTGCTTCGTAAGTTCAATACCTTAGTTCGTTTATTAATTGTTGGCTTACTCATATATCCTTTTCCAATAGCATTTGCACAAGAAGTTCAAGTAAACGAAGGATTTGAAGATACAACTTATGAAGCAGGTTTTACAATATCTGCTACTTCTGA
>MDSW01221040.1_pt1 | contig 11271 bp, 12 predicted proteins | sample 811171 | NCBI WGS metagenome assembly MDSW01 (sample SAMN05326641, study PRJNA326480) | marine metagenome | isolation source: seawater | place: Atlantic Ocean: North West | collected 2012
GCTTAATTAACTATGTTAATTAGGCAGCAAGTGCATAACTTTCGTTAGCAATTATAAATTAGCCCGTTACGGTGGAACTATCCCGAACGAAAGAATAGCTTTTAGTCACCCGTCGAATCTAGTTCACCCCCATAAGTTATATGGTGGAGGTGGTGGGTACTGCCCCCACGTCCGAAATGGTTATTACGAAATTCATTTATCGTCGTAGTTGGAAAACCAACATATATAATATAATACTTAAATTTAAAGCTACAAGAAATTATTAAATTTAAATTAAAAATTTTAATAACATTTAGATAAAAAATTAGGTTACTTATAGTTTTTAAAATATGTCAAAAGAAAAAATTTTATTATTTTCAAGTTTAATATTTAGTTTTTTACTATTAGAGTTATTTCTTAGGTTTATTTCAAATGAACTTCCCAAAGTTACTTATGACTATAAACATGTACTTTATAAAAACTATACTGAGCAAGAATTAAGTAGAAATATTCCTTTTAATCATAAAAATTATGGAGGAAATTGTATTTCAGTTAAATTTATTTCTAAAATGCAATGGCATCCAAGATTTGGGTACAATGATAAAGATATAAATATAGATTGTGTCCAAAAATTATTTGAAGAAGGGAAAATAAACATAATTTTCATGGGTGGTTCTGGAATGGCAAATTATGAGGCCCCAAACTATCTTACCTCAATTGAACATTATATGCTTGAACTTGATGATCGATTTCGATCAATTAACTTAGCGGAGGGAGGAGCAAGATTGTCTAATGAATTATCTATATTTCTTGAATATGTCCCGAAAATGAAAATTAAACCTGATTTTATTTTTTTCTTTGATGGCTATAATGAGTTTAATTCTATAAGATATAATGGAGATCCAGATCATGATTTTTACTGGACGGCAGGAGTAAAAAATAGGATCCATAATCCTGCAAATTTTTATTTAGATGTAATTATAGAAAGAGTTCATTTAATTAAGTTTGTAGTTCACAATATCTTAAATTTCAAAACAACAAGAAAACAACCAGAAAACATTCAAAATTCAAAAATAATTGAGTCTGCAGATGATTATATTTATAGAAAAGAAATTCTTAATGATTTGTGTAATTTGTATAAAATTAAATGTATTTTTGTATTACAACCTGTTTTTGTATTATCAAAAAATCTTAATGGTAAAACAGATTCTGAAATAAATGATTGGCACAATAAGTATTTCAAAAATGATAAAAAAATATATAGAATTGGATACGAAAGAATATTATCTTCAGATAACAATATTTACAATCTCACAAATATTTTAGATAAACAAAGTGATACTTACTTCGATTATGTTCATGTAAATAAAAAAGGAATAAAAATTATTGGGGAAAATTTTAGAAAAATTTTAGAAATTGAACTTAAAAAATTTGAATAGTAATGAGAAAGATTTTAATTACAGGAACTAGTGGTTTTATAGGCAAATATTTAGCAATTAGTCTTTCTAAAAATAAAAATAATAAAATTATTGCTTTAGATAGAAACAAAACATTATTTGAAGATAAAAATATAAAACAAATTGTAGTTGATTTAAAATCTAAGAATATAAAATTTCCAAGAAATATTGATATAGTAATCCATCTTGCTGCTTTTAATGGAACGAAATATTTTTATAAAAAACCTTTTGACGTAATAAATGATAATATAATTTCAACCTTAAATTTGTTAAATTATTTTAAAAATAGAAAATTAAAAAAATTTATATATGCCGGAACTCCAGAGAGCTTTGCTGGAGCAACAGAGCATTTTAATTATAAGATACCAACTGATGAAAATTGTCCATTTGTAGTCCCAGATCCAAAAAATCTAAGATGGAGTTATGGTAATTCTAAAGCACTAGGTGAACAGGCAGTAATAGCTAGTGGAATACCATACACTATACTAAGATATTTTAATGTTTATGGACCAGGACAAAAGGATCATTTTATTAGTGAATTTTATAATAAAATAAAAAAAAACAAGTTTGAGTTAGAGGGCTACAACAATACTAGAACTTTTTTATATATAGATGATGCAGTCAAAGCCACAGAACTATTAATAAATAACAGAAAATCTAGAAACCAAATATTTAATATTGGGGGAGAACAGGAAATTAAGATTAAATATGTTGCAAAACTAATTATGAAATTATCTAAAATAAAAGGTAATTTAAAATATTTATCTCATCCAGAAGGCAGTGTATTAAGACGTTGTCCAGATATTTCTAAGATTAAAAAAATTGTTAAATTTAAAGTTAAAACTAATTTGGAGGATGGTTTAATTAAGACCTTGAAAATATGAAAATAGGAATAATAGGACTTGGTGTTGTTGGTGCAGCAAATAAATCTGGATTCAAAAAATTAAACCACAAAGTTTACATTCATGATATTAAAAAAAATACAAAAATTAATAATTTAATTAAAACTGAAATAATTTATATTTGTGTGCCAACACCTTCTAACAAAAATGGATCTTGTAATACCAAATATGTTGAAAATGTAATTTTCCAACTCACTAAAAATAATTATAAAGGCATTATGGCAATTAGATCTACTGTTGAACCTGGTTTTACTAATAATATGATTAGAAAATTTAAGAATAAGAGAATTTGTATTGTTCCTGAATTTCTTAGAGAGAGATTTGCAAAATATGATTTTATAAAAAACCAAAAACTATGTTTAGTTGGTACTAATAATGATGAAGTTTATAAACTAATTGTAAAATCTCATAAAGGATTGGCAAAAAATTTTAAAAAATTGACACCTACAGAAGCTGAATTAGTAAAATATTTTAATAATGTTTATGCTGCTCTAAAAATAACATTTGCAAATAATATGTACGAATTGTCAACTAAAATGAAAAGTGATTATAAAAAAATAAAAGATACCTATTTATTAATGGGTAGGTCAAAAAATTTTTATCTTGATGTTAATGAAAGCTTAAGAGGTTATGCTGGTATGTGTTTGCCAAAAGATACTAAAGCATTAATCCATTTATTCAGAAAAAAAAAAATTAATCTTGAATTGATAAAGACAATTGAGAAAGATAATAGTAAATTTAAAAAAACAGTATTTAAAGGAATGCGCCTTAATTAAAAAATTATTATGTTTAATAAAATAAGTCAGAATCTTCCATATAAATCTGTAAGAGCAATAAAAGATAAAAATGTACTAATTTTTCTGAACAAATTAATGAAAAACTCAAATTTAAAAAATATTTTAGAGGATGAAACTATAGAGAAAAAATTCGTAGTAAAATATGTAAAATGGATTCAATCATCCAAATTGAACAATATAAAGAATTTGAGAAAATTTAAATTTATGACTTTTGCTAATGGTTCAAGTCAAGTATTCGATTATTTTTACGCAAAAAATCGAACCAGAAGATTCAGGGCTTACAAAGGAGAATATGCATATCACTTTACGTCATGGAGAAACCATTTTCCTAATTGGAATTATATAAAAAATCTTGATATAAAAAAAAATGATGCGGTCATCATATCGATGCCATTTTCAGATACTGGTTCTAAACATTCTGAAATGGATGATTTAATAAAAATTTGTAATAAACTTGATGTACCAGTATTAGTTGACTGTTGCTATTTCGCAATGTGTAAAGGCATAGAATTTGATTTTAATCAAAAGTGTGTAAAAGAGATATCATTTAGCCTAAGCAAAGCTTTTCCTGTAAGTAGAGTAAGAATTGGGATGAGATTAAGTAAAATTGATGATGATGATCCATTATTTTTTTTTCAAAAACTTGGCTTAGTTAACCGAGTGGGGGCTTACATAGGTTTAAAATTAATTGAAAAATTTGGGTTCGATTATATTTATAAAAAATATTCCAAATTACAAGAATTTTACTGTAAGAAAATGTTTTTAGAGCCCTCCTCAGTAGTATGTCTTGCTACAGGAGGTAAAAAGTGGAAAAGTTATAATAGAGGAAATAAAAGAAATAGGTTATGTCTCAGTAGATTATATGAGAAAAAATAGTTATTGGCGAAACTTTAAAAATAAAAATTTTGAACTTTGGCATTTTGATAAATTTAAAAAGAATACAAAAGATTATCAATATATTGGAAACATTAAAGCTGATTATAAAAAAATTTTAACCAAAATAAGTAAAATTGAAAAACAAACAAAGCCGTCTTTTATAGTTAATTCTGATAAAAAATTAAAGAAAGCAAAACTTCACGATAGAATTCAATCATTTAGAGATTGGGGATACATAAAGGAACAAACAAAGTATATTCAGATTTTTTCTAAAGAATATCCTAAATTATTTAAAAGCTTTATTAACTTATCAAAATTAGGAAATGCTACATCTAGTCTAATTAAACAATATCCAGGTAATATAATTCCTTGGCATTATGATACGCACATTACTTTTAAAAATTTGATTAAAAATAATGAAAAATTGAAAAATAAAAAAGTTATAAGATACATGGTTTTCTTGACAGATTGGGATTGGGGACATTATTTTTGTGTAGGAAATAAAGTTTGTCACCAATGGAAAGCTGGAGATATAATAACCTGGGATCCTGTAATTCATCATTGTGGATCAAACGCAGGAATGACAGCAAAAATTACACTAAATATTACAGGCACAATTGAAAAAGATTCTATTCATAAAAAAAAGAATAAAGTTTATTTTCTAAATAAATATTAAATTTTTGAATTTTTTTTCTTTGTCTAGTTTTTTTCCTTTTAACCACACCTTTGGTGCTATACTTAAAAGTCTTTTGTATGACAAATATGAGGACATTAAACTAAAAGTACTATTTGCCATTATTGCATACTTGTATTCAGAAAATAGACTAAATTCCTCAATGTCGTTTAATTTAAGATCTTTTATGAAAATAAAATTATTCTTTTTTGATATATCTTTAAGAATTTTTCTTGCTGTTGGCATATCATTTGTGAAAATGTGAAAAATAGGATTTTTCAATTTTTTTAAGTAAAAATTAATGGCTTTATTATAATAATTTGAGTCTAGAACATTATGAGATTTAAGTATTTTAAAGTCACCACCTCTTATATGAATTGAAACTACTTTTTTTTTATTTAATTTATTTTTAATAAAACTTTTTAATTTTTTCTTATTGAGGGTGGGTTTCAAAAGATTATTTTGAATACTTTGTTTGATAGGTTTTACATATTTTAATTTATGCCAATATCCAAAATAATAAGAGTTGTCTTTGATTTGATAGTTTTTTTTTGTTTTCCAATATTCATAAATAAAGTTTCTAATTTTAAAGTTGAAAAATAAAGAATATATAATCGGAATATATTTAGTAACTGTAAATAACTCCAGTATTCTTAAATAAGATAAATATTTATAATTAAACCTAAAAATATGTGTTCCATGTCTAAAATTTTCTGATTTTGATAAATTTTTCAATCTGTATTTAAATTTATTATAGTTTAAAACATTTCTATAATATGAAATATCCAGTATTACTTCAGTATTAATTTTATTTCTTAAATGATTTGCAAATGAAAATTGAAAAATTTGGTCTCCTATTCCACCCATTATTGATATATATGACGATTTTTTCTTCACAAAATTTAATTTAAAGGAAAAGAAGCAGAGGGATTAATATCACTTAAACTATAAACTTGGAGAGCAAAATCTCTAAAATCTTTAAATAAGTGTTTGTAATAAATTTTATTATTTTTTATATCAACTTTTAAAACATGAAATCCTCCTTCACTTATATTCATTATTGTTCTAGCAGGTGGGAGTTTTTTTTTATCTAAAATCAATTTATAATATTTATCTAATGTGTTGCTATGACCACTAATAATATTATTATATCCTTTTTTCATTTCCATATTGATCAAAAGATCTTTTAATCTATTACCCATCAAATTAAATTCTTTATTACTTATTGCTGTTGGGTGTAAAATTGATGGATCATAAATATCTATTCTTTTAAAAGCATTTATTGCAGTTTCTCTAGAACGACAAGAGGGGCTTGAATAAACTTTATTAATTTTTATATCTGCATGATCAAAAACAATGCCTATTAATTTTGCGTCTTTTAAACCCCTTGGTGTTAAACAGACAGCTCTTTCAAACCATTTTCCTCTAGCTTCTATTCCATTATATAACTCATGAGCATCATAGGCTGTAACTATATCATTCCATTTTTCTCGCTGTGCATGTCTAAAAAATAAAACATAACCTCCTTTTTTAATCTCATTTGCCCAAAATTCGTGTTTTTCTAAATTTTCTTTAGTATAAATTTTCCTCAATAGTCCATCATTGTTAAAAGGAAAAATTCTTTTATTCATTAAATAACTACCAAGAGCAAACATTAAAAAGAGTCCAGCTAATAAAATTATAAATAAAATAATATTTATTCTATTTTTTTTTAAAAACATAATAGCCACCAGCAAAATTGTAATTAATATTACTCTTTAAATTTACATCAAGTTGTAAATTACCTTCGTCATTAATTAAATGAAAATTTTCAAGTGTGCAGTTATTTTTTTGAAAAATATCAATTATTGTATCTGGTTTAAATATTCTATGAGCATTAAACTCTGTCCCTTCATTACCAACTGGAGCCATAAAATATATCTTTCCATTTTTCTCAATCATTTCTGATATATTTTTTATAGCCTTAAGATGGCCATTAATATCTATCTTATCTCCATATCTACCAAGACCAATATGCGCAATGCATCCAATGGATGAAATAGAATCATACTTAATTGTTTGTTTTTCAAACAAGTTAACATCACAAATATCACCTTTTATAAAATTGATATTTTTGTGAGGTTTAATATCTAGAGGCCTAATGTCAATAACATCAATTTTTCTAAATGATGCAATTTGGGATACTAACCCGTCAATTCTAGAACCAATATCTAAATGATTATTAGGTTTCGCTTCAAAAACGTATTGGCTTGTTAATAAATCTGAATGAAAAAGATGATTCATCAATTCTCCTCCAGCATCAGAATCATAATCTCTAAGAATTGGATAAATATTATTAATTTTACCTCCAACTTTGTAAAATTTGTGCAAATCTACCAAGTATCTGAATATGTGTTTTAGATCTAAAATTTTTTTTATCTGAAAACCAAATAATTCTAAAAAGCTGTTAATTCTTCTTAAATATATTCTTTTGCCTTTATACCATTTCATAATTACTCTTTTTAGTTGTAAGCATACATAAAAAATTTAATTAAACTATATCTCTGACTTTTAAATTAAATTAACTTAATATAGTAATCAATTAAAGATTCAATTCCAATCATGAAACTAACAAAAGAACAATCGCTAGAAATACAAAATCAACAGTCTCAGAGTAATCAAACAAAAAGAGTGACTGTGCCAGAGCTAGAAAAAATTTTATATGAAGCAATGCCAGCTTTAGATCATGGTTTTGTAAGAGTAGTGGATTATATGGGTGACGATACGTCTATAGTACAATCAGCAAGAGTTTCTTATGGTAAAGGAACGAAACAAGTTTCAACTGATAAAGGTTTGATTAAATATTTAATGAGACATTGGCACAGCACACCATTTGAAATGTGCGAAATCAAATACCATATAAAACTTCCAATATTCATAGCTAGACAGTGGATTAGACATAGAACAGCAAATGTTAATGAATATTCCGCAAGGTATTCAATTTTAGATAAAGAATTTTATCTTCCATCTTTAGAAAATTTAGCTGCTCAATCAACTAGCAATAGACAAGGCCGAGGAGATGTTTTAGAGGGAAAACAAGCTGAAGAAGTTTTGGAGCTATTAAAAAGTGATGCAGAAAGAACTTATGATAATTATGAGACTATGCTTAATGAAAAATATGATGGTTCAACTATCGATAAAAATAAAAAAGGTTTAGCAAGAGAGCTTGCAAGAATGAATTTGACATTAAATACTTATACTCAATGGTACTGGAAAACAGATCTTTTAAATTTAATGAATTTTTTGAGATTAAGAGCAGATAGTCATGCTCAATATGAAATTAGAGTTTATGCAGATATAATGTTGGATACTGTTAAAAAATGGGTTCCCATAACTTATGATGCTTTTATAGATTACAGAGTTGGTGGAACAGAGATTTCAGCAAAAGGTAAAGTAATCATTCAAAAACTTATTAAAGGTGAAAAAATTGATATTGAAAATTCTGGTTTGTCTAAAAGAGAATGGAATGAATTGATGACATCTTTTAATTTAAAAGATAAACTTATTTAAAATTTTATGAATAAAAAAATAAATTTACCTTCAAATAAAAATTTTGGAGTTGTTTTTTTTATAGTATTTTTGCTTATAGCTTTATATCCTTTATTAAAAAATCAAGAAATAAGAATATGGTCTTTATTAATATCTGTAATTTTTTTATTCTTGGGTTTAAGAAATTCAGCAATTCTTACTCCTTTAAATAAGTTATGGTTTATTTTTGGTATTTTTTTAGGAAAAATTGTTTCACCATTTATAATGGGCATAATATTTTTTTTAGTCGTCACACCTATAGGTCTGCTAATGAGATTATTTGGCAAGGATTTATTAAATTTAAAATATAATAAAAATAATACTTATTGGATCGAAAAAAAAGGCCCAAAAAGTTTAATGAAAAATCAATTTTAATATGAGCTTTATAAAAGAATTCTGGGAATTTTTAAGAGTAAGAAAAAAGTATTGGCTTTTACCGATTATAATAGTTCTTGTTATATTTGGTGGTTTAATTGTTCTGACACAAGGTTCAGCAGTAGCTCCTTTTATATATACGATTTTTTAAAGTGAGTTCTATTTTAGGTATATCTGCATTTTATCATGATAGTGCAGCATGTATTTTAATAGATGGTAGAATAGTTGCAGCAGCTCAAGAGGAAAGATTTACAAGAAAAAAACATGATCCAAGTTATCCATACAATGCAATTGAATTTGTTCTAAAATTTGCAAATTTAAAATTAAGTGAGGTAAATCAAATAGTTTTTTTTGAAAAACCTTTTCTTAAATTTGAAAGGTTATTGGAAACATATGTAGCTTTTGCACCTAAGGGTTTTATTTCTTTTACAAAAGCTATGCCTCTGTGGATTAAAGAGAAACTTTTTCAAAAAAATTTTTTGTTTAGTAAACTTAAAACTCATGATAAGAATTATAAATCAGAAAAAAATATTTTTTTTTCAGATCATCATTTAAGTCACGCAGCAAGTGCATTTTTTCCTTCACCTTTTACCGAAGCGATAGTATTAACAGCAGATGGTGTGGGTGAATGGGCAACAACGACAGTAGGTATTGGAAAAAAAAATAATTTAGAGATAAAAAAAGAAATTCATTTTCCTCATTCTCTAGGGTTACTTTATTCTGCTTTTACCTACTATACAGGATTTAAAGTAAATAGTGGTGAATACAAATTAATGGGCTTAGCACCCTATGGAAATCCAATTTACCAGGATAAAATTAATAAACTAATTGATATTAAAGACGATGGTACATTTAGGCTTGATCAAAGTTATTTTAATTATGCGACTGGCCTAACCATGACAAATTCCAAATTTGACAAACTATTTGGCCAAAAACCACGTGATCCTAAAAATGAAAAAATAACTCAATTTCATATGGATATCGCAGCATCAATTCAAAAAGTGACTGAAGATATAATGATCAATTTAGCAAAATCCTTAAAAAAGGAGTACAATATTAATAATTTATGTTTAGCTGGAGGTGTAGCTCTTAATTGCGTTGCAAATGGCAAAATTCTTAGGGAAAAAATTTTTGATAATATTTGGATCCAACCCGCTGCAGGTGATGCTGGAGGATCTTTGGGAGCAGCTTTAGCGCTATGGTATAATGATCAAAAAAATGAAAGAGTTGTCAATCCAATAGATGATATGAAGGGCTCATATTTGGGACCCGAGTTCACCCAAGGTGAAATTGAAAAAGAATTAAAATCCATTAAAGCTAATTTTAAAACTTTTGAGTATAATGAACTAATTAACATAACTGCAGAATTTTTATCAAATCATAAAGCAATTGGCTGGTTTCAAGGTAGAATGGAATTTGGACCAAGGGCTTTAGGTGGAAGATCTATCTTAGGTGATCCTAGATCAGATCAAATGCAGAAAAATCTTAATTTAAAAGTAAAATATAGAGAAAGTTTTAGGCCGTTTGCGCCCTCAGTTCTTAAAGAAGATTTATCTGAATGGTTCGATATGAAAGTTGATAGTCCATATATGCTTTTGGTTTCAGCAATTAATCCAAATAAAAAAATAGAAATGACTAAAGATCAAAAAAATCTTTTTGGTATAGATAAATTAAATGTAAAAAGATCAGAAATTCCAGCGGTTACTCATGTTGATTATTCAGCTAGAGTTCAAACAGTTTCAAAAGATACTAATAAAAGATATTATGATTTAATAACAAAATTTAAGGAAAAAACTGGCTGCTCTGTACTTGTGAATACTTCTTTTAATGTTAGAGGTGAACCAATCGTAAATTCACCAACTGATGCATTTAATTGTTTTATGGGAACAGAATTAGATTATTTAGTTATCGGGAATTGTATTTTAGAAAAAAGTAAACAAAATCCAAATTTAAAACAAGATTATTCAAAAAATTTTGAGCTGGATTAAAAATATTTAGATTTAATTTTTTCTGCTAAATTTATATAAATTTTTGATATTTCATGCATAGGATTATTTTCGACTATTGGTTTTCCTGCATCACTAGTTTTTCCAATTTCAGGGTCTATTGGTATTTCACCTAGAAATTCTTTTTGGAATTCCTCTGCAGTTTTTTTAACTCCTCCCTCACCAAAAATCTTATATTTTTTTTCATCATCTCCAACAAAGTAGCTCATGTTATCTACTAAACCTAAAATTTTTACACCAAGTTTATCAAACATTTTTATTCCTCTCTTTACATCCAAAAGAGCTACTTCTTGAGGTGTGCTCACAATTATTGCACCATCCATTTTTATTTCTTGAGAGAATGTAAGTTGAGTATCACCAGTTCCTGGTGGCATATCAACAATAATAAAATCTAAATTTTTCCAATTTACTTTTTGAGTAAAAGTTTTAATTGCACTTGTAACCATAGGACCTCTCCATATCATTGGAGTTTGTTGATCTGCTAAAAAACCAATCGACATACACTGAATATCATATTTTGTAATAGGATCTAATTTTTGACCATCACTTTTTGGCTTTTCATTTATATCAAACATTTTAGGAATAGATGGACCATAAATATCAGCATCTAAAAGACCAACTTTACACCCAACTTTGTCC
>MDSW01158350.1_pt1 | contig 11269 bp, 11 predicted proteins | sample 811171 | NCBI WGS metagenome assembly MDSW01 (sample SAMN05326641, study PRJNA326480) | marine metagenome | isolation source: seawater | place: Atlantic Ocean: North West | collected 2012
AAAATAGATTTACCAAAATCACCACGAAATATTTGTAAAGATGAATCAATCATTTGTTTATATATTGGCTGATCTAAACCTAGCTCTTCTCTCAACTTCATTTGATCTGCAATAGCCGCAGATTCGCCAAGCATTACTTGTATTGGATCTCCAGGAATTAGATGCAATATAAAAAAAGTAACAATAAAAATACCTAATATTTGTAAAAAAGATGAGAAGATGATTAATGAAAAATTATTTTTCATTTATATTTACAACAGTTCCTACTGAAACTAATTCAAAAAGCTCAATAACATCTTTGTTTGACATTCTTATACAACCATGTGAAAAAGGTTTTCCAAGCTTTTCCTCATAAGGAGTTCCATGAATATAAATATATCTTTGCATTGTGTCATGATTACCTAAACGATTGATTCCTACTTCCATTCCTGATAACCATAAAATTCGAGACAAAATCCAATCATGATCAGGATTTAATTTTGAAACTTCATTACTCCATCTTACCCCTGTATATCTCCTTCCTTCAAAAACTCCAGAACTTGGCACACCTTCTCCAATCATTGCTCGAATATAATGGGTACCAAGTGGTGTTTTAAAACTATTTTTTTCTTGGCCGACACCTTTAAGTGCAGTTGATATCAAATATGATTTAATTAACTTACTATCAAGATAAACCAATAGAGATTGTTCTTTTATTGATATGTTAATCGATAACTTCATAAGTTTTCCTTACATATTTCAAAGCATTCCAATTCCCATCTAAATGAATATTATAACCAGTTATATTTTTATTAAATGCAGCAAAATTTCCCTCGTACCATAAAGGAATAAAACCATTATCGATATGAATTTTTTTAATAACTTTATTCCACATGTTCGATTCTTTTGCTTCCATAATAAGCTTATCTATTTGTTTATTTTTATATTGGCCTCTATTTAGTCCCTTTGGAGGAATAAGATTAGATTTAAAAATTTTTTCATAAATCTCAGGATTTCTTATCCCAACCCAAGTTAATCCGTAAAGTTGAAAGTTACCTGCTTGTATATCTTTAAAATAAGTTCCCCAATCAAGTGACTTTATAATTAACTTTACGCCAATAATTTCTAATTGTTTCTGAATTAGGGTTGCTATTTTGACCCTAAATGGATCAGTTGAAGTTTTAAATGTTATTGAAATCGGCTCTTCTAAATCTAATTCGTTAATATATTTTTTTGCTAAATTAGGATTATAAGAAACTGAGTTTAATTTTTCACTTGACCAATGTTCTGGCGGTAAAATTTGTTCAGCAATTCTAGTTTTATCATTAAAAAAATATTTTATTAAAGATTTGCGATCAATTCCTAAGTTCAATGCAGCTCTAAATTTAGCTTTTTTTAATAATTTATCATTGAAATTTAAACCTATGTATGAAACATTAGCCCCATATTCTGTAAGGGATATAATTTCCTCATTATTTTTTAAGAGTTGCATCATCTCTAAGGGTATATCATTTTGTAACAAATCAATTTCACCCTTAATTAACTTAAGCACTCTTACTGTTGGATCTTTAATCTTTTTTAATTCAATTATTTGATTATCTTTTATTCTCTTTATTCTCAAGTTAGGCTTTTTTTTAATAAAAATAAATGGGCCCGAACCAATGGGAGTTAAAGAAAAATTATGATTTGAATTAATTAGCTCTTCAGGCAAAATAAAAAATGATAGTCTAGTCAAAAAATTATTGTCTTTACTAAATAAATTAATTTCAAATTCAAAGTTAGATAATTTACTAATAGTTTTTATATTTACTAATTCTAAATAAAAAGGTGATTTTTTCTCACTCCTTAAATTATTAATTGTAGAAATGATGTCATCAATATCCATAACCGTTTTATTATGAAAAATAGGTAATTGCTTTTGAATTCTAAATTTATATTTTATTGGTGAAACTTTTTCCCAGTCAACTATATTAGATTTAAGTTGATAATCTGCACCATAATAAAATAAAGGTGAATAGAGTAATGAGGATAATCTTTCAGAAGCTGCGTCAGATTGAAATCGAGGATCTAAATTTTGGGGCTCTTGTGCAATACCAAAAGAAATAATATTTTCAGTATTTTTTTCAGAACAACCCATCATTAGAAAAATATTAAAAAGAACTACCGACAGATATATTATTGTTTTATTCATTCCGTACAAATAAAGAAATTGATTCAATATGTGAAGTATGAGGAAACATATTAACTATCCCACTTTGTTCAAAATTATAATTTTTTTTATTTACCAGTATATTTGAATCTCTAGCTAAGGTAGAGGGGTTGCATGATATGTATATAATTAACTCTGGCTTAATTTCATTATCTAATAAATTAATTAAATCTATTGCTCCAACTCTAGGTGGGTCGATTAACCATTTATTTGCATATCCCAATTCAACCAATTCTTTTTTTTCAATAGAAAATAAATCTAATTTTTTAAACTTCAAATTTCCACTCAAATTATTATCATGTGCATTTCTATTTCCTGAATCAACAAGTTTTTCATCCCCTTCCACTGCCAAAACATTTGCACCAGAGGTTGCCATTGGTAGAGCGAAATTTCCAACACCAGAAAACAAATCAAAAATTAAATCATTTTTTGATGGATTTAATAAGTACATTACCTTCCTAATTAAAATTTGATTTATAAATGGATTTATCTGAGTAAATCCTGTTGGATTAAAAGAAAAATTTAAATTGAATTCTTTATTTTTATATACCATTTCATAAGGAGTTAAGTCTAAAAGTGGTTTAACAGTATCGTAACCCTTAGATTGTGTCCAAAATTCTATTTTATTAAATTTTTGAAAAGATATTAAAAGATTTATATCATCTTTATTAAGTGGTTCAAGAACTCTTAAAACTAAAACATGACGAACTTGATTGGAGGCATACTCAATTTGAGGGATTTTATCTCTTATAGATAATTTATAAAATAAATTCTGAAGAGGCTCAATTAAATCAGACATTTTTTTTGGTAAAACAGAACATGAATTCATATTAGTTAAAAAATGTGACATTTTTTCATTAAAACCAATTAAAATTTTTTGTTTTTTTAAAACAAATTTAACTCTGAGTCTTGCTTTATGCCGATAATGCCATAAAGGTCCCGATACAGGACTTAAAATACTTTCAGGTAAAACATTCCCTACATGTTTTAAAGTTTCTTCAAATGATCTTTGTTTATATGCTAATTGAGCTCCTTCATCAAAATGTTGCATTGAGCATCCACCACAAATCCCATAAACATTACATTTTGCCTCTACTCTTTGTGATGATGATTTTAAAATTTTTAAGCTTTTTCCAAATGCTAAATTTTTTTTCTTTTTTAAAATTTTATATTCAACCACTTCATTAAGCAGGGCATTATCTATAAACAGTGTCTTATTGTTTTCATATGTAATTCCTTTACCTTCATGATTAATAGAAGATATAGTTGTTACTAAAGATTTTTGAGATTTGGATTGAACTATTTTTGCCATGCTTGAATAAATGATTTCCAATGAGATTGGTTAAAACTTTCAAGCATTGATTGAAGATTCTTCAATTCATCATTATATAAATTTGTATCTATGTGCTCTTTAATTAGTAAAAATCTTAGATAAACTAAGTAAGTATTAACCACATCAGTTTCACAATAATTTCTAATGGATTTAATATTACCATCGAGATAGTTCTTCCAAACTTGTCCGCCATCCATGTCTAATTTTCCAGGAAAACCACAAGATTTGGCTATATGATCAAGTGAAGCATTATTTCTTCCGCTATAAAGAGCAAAGAAATCCATTAAATCAATATGCCTTTGATGAAATCGATTTAAATAATTATTCCATTTAAAATCTGAATTATTTTCTCCCATGTCAAAATAAATTGACGATGAAACTTTATTTATTAATGAACGATAATTTAAAACTGGCAAATCAAAACCTGTTCCATTCCAAGTTACTAAATTAGGTAGATACTTTTCAACTCCATCATAAAATCTTTCCAATAATTCTGCTTCATTACTTTCTTCATCCCCTAAAGTCCATATTTTCAATTGCTCATCAGTTTTTAATACGCATGAAATTGCAACAATTTTTTGAAAATGATGTTGTAAAAAATCATGCCCAACTTTTTGCCTCCTTTGATACATTGCAATATTTACTACATCTTCATCATCTAAATTGTCGCTAATCTTTAATAGCTTGCGGATTGCCAAAATATCTGGAATGGTTTCTAAATCAAAAACTAAAGATGGTGTCACAGCTTAAGCGGGGAAAATCCCTGTTGATAAATAACGATCTCCTCTATCGCATGCAATTGATACTATAAGTGATTTTGGATCTTTTGCCGCAATTAAAAGAGCAACATAAAGTGCTCCTCCAGTTGATGCTCCTGAAAAAATACCTTCTTTCTTGGCAAGATTTCTAGCTGTCTCTTCAGCATTTTTTTGACTTACATTTTCTATACTATCAATATTTTGATCATTAAAAATTTTAGGTAAGTATTCTTTTGGCCACTTTCTTATACCAGGTATTTGAGAGCCTTCTTCTGGTTGCACCCCAATAATTTTTATTGCAGGATTCTTTTCTTTAAGAAATTTAGATGTTCCTACAATTGTTCCAGTTGTTCCCATACTTGATACAAAGTGAGTTACTTTTCCTTTGGTATCACGCCAAATTTCTGGCCCAGTACCTTCATAATGGGCTTTTGGATTATCTAGATTTCCAAATTGGTCTAAGACTTTACCTTTGCCTTGACTCTGCATTTCAAATGCTTTGTCACGAGCAAGTTCCATGCTTCCTTCTTTAGAGGTAAGTAATAATTCAGCTCCAAATGCTTTCATTGTTTGCCGCCTTTCTAAAGATTGGTTTTCAGGCATTATTAAAATAATCTTATAGCCCTTCATAGCCGCTACCATTGCAAGAGCTATACCTGTATTACCAGACGTTGCTTCTATTAGCGTATCTCCGGGCTTTATGTCACCTCTTAATTCAGCATGATGAATCATTGAAAAAGCCGGTCTATCCTTTACTGACCCAGCAGGATTATTCCCTTCTAATTTAAGATAAATTTCACCATAATTAGAATTGTTCATTCTTTGAATTTTAGCTAGTGGAGTATTCCCAATTGTAGATTCTAATGAATTCATTTATTAATTTTATTGTAAATATAAAGCGTAAATATAACAAACATAATATATGCAATAAGCGCTAATTGAGGAAGAGTAAGGCCTAAAAATAACCAGTCAATTTCTGAACAATCGCCTGTTCCTTTGAACAATAAACTAAATGCCTCAGTAAGTGGAAAATTTTCAAACATATAATCTAAATCAATACCGCACTCAGCTGGAACTGTAATCCATTTACTTTGAATCATAATATGCCTAATGGCAAAGACTATTCCAACAATATTTGCAGTTAAAAGAGTTAAAACATGAATAAATTTAATTAATTGATTTGGTTTTAAAAAAGAAAAGAGAAAAAATAGAAACCCAATAACAATAAAAACAATTCTTTGAGATACACATAAAGGGCAAGGTTCCAAATTAAATTGTGTCTGTATAGCAACTGCTACGACAACTAAAATAAAGGCAAGAAAAGAACCAAATAAATTTATTCTTTTAAATGTTAAAAAATTCTGCATTAGATTCAATTATGTTTAATAAACGATTTATAATAAATTAAGTTTTAAAAATATTTTGTTAATAGATACACCTATATGATAAACGACTTTAATTCAGCTGAAATAAAAATATTTTCGATTACAGAAATTAATAAATTAGTTAAACAACTACTTCAAGATAATTTTCCTACAATTTGGGTAAAAGGTGAAATATCTAATTTTACTGAGGCTAGCTCGGGTCACTGGTATTTTTCTCTTAAGGATGATAACGCTCAAGTTCGATGCACCATGTTTAAAGGACAAAACAGTGAAGTAAAATGGATTCCTAAAAATGGGGACATGATTGAAGCTCAATGTAAAATTGGGCTCTATGAACAAAGAGGAGATTATCAATTAAATATCTCTTCTCTTCAACAAGCTGGTTTGGGTAAATTATTTGAAGAATTCAATTTGCTTAAGCAAAAACTTGATAATGAAGGTCTTTTTGATGACCGGCATAAAAAAACTTTACCATCTTTTCCAAATAGTATTGGTGTAATAACTTCTCCTGATGCAGCTGTTTTAAGAGATATAATAACCACTTTAGAAAGAAGAAATAAATCTCTAGGAATAATAATCTACCCTACCCCAGTTCAAGGTCAAGCTGCTCCTGAGGGAATTATTGATGCTATAAAAATCGCAAATGAAAGGAATGAGGTCGACGTACTGATTTTATGTAGAGGTGGAGGTTCTATTGAAGATTTATGGTCATTTAATGATGAATTAGTGGCTAGACAAATATTTTCCTCTAAACTTCCAATTATTTCAGGTGTTGGGCATCAAACAGATATTACTATTTCAGATTTTATTGCAGATCTAAGGGCTGCTACGCCAACAGCTGCTGCTGAAATTGTTAGCTCAAGTCATGAAGAATTACTTGGTAATCTAGAATATTTTGAATCTAATTTAACAAATTTTATCAGATATAAAATTGACCAATTAAATCAAAAAATTGATTTGCTTGAAAAAGGGCTTCTATCTCCAGCTCAAAAAATCTTAATTCAATATGATCTAATTACTGGACTTAAAAATAGAGTACAAATGGCTATAAATACACAACTTCAAAAATATCAAGAGCAAATTAAATCTTATAAACAAAATTTAAGTTATTTAAATCCTAATGAAATATTATCAAGAGGATATTCAATAGTATTGAATCAAAATAAAAAGATTATCAATAAGTCTTCGGCTTTGAATCTTAATGATAAAATAAAAATAAAGTTTTATGATGGTAATGCAGAAGGAAAAATTACAAAAATTAATCAAGACAAAGAATCATAAATGACTAAGTTAAAAGCAAAAAATGCATCAATGATGGCATTGTCTCTTGCCGCACTAGGAGTAGTTTTTGGGGATATAGGCACAAGTCCACTCTATGCTATTAGAGAAATATTTACTATTAGTAATAATATCTTAGTTCTTAATGAAGCCAATATGTTAGGCATACTTTCTATAATTTTCTGGTCATTAATTTTAATAGTATCAGTTAAGTATATAACTTTTATTATGAGAGCAAATAATAATGGCGAAGGAGGTATCATGGCGCTCCTATCATTAGCAAATCAAAATGCAAAATCTAAAAAAAAGAAAATAGTTATTATGTGTATTGGAATGTTAGGTGCATGCATGTTTTATGCGGACGGGATGATTACCCCAGCCATTTCAGTTCTATCTGCAATTGAAGGTATTGAATTAATTACACCTACCTTTGACAGCTTTATTGTACCAATCACATTGATAATTATTTTTTTATTATTTTGGATGCAAAGCAAAGGATCGAGTACAGTCGGAATTATGTTTGGCCCTGTCATGCTAATATGGTTCATTACGCTTGGAGTTCTAGGTATTTATAATATTATTCAAGCCCCTTATGTTCTGAACGCACTTAATCCAATCTATGCAATAAACTTCTTTAATAGTCAATTTTCAATAGCATTTATTACTCTTGGTGCAGTAGTTTTATGCGTTACTGGGGCAGAGTCGTTATATGCAGACATGGGGCATTTTGGAAGAAATCCAATTAGAATCACATGGTTTAGTTTTGTTTTTCCTGCCCTAACCTTAAATTATTTTGGGCAAGGAGCTTTGATTTTAAGTGATGCAAGTAATATTAAAAATCCTTTTTATCTAATGGCTCCTGAATGGTTTACATTACCTTTAGTTATTCTTGCAACTTTTGCAACTATTATTGCATCTCAGGCTTGTATTACGGGTGCCTTCTCAGTTTCAAAGCAAGCTTTACAGCTTGGCTTTATTCCTAGAATGAGAATAAATCATACTTCTGAAGAAAAAGAGGGGCAAATATATCTTCCTCGAATAAATTGGATACTTATGATTGGGGTTATGTCAGTTGTAATTATTTTCCAAAATTCAAGTGCTTTGGCAAGCGCATATGGTATCGCTATAACTTTAAATATGGTAATTGCCACAATTTTAGCTGGATTTGTTTTTCTAGAAGTTTGGAAATGGAGTTGGTTTAAAACAACAATGATAATATCTATATTCTTAATAATTGATCTTATTTTCTTTAGTGCAAATATTATAAAAGTTCCAGATGGAGGTTGGTTCCCACTTTTAATAGGTGGTATTCTCCTTTTATTAATGACTACATGGAAAAAAGGAAGAACAATTTTGTATTTAAAATTAAAAACAGAATCTATGGAAATCAATTCCTTTCTTAAATCTATGAAAAAAGATCTTCGTAACCGTGTAAAAGGAACAGCTGTCTTTCTAACTCCTAATCCAGATGGAGTTCCTCATTCACTATTACACAACTTAAAGCACAACAAAGTAATTCATAAAAATGTTATTTTATTAAAAATAAAGTTTTCAGATTATCCGCATTCAAATCCTGATAATTTAATTTCAGTCGAGAAATTACCGCATAATTTCTATAAAGTAATCATCAACTATGGTTTTAAAGATGACACGAATCTACCTCGTGATTTAGCAAAATGTTCTAAATATGGAATTGATATCAATGGTATAGACACATCTTATTTTATTGGTAAAGAAAGTTTAATTATTAAACCTGGGACAAATATGAATATATTGAGAAAAAAAATATTTGTCGCTTTATTTAGAAGTGCTGAAAATATAACAAACCAGTTTCATTTGCCAGTTAACCGAGTTGTTGAATTAGGAAGCCAAGTGCTATTTTAAAAAGGTGAACTTATGAAATTTTTTCTTATAATTTTAATTTTTCTAAGTGGTTGTGCATCAACTACTTTAAATACTGATTCTGACGTATCTAGACGTCAGCTATTAATTCTTCCTGAATTCATGGCAAATAGTATGTCTGTTGAAGCTTACAAAGAGGCACTTAAAATTGCAGAAAAAAATAATAAACTTAATACAGATAAAAATTTACTAAATAGAGTTAGAAATATTTCATATAAACTTATCGATAAAGCAATATTTTTCCGTGATGATGCAAATGAATGGAAATGGGAAATTAATGTAGAGGATAATGAAGAAGTAAATGCATATTGTATGCCTGGAGGAAAAATTATGGTCTTTTCAGGTTTGGTTGAAAAAACTAATGCAACAGATGATGAGCTTGCTGCAGTTATTGGTCACGAAATTGTTCATGCACTTCGTGAGCATGGGCGTGAAAGAATGTCTACAGCCCTAATCCAACAAGTTGGAATTATTGGTTTTGCAGCATATATTGCTAATAAAGGTACTAGAGTCTCAACAGATGCAGCAGTTCAAGCAGTAGCCTTAGGAACAACATTATTTTTTGCTTTACCTAATAGCCGAGAACAAGAAAGAGAAGCAGACAAAATGGGTTTAGAATTAATGGCTCTTGCTGGATATAACCCAATGGCAGCAGTTAGTTTGTGGAGAAAAATGAATGAATTATCAGAATTTAATATGCCAGAATTTTTAAGCACCCATCCTTCAAATGAAAATAGAATTAAAGATCTAACTGAACATGCAAAAAAAATAAATCATTTATATGAAGAAAATAAAAAAGAGATTAAAACTTTCCATCCAACTGATGATATTAGCGCTCAAGCACAAGGGGGTAAGGGCCATAGAAGTGATGGATCTGAAGCTCAATTACCTTAAAAAAATTTTTAGTTAGCAAAAAATTAAATAAGCCTTTCCTTTCTCACAAGCATTTAATGTAAAATGTATCCTTTACCAACAAAGAAATACAAATCAAATTATGTCAAATATACAATCAATTATTGAGGATGCTTTTGAAAATCGCTCTTCAATAAACGCAAAATCAGTAAGTAGTGAAATCAAAAACGCAATTCATGAAGCAATCAATGGATTAAATAATGGATCACTTAGAGTAGCCTCAAGAGAAAATTCATCTCAAAAATGGCAAACGCATCAATGGCTTAAGAAAGCAGTATTGTTATCTTTTCTTATTAAGGATAACAATATAATGAATAGTAATTATACAAATTACTTTGACAAGGTCGAATCTAAATTTGCTCACTTCCAAGATAAAGATTTTAAAGAAGGAGGGTATAGAGTTGTTCCAAATGCTATGGTGCGAGAAGGAAGTTTTATTGGTAAAAATGTGGTGTTAATGCCCTCTTATGTAAATATTGGAGCATATGTAGACGACGGGACTATGGTTGACACATGGGCCACAGTTGGATCCTGTGCTCAAATAGGAAAAAATGTTCATTTATCAGGTGGAGTAGGAATTGGAGGTGTGCTTGAGCCAATACAAGCTGGCCCAACAATTATTGGAGATAATTGCTTTATTGGTGCGAGATCAGAAGTTGTAGAAGGAGTTATTATTGAAGATAATTCTGTAATTTCTATGGGTGTGTATATTGGACAATCAACAAAAATATTTGATAGAGAAACTGGTGAAGTTATTTACGGAAGAGTACCAAAAGGGTCAGTTGTAGTTTCTGGAAACTTACCATCTAAAGATGGGTCATATAGTCTTTATTGTGCAGTAATCGTTAAAAAAGTAGATGAAAAAACTTTAGGTAAAGTTGGCATTAACGAACTCCTTAGAGGGATATAAATGTTAAAAGTATATGGAATTAAAAATTGTAATACTGTTAAAAAAAGCTTAATTTGGCTTGAAACGAATAAAATTCCTTATGAATTCTATGATGTAAAAAAACAAGTATTAAATGAATCAATACTCGATAGCTGGATGAATAATATTCCAACCCCATACAATTGGGAGACCCTCATTAATAAAACAGGAATGACCTGGAGAAAATTACCAGAGACTAAGAAAAAAATGAAGTTAGATATAAATAAAGCCATCAAACTTATATTAGAAAATGCATCCGTAATGAAAAGACCGGTAATTTTAAAAAATAATAAAATTTTAACTATTGGTTTTGACGAATCTGAATTTAACCAAAAAATCCTATGACTAAAACTCTTAATCTTGCTAAAGAATTAATATTAAAAAAATCCATTACTCCTGTTGATGATGGATGCCAAGACTTATTAATAAGCCATCTAGAATCATTAGGATTCACGATTGATAAATTACCCTCTGGTGAGGTTACTAATTTTTATGCTCGAAAAGGAAATGAAGCTCCTCTTTTAGTTTTTGCTGGGCATACAGACGTTGTTCCTCCAGGCCCTATAAAAGAGTGGGCCTCTCCAC
>MDSW01164268.1_pt1 | contig 11269 bp, 14 predicted proteins | sample 811171 | NCBI WGS metagenome assembly MDSW01 (sample SAMN05326641, study PRJNA326480) | marine metagenome | isolation source: seawater | place: Atlantic Ocean: North West | collected 2012
ATCACTGATGGCTACGCGGGTGATCTGCGACACCATGGCCCACCTGGTGGTCAGCGGCCAGCTGCCCCGCAAAGACAAGCCAAGTTGGATCAATCCCACTTGCAACATGCAAGTGGATCAGGCCTGGAGGTGATCCCATGCATGAGGTCGACATGACCAAGTGCCTGCTGTTGGCCCTGCAGCAATGGCGCGATCAACAGGAATCGTCTCAGCCGATGGTGGACACCATTTATTTGGATGTGGGCCGCTTCACCTGTGTTGAACCGGATCAACTTCAGTTCACCTTTCAGGCGGCGGTAACGGGCACTTGGCTGGATGGAGCGCAGCTGCAGATCCGGGATGTTCCTTTTGTTGGCCGTTGCGTGATCTGCAACAGCACCTACCACCCCACTCCAGAGGGGGCCTACCGCTCCCCGTGCTGCGATCACCCCCTTGAGGAGATCGTGAGTGGCCGCGAATTGCGAATTCGCAGCATCGACTACCGCAAGTCCCTCCAGAGCGCAGTTGAGTCACACAATCTCTCGGCTCAGCACGTCTGAAGGCAAAAACATTTCTCTGTCACCGTTCCCCATGCATTTGCCCTTAGAAGACAGCCTCGGCATGAATCTGCTGGCGGCTAACCAGCACCAAGCCGACCACAACCGAGAGCACTTTGAGGCTTGGCAGCTCCTGGCCCTCAATGTGATGAGCAGCCCTGGGGCTGGCAAGACAGCGTTGTTGGAGCGTTCTTTGCCGGAGCTCGCTGATCAGTGGGCCATGGCCGTCTTGGAAGGCGACATGACAACCCAATTGGATGCTGAACGCTTGGAGGCTGTCGGTATCCCTGTGGTGCCAATCACAACCGGCCGCTCCTGCCACTTGGATGCCGCCATGGTCAGTGGAGGTTTGAAGCTGTTGAGCGCCAGGCTTGACCCTCAACAGCTGGATGTGCTTTGGATTGAAAACGTTGGGAATCTTGTTTGTCCAGCTGAATTTGAGGTGGGTGAACATTGCAAAGTGGCTCTTTTGAGTGTCACTGAAGGCGAGGACAAGCCTTTGAAATACCCGCTGATGTTTCGGCAGGCTGATGTGGTGTTGATTACCAAGATTGATCTGCTTCCGTATTTGCCAGTAGAGCTTGAGCAGATAAGCCGCAACATTCACAGCATTAATCCAAACGCCAAGGTCTTTCCGGTATCTGCGCTCACAGGCGAGGGCATTGATGCCTGGCATGCCTGGCTTCGTGCTGCCTTGGAAAACACCTTGCAACCTGCTCTGGCCATGGCCTGAGCAGCTTTTTGCGTGCTTCTCTCATTGCAATGTCATGACCAAACAACTTCGAAATCTCTTATTTGCCGGCTTGGCTGTGGTGCTGGCTGTGGCTTGCTCCAAGCCTTCACCTACGGCCCTTGGTGGTGATCCCATTGTTTTGGGCTACAGCAATTGGGCTGGTTGGTGGCCCTGGGCCATCGCTGTTGAGGAGAAGCTGTTTGAAAAGAATGGCGTCAATGTTGAGATGAAGTGGTTTGACGGCTATGTGCAATCGATGGAAACGTTTGCCGCTGGCAAAATTGACGGTAATTCTCAGACCTTGAACGACACGATTTCGTTTTTGCCCGGCGAGAACGGAGGTCAAGTGGTGGTACTGGTGAATGACAACTCAGCTGGTAATGATCAAATCATTGCCGACGCTGATATCAAGAGCATCAGTGATCTCAAAGGTAAAACGGTGGCTGTGGAAGAGGGTGTTGTTGATGACTTCTTGCTCAGCCTGGCTTTGCGAGATGTTGGCTTGAGCCGTGATGATGTGATCATCAAGGGTTTGCCTACCGATCAAGCCGCTACTGCATTTGCTGCTGGCAAGGTTGATGCCGTTGGTGCTTTCCCTCCGTACACCGGCACAGCGATGAAGCGTGAGGGTGCCCATGTGATCGCAAGCTCCAAGGAGTACCCCGGTGCCATTCCCGATCTCTTGGCGGTCAGTGGTGACCTCATCGAGAGTCGCCCTGAAGATGTCCAGAAAATCGTTGACACTTGGTGGGATGTGCGTGACTTCATGAAGGCCAACCCCGAGAAGTCGCAGCAGATCATGGCCAAGCGTGCTGGTATCCCTACTGCTGAATACGAGCAGTACAAAGCTGGTACCACCTTCTTCACTGTGGAAGAGAACGTCGAGGCCTTCAGTGATGGAGAAGGCATGCAGTTCATGCCTTATGCAGCCCAGAAGATGGCGGACTTCATGGTCTCGGTGGGCTTCATCCCAGAAAAGCCCGACATGAGCAACCTGTTCGATTCCTCCTTTATTAAGACCATCGCTGCGTCTTGATGGTGGCATCAGTAAGTGGCAGCGGGGGCACTAAGCCCCTGCCGCTGCTGTCGATTGGCTCGAATCCTTCGCCTTTGGTGCGCAGCGGCTTGCAGGTTTCTTCCCTGCTGATCCCGCTGCTGCTTTGGACGGTGATCAGTTCTTTGGAACTGGTGGATGGCAAATTTTTGCCTTCCCCGGCTTCGGTGCTGGAGTCACTGGCATCCATGGCACAGGAGGGGATCCTTTTTCAGGACATCGTGGCCAGTACAGGCCGCGTTTTTGCAGGCTTTTTATTGGCCACGATCGTTGCGGTGCCCCTTGGCATCTGCATGGGTGTCTATCCCGCGATCTGCGCTCTCTGTGAGCCCTTGATCGCCATGCTCCGCTACATGCCAGCGGCAGCATTTATTCCACTGCTGATCATCTACCTGGGTATTGGCGAAGAGCCCAAGATCGCTCTGATTTTCCTTGGCACCGTCTACTTCAACGTCTTGATGGTCATGGATGCCGTCAAGTTCGTACCGCGAGAGTTGATCGAAACCACGCTCACCCTTGGCGGCCAAGGACGTCAGGTGCTGGTTCAGGTGGTGGCGCGCTACAGCCTGCCCAGCATCATCGACACGCTTCGCATCAACATCGCCACCTCATGGAATTTGGTTGTTGTGGCCGAACTGGTTGCGGCGGAGGTGGGTTTGGGCAAACGTATCCAGCTGGCGCAGCGTTTCTTTCGGACCGATCAGATTTTTGCCGAACTGATTGTGCTGGGCTTAATCGGCTTTGCCATTGATATGGGCTTCCGCTTGCTGTTGCGGTGGTCCTGCCGCTGGGCTCTGTAATCCATGGAATTGCAGGTCAGCCATCTCGGCAAAACCTTTGGAGCTGGCCAGCACAGCAAAGAGGTGCTCCGCGATATCAGTTTTGCGTTGCGATCGGGCGAGTTTCTATCGCTGGTGGGTAGTTCTGGCTCGGGCAAAAGCACCATCCTGCGCCTGATCGCTGGCCTTGAGCAGCCCAGTTCAGGTCAGGTTTTGGTTGATGGCGAAGCCGTTGTGGGCCCTGGCCCTGATCGCGGCATGGTGTTTCAGAAATACAGCCTCTACCCGTGGCTGAGTGCTGCCGAGAACGTCGCCTTTGGCATGCGTCTTCAGGGGTTACCGCAACGGGATATCCAGGACCGGACGGCTTATTTTCTGGAGGTCGTTGGCCTGCAGGATGCAGCCAGAAAGCTTCCCCGTGAGCTCTCAGGAGGGATGCAACAGCGGGTTGCCATTGCCCGAACATTGGCAACCAATCCCAAGGTGTTGCTGCTTGATGAGCCCTTTGGCGCTTTGGATTTGCAGATCCGCGAGACCATGCAGGATTTTCTCTTGCAGCTTTGGCAGCGCACCGGTTTGACCGTGTTGTTGATCACTCACGATGTGGAAGAGGCCCTGGTGCTGGCTCAGCGGGTGCATGTGTTGGCACCTCATCCCGGACGGATTGTCAGCACGATTGACGTGGATCTCGACAAGAGTGATTTGAATCAGTTGCGCTTGAGTGCAGCCTTTATGGCCAAGCGACGCACCCTCTCTGGGATTTTGCGTCAACTGGAGCCTGCGCTGGTTTGATGTCTGAGCCGGTGCTCCTACCAGGCTGGCTGTATCAGGACCCAGCTATTGCCCAGTGGGAGCTGGATGGTTACGCCAAGCAGTGGTGGCATCCTGTTGCCGCTGTCTCTCAGCTGCAGCCAGTTCAATCGCTTGCGGTGGAGTTGTTGGGCCACTCGCTGCTGCTCACCCGTGATCGTGATGGGCTTGTTCGCTGTTTTCGTAATCGTTGCCCCCACCGAGGGGTCGAGCTGCTGCCAGCCGATGGCACGGTTCGCTCTTGCCGCAAGCTGGTTTGCCCCTACCACGGTTGGACTTACAACCTTGAAGGCGAGCTCTTAGCTGCTGCCAGGGAGGATGGTTTTGTGCCGCCACTGCAGCGGGCTGATTGGCCCCTTGAGGCGTTGCTGACTCAGGAAGATGGCCCATTGATCTGGGTGGCGTTGGGGGATACCCCTTTCCCTTTGCCCGAGCAGCTGAAGCTGATCCATGGACATGCGCTGTCGTCATGGCAGGCACCCATGCAACAGCACGCCACCAGCAGCTTGAGCTTGCAATGCAACTGGAAGGTGGCCCACGACAACACCCTCGACGACTACCACGTCGCCATTGCCCATCCCACGACGCTGCATCGGGAACAGGGTCCCGTGAGGGACTATCGCCACCTCATGGCTGATCTGGGCAATGCCTTGGTCACTCCGCATCCAGAGGGCGGCTTGTTTTTCACGTTTGGCTTGGCCCCCTGGACCCATGTCTTGATTTGGCCGGATGGCCGCATCGCCTTGCTGGAGTTCTTGCCGTTGCAGCTGGACTGTTGTCAGTTGCAGCTGCGTTTATTTGCCAGTTCTGCTCAGCCGTTGGATGTCGAAATCTGGAAGCAGCAGTTGCTTGAGTTCCTTCAGGAAGACCGGCGCTTAATCGAATCGGTGCAGCGGGGTAGTCACCCTGATTGGGCACCAGGACCAGCCCATCAGCTTGAGCAGCGGATTGTGCAGTGGCAGCAGTTGTATCGGCGCTTGCTTGATGCCGCTCAGCTCAGCCACTCATCGCGTAGCCAGATCGCCATCAACTGATTGAGCTCCTGCACATCGGCCAGTGGCACCCCATTGCCTGGATGCACTGGCATGTAGCCGTCGGGTCCAAATTCCGGAGTGAGTGTCAGTGGTTGCAGGCTCGCTGTGCGGTGTTTGGCAAAGAGAGCCCAGCACTGGGCATGGGCATCTAAAGCAGTTCGCCAACTCGCCGCAAAGGGGTGGGGCACCCCAGCCCCCTGTTCATGACCAACGCGGGCGTGAATGTGGTCCACATGGTTGGCCATGGCTTGGATTGGTTTGAGCTCCGGGCTCATCAGCCGTTCGGCGACCACGCACCAATGGCTTACATCGGCGGTGAGCCGCAGGGTTGGATGGGCCTTGAGGATGTCTTCTATGGCCCAGGGATTGAACAGGCTGCGGCTGCGGTGCGTTTCCAAACTCACCGGTACAGCCATTGGGTTGGTGAGTTGCAAGCAGCGTTCTAAAAAGTGATGCTGCTGCTCCATCGACCAGCTGTCGTCCCCAGTAATCAGGTTGATCCGCAGTGGGGAGAATGCTGTCGCCTGCGCCAGCTTGGTTTCCAGCTCCGCGAGATGTTGCTCAGCGCTGAGCCCCACGGTTGGCGTGTAGCCACCGCCTGTGGTGATTTCGATGATGAGTTGTTGGCTCTGCTGGTTCAGCAGGTTTTGGAGCGCTTCGGGCTGCCATTGCCTGAAGCAGGGATGCTCGAGGTTGCCTTCCAGCCCATCAAATCCAGCCTGTTTGGCATAGGCGCTGGCTGCTTCAAGGCTTCCTTGCCAGCCCCAGAGGGAATGGAACAGCAGCCGTTTCACTGCGGCTGAGTGAACAGTTCCGGTTGGATGCCGAGATAGATGGCTTCTTGAAACAAGGCCTGTTTGGCCTGGGCATCACCTTTGTGGTCGGCCTCGACATAGCGAACCCGCAGCGATGCGATCAGGCTGCCAAGACGAGCTGCTGATTGATAGCTGGGCCTGACCATGACAGAAAAGCTCACCATCCCATCATGCTTGCTGAACCACCCGAAAGGTGAGATTGAGGCGGCTCTGATCAACGCGTAGGCGTTTGGGTAATCCATGCAGCCAGTGTTGTTGAGTTGGCGGTTCCATCAGCAGTAGATCGCCATGGCCCAATTCCAAATCGAGATCGTCACCTTGGTGTCCTTTTTTGGGCTTAAAGCGAAAGGTGCGGCTGGCACCAAGTGACAAAGAGGCGATGGGTGCGTCTGGATTGAGTTCGGGCTCGTCGTCGGCATGGAATCCCATGGCATCGCGGCCACTGCGATAGAGATTCAGCAGCAGTGAGTTGAATCGCCAGCCGCAAACTTCACTGAGTTGGTGCCGGAGGGTTTCGGCGACAGGTGACCAAGGCTCCACCACATTGTCGAGCCCGGAGTAGCGGTAACCGCAGCCTGGATCTGCCATCCAGCAGGTCAAGCGAGGCAGGAGGTGCCGTTTGCCATAGAGCTGGATCGATTCTTGTTTCCACGGAACCTCCTGCTGCAGCTGCTCTAACCAAAGCGACGCAGTGGCTGGTTCAAGCCACTGTTGACCATGTCTCAAGACCAGCTGTGGATTGTTCGTTGTGACAAGTTGCTCGGGTTGTATCAATGCCTGCATCGCATCTTGATCAGTTTTGCCTGAATGAAGAAAAAGACGGGGTGAAGTGATGGGTACGGCACCCATGTTTGAGTTGATTCCTTATCAGCGCTTCCGTGATACTCCAGCGGTGCGGTTTTTCGATGTCACCATCGCTGATTCCAATGCCAGAGATTTGGTAGTCCATAGCGGCCCAGCCATCAGCCCGCCTGACCACAGCGAGACGGGTGCTTGGCAGTTTTATTTGCACCCTCACCAGGAAGACAATCTGTTGGCAGTCCAGGGTGGTCGGACGTTTTATCTGGTCAATTTTCGCTGGAATTATCCATTTCATATCGTCCGTCTTGAGGCCGGTGGCGACATTCTCCGCATACCACCGGGAACGTTTCATCGTTCGATTTCCGATGAAGAGGGCTCCGTGGTGATGAATCAGGCCGTGCGTGAGCCTGAAGCCTCGGTTGCCAGGGAATTTCGTGTTTACAACAGTGGCCGAATTCCCAGGTTGATGGCATTGACGTCCAATTCAGCTCCAATGCCCAAGCTCCATGGAGTGAGCTGGTGAGCTAAACGGTCGCCGGTTTCAACTCAGTCATTTCAATGTTCCAGTTCAGTGTGCTGTTGGTGTTGGGCGGCCCACTAAAACTGCCGTTGATCGCAGCTGTCAGATCTGGTTTCGATGAGCTCACCAAAGGGATGTAGCGCTCATCAATGGATCCCTGCCCGCTCGGGTCAAAGCCCCGCCAACCAGCACCCGGGAGGTAGACCTCGGCCCAAGCATGCAAGTCGTACTTCTCAGGCTTGGGTTGAGCGAGTTGATAACCGCTGACAAATCGCGCCGGTAAACCAACGCAACGGCAACACTCCATCATCACAACCGCAAGATCCCGGCAGGACCCAACCCGCTCTTGGAGGGTCCTGCCTGCAGGCCAAGCTGGACCATGGTTGCGTTGGGTATAACTCACGCGTTCTTGGATGTTGGCAATCAGTTGTTCCAAGAAACGCAAACACTGGTTGTCACTTCCGATTAAGGCCTCTTGAGCAAGAGCAATGGCTTGCGGGTCATGCTGCCCGTTAGGAAGCCAACCGTTGAGGTAGCTGTGCAAATCCCCATTAAGTTCGCTCATCGGGTAGGGGAGCATCGGCGGCTGGGGCTCAAGGCAGAGCTGCAGGGCCGGCGGAAGGCTGGTGATGACCTCTGATTCAGCAACGACATCGAAGCGGTCGGTGTTGCCAAAGAACCGCACCTTCTCAATCTGATCGCCACTGGCAGCTAACAGGGAAAAGCGGAGGCTCGGTTCAGGGTTAAAGCGCAAGGTATGGCTGAGCAACCTCAGAAAGCCCACAGGCCGAGGTCTCATGCAGATTCGATGGAGGCCGAGTTGAACGGGGTGTTCGTAGGAATAACTCAGTTGGTGCCGGATCTTGACGTGCATGGCCTGGTGGTGAAGTAGTTCTCCTGGAGGTTGGAATGCAGGGTGTTGAGCTGACACTGCAGGGCATCAATGCCCTCGTGGAGACCGCTTTGGATCAGCTCATTGATTTTCAGACTGCTGAGGGTGGCATCTAGTTCATGGAGGGAAGCTTGCAATCCCGGCTGCGCAGGATTGCCCGTGCTTCTTTCGATGGCTCTCACCGTATTGATCATCTCGGTGATGCAGTAGTTCACCGAGCGTGGGAATTCCTGGTTCAGCAGGAGGAATTCCGCGACATGAGCTGGTGTGATGGTGGCGTAGTGCTGACGCCGAAACATTTGATACCCACCAACGGAGCGCAGTAGAGCAATCCATTGCAGCTCATCGAGTGCGCCACCAACCTCCTCTGCTTTCGGCAGCAGCAGGAAATACTTCACATCCAACAAGCGTGCGGTTTTGTCGGAACGCTCGATCAGCTTCCCCAATTTGGCGAATAGCCAGCTCTGGTCTCGCTGCATCGTGCAATCTTGGATGCCATAGAGGGTTTGGCAGCAGCGACGAATTTGATACAGCTGGTTTGGCAACTGTTGCTGCCAGAAGCCAGGATCTTCTTGCAATAGCAGATAGAGGGAGTTGAGTTCTTCAAACAGCTCAGCTGGCAAAGTTTCTCTGATCTGACGAGCGTTTTCCCTGGCCATCGCCACACAGTTGCGGATGGTATTGGGATTGTCTTTCTGGCGCGTGATGAATTGAATCACCGCATCTGGACTGGATGTTGGGTGAAGACGCTCGAAGAGTTGTCGGTCTGCGCAGGCATCCACCAGAGACGTCCATTCAGAGATGTCGCTTCTGGTGCTGTCGAGTGTCATGCTCCAACCCACTTCCAAGAAGCGGGCCAGATTTTCGGCTCGTTCGATGTAGCGGAAGATCCAATAAAGACTGTCGGCTACACGGCAGAGCATGGAACCACCCAGGTGTCTTTGCTGCCGCCGCCTTGAGAGGAATTCACGACCAGGGAATCGCGCTTGAGGGCAACTCTTGTCAGGCCTCCTGGTGTCACCCAGGTGCTCTGACCGCGGAGCACGTAGGGGCGAAGGTCCACATGACATGGATAGAGCACCCCTTCACTCAGCGCTGGGACTGTGGAGAGCTGCAGTGTGGGCTGCGCAATGAAATTACGTGGGTTGGCTTTGATTTGATCGGCGAAGCTATCCCGTTGCTCAGCAGTGGATGCCGGTCCAATCAACATGCCGTAGCCACCAGCTTCTGAAACCGACTTCACAACGAGGCTGGATAGATTGTTCAGCACATGATCGCGCTCTATGGGGTTTTCGCAGCGGTAGGTCTCGACGTTCGGTATGAGAGGACTTTCGTCGAGGTAGTAGTTGATGATTTCCGGTATGTAGGTGTAGATGAGTTTGTCGTCGGCGACACCGGTTCCTGGCGCGTTTGCAATGGCAACTCGGCCTGCTGCAAAGCACTCCATCAGACCCGGCACGCCGAGCATGGATTCGGGGCGAAAGCACTCGGGATCGAGATAGTCATCATCGATGCGGCGATAAATCACATCGACCTTGGACAGCCCTGCTGTGCTGCGAAGCCACACGTCTCCGTCTTCGCAGACAAGGTCATGCCCTTCCACCAGCTCGACTCCCATCAAACGGGCGAGATAGCTGTGCTCGAAGTAAGCACTGTTGTGGACCCCTGGGGTCAGGATGACGACTCGTGGCTCGTCGCTCCATGGGGCTAGCCCCTGAAGCATGCTCAAGAGTTGAGAGGGATAGTCGTCGATGGGAGCCACCCGTTGCCGTTCAAACAGGCCGGCGAACAGTTGCTTCATGACGCGTCTGTTTTCCAGGAAATACGCCACGCCAGATGGGCAGCGCAGATTGTCTTCGAGCACGCGCCATGTGCCCTCACCATCGCGAATTAGATCGAGTCCTGAAATGTGACACCAGCGATTGTGAGGTGGCTGCAGATTTTGCATTTGCGGCCTCCAGCCAAGGCTGGATTCAATGGCTTCAACGGATAAAACACCATCGCGGATAATCTTTCGCTCACCGTAAATATCAGCTAAGAAGCAGTCGATCGCCTCAAGTCGTTGCTTAAGTCCTTGATCAAGTTGTTGCCAATCATCGGATCCAATCAGCCGTGGTAAAGGATCAAAAGGAAGGATTCTTTCGCTGGCTTCTTGATCGTTGTTGTAGAGCCTAAAAGTGGCCCCTAGGCGTTTGAGCAATTGCTCGGCTGAGCGATGTTCTCGGTTGAGTTTTTCTAGTCCCATCCCGCTTAGTCGGGACATCAGCTCCCCTAAGGACGATTCCGATGTATGCAGTTGGTGGAGATATTCATCAAAGCCACTGCGGGTTGGGTATTTGTCGAACACAGATTGTGGTTCCACTCCTTCTGAATTGTTGTTCTCAGCGAGCCCCTCTCTCGTCGCCATTGCTACTTCAAGAGGATTCAGGGCTGTTGCATCGCTAGTTGTTTGGTAGCAACTGCTACTAATGTTGGCTGAAATGGTGTTGGTTGCAACACAGTTATTGTGGGTCTTGCCTGAGACTGGCTTGATCGATTTTGGTTGACTTGGGGCCACCGTTTGCTGATTACGAGCTGTTTTTTCCTCTGGTGCAGAGCGTCAGTGCTGGATTGGATGAAGAGGCCAAGCTCCCTTTGGCGCTCTGGCTACTGGAAGATCCAGACAGTCCGCTAGCCCTGCCAGGAGCGGCTTGTTTGGACCTCCATGACTGCCTGCACGTTTTGCTCAATCGTGGTTACTCGACGGCTGACGAGGCCTTTGTTGTTGGGTTCTCGATGGGCAATGACCGCCGCTGCCGCCGTTGGCATCAACGCTTGCTGGCGCTGGTCTCCCATCGCTTTTATCCCAAGACGTACCGTCATTCGCAGCGCGATCTTTGGCAGTTCTGGCGTGGCGTTTGGTTGGGCCAGCGCACCCTGCCATTAATGCAATTTACTCCCGAAGATTTTCTTCGTTTGGGTGAGAGGCTTGGTCAGATTCGATTAGCTTTGGGCTTGCAAAGTTGCTGTGCCTAGGGCTCATGCTTGTGCCAAAAGGTGATCGAGTAATTGATTTAATAGTACGGTTGCTTGTTGATCTGCAGTTAGTCTGAATTGCTCAAGATCGCTCAGAATCGTCTGCTGATTAACTCCAGCCCCATTGATGAAGTCATGGTCTTCCTCGACCCAGCGCTTGATGCAATGGGGTGTGGTTTCCAGATGAAACTGCAAACCCACAGCATGCTCACCCATGCGGAAAGCTTGTTCAGGGCAATGCAGGCTTGAGGCCAAAAGCTCTGCGCTCTTGCTCAAGCGG
>MDSW01170684.1_pt1 | contig 11269 bp, 10 predicted proteins | sample 811171 | NCBI WGS metagenome assembly MDSW01 (sample SAMN05326641, study PRJNA326480) | marine metagenome | isolation source: seawater | place: Atlantic Ocean: North West | collected 2012
ACAGGTAAAAGAATTTTCAAAATGGCCCCAATACACCATCATTTTGAGAAAAAAGGATGGGCAGAGTCAACTATTGTAGTTAGATTTTGGATCATATCAATTATTTTAGCCATGATAGGACTAGCAACTCTTAAACTAAGATAATGCTAAATTTAAATGATAAATTAACAAACAAAAAATTTCTTATTTATGGTTATGGTAAAACTGGACATTCTTCATATAACTTTTTAAAAAATAAAAATAATATTTCAATTTATGATGATAAAAAGAAAAATAAACAATTTTTTATTTCTGTAAATAAAATTAAATTAACTAAGTTTGATTACATAATTTTAAGTCCAGGAATTAATATTAATGAATGTAGGCTTAAAAACTATTTAAAAAAAAATAAAGAAAAAATAATTACTGATCTAGATATCTTTTATTTACAAAATCCAAAAAATTTAAAAATTACAATTACTGGCACTAATGGAAAATCAACGACAGCAAAACTATTATTTAAAATTTTAAAGGATCAAAATAAAGATGTTAAACTTATTGGAAATATAGGTATTCCGGTATTAACAAAAAGTAAAATAAAACCAGAAACGATTTTTGTTATAGAAGCATCATCCTATCAAATTGATTATAGTCAATATTTTAAAACAGATTATGCATTTATATTGAACATTAGTCCAGACCACCTAGAAAGACATAAATCAATACAAAGTTATACTCATGCAAAATTTAAACTTATATTAAACAGAAATAAAAATTTTCATGCTTTCATTGAAAATAATAAGTATTTAAACCAACAAATAAAAAAATATAAAATTAAATCTAATGTTTTAAAAATAAATAAAAATTATAGTAAAATAAAAAAATTAGTTTCAAATAAATATTTTGAAAATATTAATAACTTAAAAAACTTATCTTTTATTTTGAGTTTTGCTGAAGTATATAAATTAAATAAAGCCAAATTATTTGATACAGTGAATTCTTTTAAAGGCCTCAGTTTTAGACAGCAGATAATTTACAAAAATAAATTTTATACCATTATAAATGATTCAAAATCTACAAGTTTTTCTTCTTCAGTAAACTTATTAAAATCTTTTAAAAATATTTTTTGGATATTGGGAGGATTAGCAAAAAAAGGTGATAAATTCCAATTACAATCTAAATATTGTAAAAATATTAAAGCTTATATTTTTGGAAAAGATAAAAGTTTTTTTAAAAAACAATTAAATAATAAAATAGCCTCCAGATCATTTGAAAGTTTAGAAAATATATTAAAAAAAATAATTACTGATTGTAAATTGAAAAGAGAAAAACATTATTATATCTTATTTAGTCCCTCAGCTGCATCTTTCGATAAATTTAAAAATTTTGAAGATAGAGGTCATTACTTTAATTATTTAATTAAAAAAACAAAATTTATTCAAAAAATTAATGCCAGAACTAAGTAAAATCTTAAATTTTTGTTATGGTTGGTGGAAAAATATTGATAAATTAATTTTTTTTTTAATTTTAATTCTCTTTTCTCTTGGATTATTTTTTTCACTAGTTTCAACATCAATAATTGCATCTGACAAATTAAATACTAATACATACTTTTTTTTCATAAAACATCTGTTTTTCATTATTCTTGGGTTATCTATTTTGATTACTTTTTCTGCAATTAATAAAAATAAATTATTTACATTTTCTAAGTATTTATTTTTAATATTTTTTATGTTTTTAGCTTTAGTTCCGTTTATTGGTGTTGAAGTAAAAGGTTCTATGAGATGGATAGATTTACCATTCATTCCTAGATTTCAACCTATTGAAATTCTCAAGCCTTTTTTAATAATAATGATATCAACTATATTTACAATAAGTGATCACAAAAATATTTACTTTAAATATCTATTAAGTTTTATATTAATTGTTCCGGTAATTTTGTTTTTAGTTTCACAGCCAGACTTAGGTCAAACTATTTTAATTGTACTTACTTGGTTTTCATTAATATTTGTTTCTGGAATTAATTTAATACTTTTCTTTGGTTTTTTTTCACTAACCTTTTCGATCTTGCTTTATTTAATTTTATATATTCCAAAATTTGAGTATATAAAGAATAGAATATTTTCATTTTTAGATCCAACTTCAGGTAATAATTATCAATCAGAAAGAGCATCTGAAGCAATCTCAAATGGAGGTTTTTTTGGTCAAGGAATTGGAGAAGGTACATTAAATTCAAAAGTACCAGAGGCACATACTGATTATATTATTTCTGTTATTTCTGAAGAATTTGGAGTTCTAATTGTGTTGGTAATAATGATTATTTTTCTTATTTTATCTTACAATATATTAAAAAAAATAAACCATGAAACTGATGATAAAGTAAAACTTATTTTAGTAGGAATATCATCTTTAATTCTTTTTCAAACATTTATTCATATAGGAGTAAATATAAGACTATTGCCAACTACAGGAATGACTTTACCATTTTTAAGTTATGGAGGTTCATCAATAATAAGTACTTCAATATTGTCAGGAATTATACTTAATTTAACAAAAAGAAAAATTATCCAGTGAAAAAAAATATATTAATAAGTACAGGTGGTTCAGGAGGACATACTGTTCCAGCAGTAATTTTATATGAACATTTAAAAAATGATTATAAAATGTTTTTAACATCGGATAATAGGGGGGCTAAATATATTAATAAAAACAATTATGATTATGAATTAATTGAAATTCCAAGAATTTCAAAAAATATTTTTCTATTTCCATACACAGTATTTTATTTAGTAATTTCTATTTTTAAATCATTTTTTTTTATGAAAAAGAATAATATTCAAATATTGATTAGTACTGGTGGATATATGTCATTGCCCCTATGTATATCAGCAAGAATATTAAATATAAAAATTTATTTATTTGAACCAAATATGGTTATTGGTAGATCAAACAAATTTTTTCTAAAGTTTTCGGAGAAAATTATCTGTTATTCAAAAAATTTAAAAAAATTTCCAGAAAAATATAAAAATAAAATTTATTTAATAGAACCACTTTTAAGAAAAGAAATTTACAATACAAAAAGAAAATTAGAAAAAATGATAAAAAAACCTTTTAAAATTTTAATTATAGGAGGAAGCCAAGGATCACAATTTTTTGATCAAGAAATTAGTGAATTAATGATCGAATTAAATAAAAATTATGAAATTTCAATAATTCAACAAATAGCGGATGAAAATAAAAATAAAATTATTAAAAAAAAGTATGAGGATATTGGAATTAAATGCGATTTATTTGGTTTTAATGATAAAGTATTCCTAAAATATAGTGATATAGATTTTGCAATCACGAGATCAGGTGCTTCTACAATTTCAGAACTAGTTTATTTTAATATTCCTTTTATTGCAATTCCATTACCCAATTCAAAAGATGATCATCAATTTTATAATGCAAAAGAATATTTTGATAAAAAGTTTTGCTGGTTGTTTAATCAATCTGACTATAAAAAGGAAAATTTTAAAGAATTTATTTTAAAATTAATAAAAAACCCTCAAGATTATCTTGAAAAAAAAAATAATATGATTGAATTTTCTTACCAAAACACTTGGAATAATATAAATCAAAAAATATTGAATTTAATAAATGAAAATTAAATTAGCAAAATCAGAATTAATCCATTTTGTTGGTATTGGTGGAATTGGAATGAGTGGTTTAGCACTTATTATGAAAGAGTTAGGTTTTAAGGTACAAGGAAGCGACATTACAAATAACAAAAATATTGAGAGGGTTAAACAAAAAAAAATTAAAATATTTATTGGGCACAAAAAACAAAATATTACCAAATCAACTATTTTAGTTATTTCTTCAGCAATTAAAAATAATAATCCCGAATTACAATATGCAAAAAAAAGAAAAATCCCGATTTATAAGAGGGGAGAAATGTTAGCAAATGTCGTTTCTTTAATGAAAAATGTAGTAGTGGCTGGTTCGCATGGAAAAACTACTACAACTTCTTTAATAACAAGTATTTTTACTCATGCCAAAATAGATCCAACGGTAATTAATGGAGGAGTTTTAAATTCATTCAGTGGATCAGCAAAATTAGGAAAAAGTGAATGGTGTATTTTGGAATCGGACGAGTCGGATGGAAGTTTTACAAAAATTCCTTCAACCTACTCCATTGTAACAAATATTGATAAAGAACATTTAGATCATTATAAATCTTTAGAAGTATTAAAAAAAAATTTTATAGACTTTATAGATAAAACACCTTCTTTTGGAAAATCATTTATATGTTATGATGATATAAATAATATTCAAATAATTAAAAAAATTAAAAAACTTAATTATAATACATACGGAACTAATAAATTATCAAATTTTAAAATAATAAATATTGTACAAAAAGAAAGTTATTCAAAGTTTGATTTAAAAATAAGTTTACCAGCGTCAAAAGATGTTTATATTAAAAATATAAAAGTTCCACTTATTGGTCTTCATAATATAAGAAATTCTACTGCAGCTGCAGCAGTAGCTTTCTCAATAGGAATTCCGATTAAAATAATTAAAAAAGGATTAGAAAAATTTGCCGGTGTACAAAGAAGATTTACTAAAGTTTTCTCTTTTCAAAATGTTTCTTTTTTTGATGACTACGCTCATCATCCAACTGAAATTGCTCAAGTTTTAGATGGAGTTAGTCAAGTTTATAAAAATAAAGATATTATATGTATTTTTCAACCACATAGAATTTCTAGAGTTAAAAATTTGCACGAAGAGTTTTCAAAAGCTTTTAAAAAAGCAAATACTGTAGTTTTGTGCCCAATATATAAGGCAGGTGAAATTATAAATTTAGGATTTAGTTATAACAATTTTGCGAAAAAAATAATAAAAAATTCTAAAGTAAAATTAATTTTAATTAAAAATAATTTTGATTTAGTAAAATATGTAAAGCAAAATATCTACGGAAATAAAATAGTAATAGGAATGGGAGCTGGTTCAATTTCAAATTGGATAAGAGATCTACCAAAGCATATTAAATAATGGATATTAAATACAACGAAAATAGGTTTAAAAAATTTGACGGAAAAATATATTTTAATCATAGCCTTAAAAAACTTAATTGGTTTAATATAGGAGGTAATACAAAAATATATTTTAAACCATCCACACTCCAAGATTTAATTGAATTTTTAAAATTGTACAAAAATGATGAAAAATTATTTGTTCTTGGAGCAGGGTCTAATATTTTATTCAAGGATAATTTGTATGAAGGAACAGTTATCAAATTAAGCAAAAATTTTTCTAGAATTTCATTATTAAATGAAAATACAATTATAGCTGGAAGCGGAGTATTGGATAAGTCATTGTCTGAGTTTGCAATGAACAATAACTTAGGTGGCTTTGAATTCTTATCTTGCATACCGGGAACAGTAGGAGGAGGAATAAGAATGAACTCTGGGTGTTTTAAGAGTGAATTTAAGGATATATTAATTTCAGTTCAAGCAATTAATAGGTCTGGAGAAATTTTAACGATTTCTGATAAAGAAATTAACTTTGACTATAGATTTTGTAATTTACCAAAAGATTTAATTTTTTTAAGTGCTACTTTTAAAGGATATAAAAGAAATAAGGATGAAATTTTCAAGGAGATAAAAAATTTAAAAACTAAGAAAGAAAAAGCACAACCAACCCGAATTAAAACTGGTGGAAGTACATTTAAGAATCCAATAAAACAAACTGATAAAAAAGTTTGGAAAATTATAAAAGAGTCAGTGCCAAATGATATTCAATTTGGTGATGCAGTTATATCAAATAAACATTCGAACTTTTTTATTAATAAAGGTAATGCAAGTTATGATGATATGAAAGAATTGATAGACTATGTTAAGAAAAATGTAATGAACAAAACTGGAATAAAATTAGATTTAGAAATTATTTTAGTTGAATAAATGAAAAAAAAAATTCTAATTCTTGCTGGAGGATTTTCAAAAGAAAGGGAGATTAGTCTAAAAACTGCAAAAGGTGTTTTTAATCAAATAAAAAAAAAATATAAAGTTAAGATTTTTGAACCAAACGGAGATTTAATTAAAAACCTTAGATCTTTTAAGCCCGATGTAGTATTTAATGCACTTCATGGAAGATATGGAGAAGATGGTTATGTTCAGGCATTATTAGAATCTGAAAAAATAAAATATACTCATTCAGGGGTATTATCTTCTTCAATTGCAATTGATAAAGAAATATCAAAAAAAATATTTATTAAAAATAATATTTTAACACCAAAATATTTTAAATTTAAATTTGGTCAATTTCAAAAAAAATATGATTTAAAAAAAAAAATTAAGACAAAATTGAATTTTCCAGTCGTAATTAAACCTTTTAACGAAGGATCAAGTGTTGAAGTTTATATATGTAATGAAAAAAACTTATTAAGTAATTTAAAAAAACTATCATCATATAAAGAAATAATGATTGAAAAATATATTCCTGGAAGAGAAATTCAAGTAGCAATAATGGGTAAAAGAAAACTAGGGGCAATAGAATTAATTCCTAAAAGAAAGTTTTATGATTATCAAGCAAAGTACAATGCAAAATCGAAAACCAAACATGTTATTCCTGTAAAAATTAATAAAAATAAAATGAATGAATTATTAAATATAGCTTTGAAAGCTCATAAAATTATTGGATGCAAAGGTGTAACTAGATCAGATTTTAAATTTTATAATAATAAATTTTATCTTTTAGAAATAAACACCCAACCTGGCATGACCTCACTTTCATTGGTACCAGAAATTGCGAGGTATAATAATATTTCTTTTTTAAATTTAATTGATTGGATTATAAAAGATGCTTCAACAAGGAGATAAAAAGAAAAGTATTTTGTTTATTTTCGTAATAATTTTTTTTCTTACATCAATTAATAGTCAGCAATTTATAGATAAAAAAAAATCTTTTTATGATTTAAAAAAGATCGAAGTCAAAGGATTGGATGAGGAAATAAATTTAGAAATTAAAAAAAACTTAAATTTTTTAAAAAATACTAATATTTTCTTTGTTGATGACAAAATTTTAAAAGATCAAATTGGCAAATATGAATTTATAGAAAATTATAATGTTTTTAAATCATATCCATCAAAAATTATTTTTGAATTACAACGAACAGAGTTTTTAGCAGTTACTATCAAGGACAATGAAACTTTTATTATCGGATCAAACGGTAAATTTATCAATGTTGAAAAATTTAAAAATTATGAGAACTTACCAAAAGTATTTGGTAAATTTAGTGCAAAAGATTTTATTAATTTTAGGGATATTATTTATAAATCAGATTTAAAGTATAAAAATATAAAAGAAATTTTTTTTTATCCCAGTGGAAGAATAGATATTAAAAATAAAGATAATATTTTAATAAAATTACCAATGAAAAATTTAAAAAAAGCATTAGTAATTGCTAATAAAGTAATTCAAGATGAAAATTTAAATAAAAATATAATTGATTTAAGAATACCAAATCAGTTAATTTTATCTAATGAATGAAAAAAATTTAAATGCTTTTATTGATTTTGGATCCTCTAAAATAAGATTAGGAGTATATGATAAAGAAATTTCAAAAAATATAATTGTTTCAGAAAAAAATTGTATTTCAAATTTTAGCTTAAAGAATTTTAATATTAACAACTCTAATGAGATTATTAAAGATTTAATTAAATCTGCAGAAAAAAAAATAAATAATCATATTAAAAATATTAATCTAATGATTGATACTCCAGATATGTTTTCAATAGATATTTCAATTAAAAAAAGTTCTGACAATAATCAATATTCAAAAAATGATATTAAGTCATTGTTAAATGAAGCAAAGAGTTTAGTTCAAAAAAATTATCTTGATAAAAAAATTATTCATATGATTATTAAAAAATTTATTTGTGATAAAGATGAATTTTTTGAAATCCCTGATAAGGAAATAAATTATAGTTCATTAATAATTGAGTTAAAGTTTATATGTTTTGATAATCAAATTTGGAAAAATTTACAAGAAAGTTTTAATAATAATTATTTAAACATAGATAATCTTTATTGCTCTAGTTATGTCAAATCAAGTAGCTATAATTTTCAATTTAATGACTTTAAAAAAAAAATAATTTTAGATATAGGTTATGGAAAAAGCTCTATAACTGTATTTCAAAATAATAGAATATTATACTTTAATATTTTACCAGTTGGTGGAAGGCATATTACAAATGATATATCAATATTGTTAAAAATTAGTCTCCAAGAAGCTGAAGATTTAAAAAAAAGTCTAAATCAAACTGAAACTATATTTGAAAATAAAATTGATAGTAAAAAGAAAACAGATTCGTTAGATTTATTAAATCAAATTATATTTGCTAGAGTTGATGAAATAATAAAATTAAATCTAGCAGATAAATATTTTAATGCTTTTTTTCAAAGTAAAGACAGCTGCGTTTTGATTTTTATTGGAGAGGGCTCAAAAATATTAAATAAAAATTCAATTTATTTAGAGGAAAAATTTGATTTTTTTAATGAAATTAGTTTTTTTGAGGAAAATACAAACTTAATTTGCGAATCTGGTTTAAATTTTAGTAAGTTGAATAAATCTCAAGAGGTAAATTTCTTACCAAAAAAACACAAAAATAAAGGTTTTTTTGAAAGGTTTTTTCATTTCTTTAATTGAAATTTGTATTTTCTTGTAACATTTGTTGTATTTTTAAAATTAATTAAGCATGTATTTTCAATACATGTCTATTCTAAACCAAAAAACTATTAAAAAAGAAGTAAAATTTGAAGGTATCGGTCTTCATACTGGCCAAAAAGTTTTAGTAAATATATTACCTTCAAAGCCAAACTCTGGAATTGTTTTTAAAAGAATAGATCTTAAAAATAACAATATAATTTTACCAAATGTTTACAATGTTTCTAATGCAACACTTTGTACAACAATTACAAATGAACATGGAGTTTCAGTCTCAACGATTGAACATTTAATGGCAGCACTATACGGATTAGGTATAGATAATGCATTAATAGAAATTAATTCTCAAGAAGTTCCTATAATGGATGGATCAGCAAAAATTTTTGTTGAAAAGTTTTTAGAGACAGGTTTTGAAATAAGTGAAGTACCAATTAAATTAATTAAAATAACAAAAGAAATAAGTCTAAAAGATGGATCAAAATATATTTCAATTGGCCAATCTAATGTAAGTTTAGATATAGATTTTGAAATTAAATATTCTAATTCCTTTATTGGAAATCAAAAAAATAAGATAAATGTTTATGAAAATAATTTATTAGAAATATACAATTCAAGAACATTTTGTTTGTATGAAGATATTGAAAGTTTAAGAAGTATGGGTCTAGCTAAGGGAGGAAGTTTAGATAATGCAGTAGTTGTAAAAGGAGACAAAGTACTAAATCCCGAAGGGTTAAGAAATAAACAAGAATTTGTTAATCATAAAATATTAGATTGTATGGGAGACTTGTATCTTACAGGATATAAAATTATTGGATCTATAAAATGTTCACAAGGTGGACATAGCTTGACAAATCGACTTTTAAGAAAAGTTTTTGCTGATAAAAATAATTATAAAATATTTGAAATTAAAGAAAAATCTCTCCCATATACATATATAGATAAATCAGTACTTAAATCTATTGCATAATAATTAGAATTTTTTTTAAATTCTGTTAAGAATTTATTATGAATCATTTTGTTAAATTTATTCTAATCTTATCAATTGTATTTTTAAGTGCATGTCAAAATAATGATGAAAAAATTTCAGTTATTGATGAGAGAGACTTAGATTTACAGATGATTGATGCTTATAATGAAGGTATTAAACTACTAGATGAAAAATATCCTCTAAAAGCAGCAAAAAAATTTAACGAGGCTGAACTTTTATATCCTCAATCACTATGGGCGCCTAGGTCGGCTTTAATGTCTGCTTATTCTTATTATTATGGATCTTATTATGTTGATGCAATTGAGGAATTGAATAGATTTATAGAAATTTATCCTAATCATGAGAGAATTGTTTATGCTTATTATTTACTAGCAATGTGTCATTACGAACAAATAGTTGACGAAAAAAAAGATCTTGGATCAATCATTGATGCTCAACAAAACTTTAATTATGTCGTAAAAAATTATCCAAATTCAGATTTTGCACTAGACTCAGAGTTTAAACTAGAGCTTATTCAAGAAATTTTAGCTTCAAAAGAAATGTATTTAGCCAGATATTATATTGAAAAAGAAAAATGGATACCAGCAATTAACAGGTATAAAAATATTTTAAATAAATTTGAAACCACCATTTATGTTGAAGAGGCCCTTCATAGACTTGTAGAAATTCATTATAAAATTGGATTAATTGAAGAGTCTCAAAAATACGCAGCATTACTTGGTTATAACTACCAATCTAGTGAATGGTATAGAGAATCATATAAAGTTTTTAACAAAGATTACGAAAAAATTATAAAAAAAAGAAAAAAGAAACAAAATAAGGTATCTACTTTAGAAAAAATAAAATCCTTGTTAAAAAATGAAAAATAGGAATTTAATTAAAAATAAATATCTTATTAAAATAAAAGAATTAAATGAACATAATCAAAGATATTACGAAAAAAGTAACCCAAAAATTTCAGATGCAGAATATGATATATTAAAGAAAGAAATTTTAGACCTTGAAAAAAAATACAATTTTCTTAAAAGCAAAGACTCTCCATCTATATCTATTGGTGCTAAACCATCGAAAAACTTTTTAAAATCTAAGCACAGAGTTAAAATGCTTTCGCTTTCAAATGCTTTTGATCATGAAGATTTAAAAAATTTTGAAAAAAAAATATCTAATTTTCTAAATTTGAAAGAGTATAAAAATATTGAATACAGTGTTGAACCAAAAATAGATGGAATTTCAGCATCTTTAACATACAAAAATAATAATTTAGTTTTAGGTTTGTCGAGAGGAGACGGGAATGAAGGAGAAATAATTACTGAAAATTTAAAAACGATAAAGGACATACCAAAAATAATAAAAGATAAAAAATTTCCTGAAGATATAGATATTAGAGGAGAGGTTTACATTGGAAAAAAGGACTTTGAAAAGATAAAAGATAGATTTGCGAATCCTCGAAACGCAGCATCAGGATCACTCAGACAAAAAAATCCAAATGAAACAAAAAAAATTCCTCTTAGGTTTATTGCTTATACCTATGGTTATAATAGTGATATTAATTTTAAAAAACAATCTGAGTTTTTAAATCATCTTAAAGATTG